>VAPK010280051.1_pt1 | contig 12828 bp, 9 predicted proteins | sample 3395031 | NCBI WGS metagenome assembly VAPK01 (sample SAMN08290443, study PRJNA428436) | hydrothermal vent metagenome | isolation source: Deep-sea hydrothermal vent chimney 1 | place: Pacific Ocean: Juan De Fuca Ridge | reverse complement strand
TGAATCGGAACTTACTTGTTCTATTCAATGTATAAAAAAAGGATATTAAAATATGCACTAATCACACTATTAGCACTTGCAATAGTATTTGGTCTATTTTTAACTTCAGTTTATTATGGGGCTTTTGGTAAGATACATACCACTCAAGAATTAAAAGATTTTAAAAATCATACTGCTACATTGATTTTATCTGAAGAAGGGCATTTACTAGGTAAATTCTTTTCAGAGAACAGAACCAATGTGAAATACGAACAAATACCTAAACATTTAATCGATGCCTTAGTCGCTACTGAAGATGCTCGCTATTTTGAGCATGAGGGTGTGGATTCTCGTAGTTTACTACGTGTCCTTTTTAAAACCATCCTTTTTAAGGATAAAGGCTCAGGTGGTGGCAGTACCATCAATCAGCAGTTAGCAAAAAACATGTATGGCAGAAATAACCACGGTGCATTAAGTATACTTGTCAACAAAAGTAAAGAAGCTTTTTTAGCCTATCGATTAGAAAAAATTTATAGCAAAGAAGAAATCCTAACCTTGTATTTAAATACAATCCCTTTTGGGGAAAACGTTTTAGGTATTGAGGCTGCATCTCGTCGTTTTTTCAACAAGTCTATTGATAAAATTAAAATTGAAGAAGCTGCTGTATTGGTAGGAATGTTAAAGGCTAACACTTATTACAATCCGAGATTACACCCTGAAAATGCACTCAAAAGAAGAAATACAGTATTGTTTCAAATGGAAAAATACGAGTATTTGAAAAAAAATAGCTTAGACTCTTTACAGAAATTACCTTTACTACTCGACTATGCAAATTTCAAATCAGAAGGCCCTGCAAATTATTTTTTACAAAAAGTAAAAACTGATGCCCATAAAATTTTAACAGATTACAATAAGGCTAAAGATACAGATTACAACATCCATAAAGATGGATTGATAATTACAACCACATTAGACATATTCTTGCAAAAGCATGCTTTAAATGCATTCAAAAGTCATTTGAGTGTGATGCAAAGTCGTTTACACAAACAATATAAAAGTGGTAATTCAAGCAAAGTATTGAATAAATTAGTCTTAAAAGAGCTTAAGAAATTAAAACTATCTGAGAAAGCAACCGAAAAGAAAAAAAGAGAATTATTTGATTGGAAAGGTTTTTATACAGACTCAATAAGTCTTAAAGATAGCTTAAGGCATTCATTATCGCTATTACACGCTGGTTTATTGGCCTTAGACCCGCAAAATGGGGCAATAAAAACATGGGTAGGAGGCATTGATTTCAGAACCCAGCCTTACGATCAAATTTTTGCCCAACGTCAAGTTGCTTCTACTTTTAAACCTATACTTTATGCTGCTGCATTAGAGCAAGGCATCACACCTTGCTCCTATTTAGATAATAAACCTATAATCATATCAGATTTTGGCAATTGGCAACCACGAAATTATGACAATTCTACAGGAGGAAATTATTCTATGGCTGCAGCTTTGGCAAAATCAATGAACATACCTACAGTCAATTTATTTTTAAATATTCCTTTTAATAATTTAAATAATTTATGGAAAAAATTAGGTTTTTCGCAAGAACTGGTACGTAAACCTTCAGTAGCTTTAGGCACTGCCAATGCAAGCATTTACGAACTAGCCAGAGCTTATAGTGCCTTTGCAAATGGAGGATATTATATAAAGCCTCAAAGTATTATTAATATAAAGACAGCTGATGGTAAAATTATTTACAGTAATAAATTATTAAAATCAAAAAAGAGGGTGATTAGTAACAAAACATCTCAATTACTCACCAAAATGTTACAAAAGGCTATAAATGAAGGTACGGGAAAGTCGCTTAGAAGTAAGTATGAAATTAACATCCCTTTGGCAGGAAAAACAGGAACATCACAAGGATATGCTGATGCTTGGTTTGCCGTTTACACACCAAAATTAGTTATGGTAACAAGGGTTGGTGCTGCTTCTCCAACTATTAAATTTAATTCAGGACGAAATGGATCAGGAAGCAGGTTGGCATTACCTCTTGCGGGTAAAACACTAAAACCTATTCAAAAAAAATACAGTGCTCCTTTTTTAAAATTACCAGAAATGTTTGCTGATGCTTTAGACTGTGAAGATTATTTAGAAGATTCTAACTTTGAATTATTTTTCGAAAACTTTTTTAAACAGAAAACTGCATTTGACAAAATACAACGTAAAGCTGAGCGAAAAGCTAGAAGACAACAACGCAGAGCACAACGAAAATCTAGAAGAAACAACTATAATTAAACTTTTATTGTATATTTGTAATTCCCTATTTTTTGAAAACAAATTTTAAACTTGTTATTTTTAGGGTACTAAAGTATTTTATTAAGGCGAAATTAAATGCAATCTAATCTTAAAAAAAACGCTATGATTAAAAAATTACCTATATTTTTATTATTACTTTCTTTAACTTTTTCTGGGTTTTCACAAGGAGAATTAGGTGAAATTTACTGGTATACTTCTCCTGACACAAAAGGATATATCAGTTTTCAAAAAGCAGATTCAATTCAAAATAATAATAAAGCAACAATAAACACAAGTGTAAAAGCTTATTTTGATAATGAATTACTTGATTTCAATCTAAGTACATATTGTGAATCTGAAAAGATGGTAAATGCTACGAAATTTGTTTTTGATGGCACTATAGATGGCACAATAGATCCTGTATCTTTCACAGGAACTAAATTCAAGACTATTAAAAACGATATTTCTTATTGGCATTTTGACGGTGATTTTGCTGACGAATTAGAAACAGATCCTGACTTTCAACGGTATGCGTTTGCAAAATATAATGCGACGCTAAAAATACCTAGCAGAACTATACCTTCTTTTAATTTATGGGCTATCATCCCTAAATTACCTTTTGAGAGAAAAGGAACTTTTAAATTTAATTTATTTGACGAAACTAAATTATATGTAAGAAAAAAGCAAACGGTAAATTACTTAGGTTTTACAAAGCTTAGTATAAACGGAGAGCAAATGAAACTACATAAATTTGTCCATAATGGAAAAGGCATGAAACCTGCCTATTATTGGGTTAATAGTGATAGAGAATTGATACAAGTGCGTTTAGATGATAAATACACTTTTACTTTAACCACCAAAGAAGCAGCATTACAAACTGCAGTAAACGAATAAAAATAAATTCATATAGTATTATCTAACCGAAGTTAAATAAAATTTAGCTTCGGTTTTTTATTCATAAAAATTAATTTAAAGTACTTTTACAAAAACAACCAATGATAGAGATAGGGAAATATAATGAACTTCAAATTTTTAAACAAACTGACGAAGGTCTCATTTTAAAAGATCCGACAGGAGAAGATGAAGTATTGTTACCAACAAAATATTACCCAGAAAATTTTGAAATAAATGATTCACTCTCTGTTTTTGTTTATCTAGACTCTACAGAAAAAAAAGTTGCAACTACACAAGCCCCTAAAATACAACTGTATGAATTCGCTCTATTACAAGTAGCCGCTATTACACAAGTTGGTGCCTTTTTAAATTGGGACTTAGACAAAGATTTACTGGTACCTTTCAATGAGCAAAAATTAGAAATGCTTGAAGGTAGATGGTATGTTGTTTATTTAGATTTAGATGACAAAAATAGGCTCTTTGCAAGTAGTAAAATTGACAGACAATTACAAAACATAAATATAACTGTCAAAGAAGGTGACAAAGTTGACATCATCATTTATCAACAAACAGATTTAGGTTATTCTGTCATTATCAATAATGAACATAAAGGATTGATCTATAAAAATGAAATTTTTACAAAACTCAATATCGGAGATAAATTAAAGGCTTATGTAAAAAAGGTACGTGATGACGATCATATAGACATTTCTTTACAAGCTATTGGCTACAGAAACTTTAATGACAATAATAGTACCATAATCTACAAAAAACTAGTAAGTAATAACGGATCTTTAGCTATCACTGACAAAAGTACACCTGAAGAAATTAAAGCCATGTTTGGTTTGAGTAAAAAAGCTTTTAAAAGATCTATTGGAGCTTTATATAAAGATCGTGTAATTACGATTGAAGAAACGGAAATTAAATTGGTATAGCTACCTTAATTATTGACTGTCTATCAAAATTTCTAAAATATCAATAGCTGCTTTAGAAATTTTTGTGCCAGGTCCAAAAACACCCACAACTCCAGTATCAAATAAAAATTGATAATCTTGTGGCGGTATTACACCTCCTACAATAATCATAATATCTTCTCTACCGTATTTCTTAAGCTCTTCTATAACTTGAGGCACTAAAGTTTTATGCCCTCCTGCCAAAGATGAAACTCCTAAAATATGCACATCGTTTTCTACAGCTTGTTTTGCTGCCTCTTTCGGAGTTTGAAATAAAGGCCCAATATCTACATCAAAACCTAAATCGGCAAAACTAGTAGCAACCACTTTTGCTCCACGATCGTGACCATCTTGTCCCATTTTAGCAACCATAATACGAGGTCGTCGTCCCTCTACCTCAGCAAATTTATTTGCCAATTTGGTTGCTTTTTTAAAGGATTTATCTTCTTTTATCTCTCTACTATACACACCGCTTATTGAATTAATTGTGGCTTTATAACGTCCGAAAACACTTTCTAAGGCATCAGAAATTTCACCTAAAGTTGCACGTTGCTCAGCTGCTTCTATTGCCAAAGCTAGTAAATTTCCTTCACCTGTTTTTGCACAGTTGGTTAATTCTAACAATAAAGCTTCAACCTTAGCGGTATTTCTATTCGCTTTAAGTTGTGTCAATCGCTTTATTTGAACATCTCGAACGGCATTATTATCCACTTCTAAAATATGTAATGGGTCTTCTTCTTTGAGTTGATATTTATTAACTCCAACGATAGTATCTTGACTACTGTCGATTCTGGCTTGTTTTTTTGCTGCGGCTTCTTCAATTCTCATTTTAGGAATTCCCTGCTCAATTGCTTTAGTCATTCCACCTAAACTCTCTACTTCTTCAATCAATTTCCAAGCTTTTTCAGCAATAGAAGCTGTCAATTCTTCAACATAATAAGAACCCGCCCAAGGATCAACCGTTTTACAAATTTTCGTTTCTTCTTGAATATAAATCTGTGTATTTCTAGCAATTCTCGCAGAAAAATCGGTAGGTAAAGCAATGGCTTCATCCAAGGCATTGGTATGTAAACTTTGTGTACCTCCAAAAACTGCCGACATTGCCTCAATGGTAGTTCTTGCGACATTATTAAAAGGATCTTGTGCTGTTAAACTCCATCCACTAGTTTGGCAATGTGTACGCAACGTCAATGATTTTTCATTGTTGGGATTGAACTGCTTTACTATTTTCGCCCATAACAATCTCCCTGCTCTTAATTTGGCTATTTCTTTAAAATGCTCCATTCCAATTCCCCAAAAAAAGGATAATCTAGGAGCAAAACTATCAATATCCATCCCAGCTTCTAAGCCTGTTCTTAAATATTCTAAGCCATCCGCTAAGGTATAAGCCAACTCAATCTCAGGAGTAGCACCAGCTTCTTGCATATGATATCCAGAAATAGAAATAGAATTGAACTTTGGCATATACTTACTTGTATACTTAAAAATATCAGCAACAATTTTCATAGATTCCTTTGGTGGATAGATATAAGTATTTCTAACCATAAACTCCTTGAGGATGTCATTTTGAATAGTTCCAGCTAAATGTTCAATACTTACTCCTTGCTCTTTTGCCGCTACAATATAGAATGCTAAAATGGGTAAAACTGCACCGTTCATGGTCATTGAAACTGACATTTCATCTAACGGGATTTTATTAAATAGCACTTTCATATCCTCTACAGAATCAATAGCAACACCTGCTTTACCGACATCACCCTGCACGCGTTCGTGGTCAGAATCATAGCCTCTGTGGGTAGCTAAATCAAAAGCAACTGACAATCCTTTTTGACCTGCTTCTAAATTTCTTCTATAAAAAGCATTACTTTCTTCTGCAGTAGAAAACCCTGCATATTGCCTAATGGTCCATGGTCGCCTTACATACATTGTTGTATAAGGGCCTCGTAAATAGGGTACAATACCTGCTACAAAATTTTCATGTCCGAAAATTTGAGCTTCGAGTTTCGGGTTTTGTCCCGAGGCTTCAGGATAAAGTTTTATATGTTGAATGTTCTTTCTTGACATATTTACAACTTTATTTTTCGTATAAATGGATCGAAATTTTCTTCAAAAGGAGTAATAATAGTAATCATAAATGTTTTTCTTTTTGAAGTGATTAAATAAACTGTTTTAAACATTTCATAATTCTCCTTTTCATGATTGTCATTATAGCTATTAAAACGTGTCAACCTATATCTAGCTTTAAAAAATTGCAACCTTTTTTCCCCAAAATAAGTGGCTTTAATTTTATTATGATAAATACCTGTAACTTTTTGATATTTTGCAAAGCTTTCACGTAAATAATAGAGTAATTCAATGGCGTTCCCTTTATTAAAAGGCATGTATGGGAGTGTTTGAATTGAAATTTCACTTGCATATTCCTCACTATAGAAATTATAAAAATTTCCTTTGATGAAACGTAGAGATTCATAAGATTTCTCAAAGTAATACCGAGTTTTTTCATCTTCAATTTGTTTATGAAACTCTCTAACCTCACCTTCTGTCAGCTCTTTAAAACCCTGAGGTAAATAAATTTTAATATTATCATCTTTTAATTTATGATATACACCTACATCTTCAGGTTTAATTAAATTTTTCTCATCAAAACCTTTTTTAGAGGTAAACATATCGCATGAAACAAGTGTAAAGAAACAGATTAAAAAAGTTATTTTTTTCATCATTCTTCTTTTAAACGTTCTTGCTCTACCTTTTCTGCCAATCGTTTTGGTAATATCGGTCTAATTAGTGTTTTTCTTGGCTTAGTTTTTACAAAAGGATATAATTCTAACGCGTCCTTCATTTTATCATCAAGGTTGGGATGTATGTTCGTTCCTAACAACACTTCTTCTCCACTATCAAATTGTTTCTGTTCTTTCAAAGCACTTTCTTCAATTTTACGTTGAATTGTGCCTGCTTGTAATTGTTTTAGAAATCCGCCATTTTTTTCGATATCCTTAAATAATATTAATGCTTTACCGGCTATTTGTTTGGTCAAAGTTTCAATATAATACGAACCATCAGCAAACTGATTAGCTTCTGTAAAATAACTTTCTTCCTGTAAAATTAATAGCTGATTTCTAGCGATTCGCTCTCCAAATTCATTTTTTTTATGATACAAAGCATCATAAGCACTATTAGAAATGACATCTGCTCCTCCTAAAATTGCACTCATACATTCCGTGGTTGTACGCAACATATTCACATTATAATCATACAATGTTTTATTACGCAAACTCGGTTGCACAAATAGCTGTGGTGTTAATTTTAACTCATATTCGTCTAATAACAATTGCCATAAAATTCTAAAAGCTCTTAGTTTGGCAATTTCGAAGAAATAATTACTACCTACTGAAAAATAGAATTGAATAGTTTCTTTAATATCACTTTGAATGACAGCATCATTAAAAAAATTTAAATATTCATTACCATGAGCTAATGCATAAGCAACTTGTTGTACGACATTCGCACCAGCATTTTGATATAAGCTAGCATCTACTGACACTACTGACGTATTATGATTTGTTTTTTTCAGGACTTCTTCTAAAATTCGATAGTCTTCTTTTTGATTGTAAAACCAATTTCCTGTTTTGGTAAAATTCCCAAGAACATCAACATTTAGCGTCACATTTAACTCTTTAGTATTGACAATTACATCTGATAAAAAACTTTCTGACAAAAAATTGAGTTTGAAATGGATTATTAAAGACTCTTCACTTAAGCCTGTCTTGAGCCTAGCCGAAAGGCTCTGAGTGACAAGTTCTTTTAAAAGTCCTTTACAATCAAAAGGCTCGTTGGCTTCAAATTGGATAGAGGTTGCTCCTCGTTGTAAAGCATCTTTTGCTAAAAAATTAGCTGTCTTTTCATCGGATATAAAAATAGATTGACAAACAGAAAAGCTCTTTTTTTTGGTTTCAAAAGGTATTTGTTCAAACTCATCTTGATGGTAAAATGGTTTTACTTTTATCCCTTCATTAGACTCCCAGACCAATGCATCATTATAATCAGTTCCTTTAAGATCAAACTGGGTTTTTTGCTTCCATTGTTTTGCAGATACTGGATTGAATTCATTAAATAAAGAATGTTTTTCCATGTTTTTTTAGTTAGCAGTAATCATATCTTGCAACACCCCTAAAGTCCCCTCAAGGGAACAATATTTAAGATTACCTTTATTCAACATTACACTTATCGTTTAATTTAAAAGCTAATCTCTAATTAATTTATTCATAATTACTCTTTCTCTATGGTATCGAAATCTATGATATAAATATCTTCATCCTTACGTTTCATTTTATATTCTTCTCTCGCAAATTTCTCAAGAGAATCAGGGTCATTAAGATTGTTTATTATCTTTTTATCATCGCCCATTTCATTTTTGTAGTAGGTATTTGTTTTTTCTATCTTGTCAATTTCTTTATCTAACTCATGATGATTCATATATGAATTTTCATCAAAAAACAGCATCCAAACCAAGAACAATAGAAATATTACAACATATCTATTGCTTAAAAAATTCACCACTTTATGCTCTCTAAACTCTTTAAAAGTCATCTTAATTTATTACAATCTTTCATTAATAATAGTTCTAACTATATCTACCCCCACAGTATTGTATTTATTGTTTGGTATAATAATATCTGCATATTCTTTCATAGGCTCAATAAACTGATCATGCATTGGCTTTAATGTCGTTTGATAACGCTGTAATACCTCAGCCATATCTCTACCTCGCTCTTGAATATCTCGTTTTAACCTTCTAATTAAACGCTCATCAGAATCTGCATGTACAAATACTTTTATATCTAATAAATCTCGCAACTCTTTATTGGTAAAAATAAGTATTCCTTCAACAATTAACACTTTACTTGGGTGTGTTTTAACAGTGTCTTTTGTTCTATTATGTGCTGCAAAAGAATATACTGGCTGATCAATAGCCTCACCTTTCTTTAAGATATTTAAATGTTCTACTAAAAGATCAAAATCTATGGCTCTAGGATGATCAAAATTAATTTTAATTCGTTCATCATACAATAAGTCATCTGTAGCTTTATAATAGGAGTCTTGTGAGATTACTGTAACATCTTGATCGGGCAATTGGTTCAATATCTGATTGACAACTGTAGTTTTACCACTCCCTGTACCTCCAGCAATTCCTAAAATAAGCATATCATTATCAATTATTTATTACACCACAAAGTAAAGAAATATATAACTAATAAATAGGCTTATTTTTTTTGAATAATTTTAAGGATGCCAACATTTTCAACTCCGACATAAATAAAACCATCTGGAGCTTGTTTTACACTTCTAATTCTTCCCAAACCTTCAAACAATTTTTCTCTCTTTATTACTTTATTCTCTTTAAGAATTAATCGTTCTACATACTGAAACTTCAACGAACCTACCAATAAATCACCTTTCCATTCAGGATATTTATCAGAAGAAACTATTGAAAAACCACTCGGAGCAATTGAAGGCACCCAATAAAACAGTGGCTGTTCCATATTAGGTAAGGTTGTGTTTTCTGTTAAAACTGTATCATCATAATTAATACCATAACTAATTTTTGGCCAACCATAATTCTTGCCTTTCTTGATAATATTAATTTCATCACCTCCTTGTGGTCCATGTTCATGAGTCCAAATTACTCCTGTTTCAGGATGTATTGTCATGCCTTGCGGATTTCTATGTCCATAAGAATAAATTGCCGTTTTTGCATTAACTTCATTAACAAAAGGATTATCTGACGGTACCGAGCCATCAGCATTCAAACGATAAATTTTACCACCATCTTTAGAAATATCTTGAGGATTTTCATCTCTACTTCCTCTATCTCCAATAGAAAAATACAAATAACCATCCTTATCAAAAGTAATTCTTGATCCAAAATGATAACCTTTTTTACTATTAGGCGAAGCTTTATAGAGCAATTGTTGTTCTACTAAACTATTATTTCTAAGTTTGGCTCTTAAAATTGCAGTATTTGACCCTGCTCCTTCTCCATCCGCAGAAGAATATGAAATATAAATCCATCCATTGGTTTTATAATCTGGATGCAGTTCAACATCTAACAATCCTCCTTGTCCACTAACTTTAATTTTCGGCAATCCGCTAATGATAGTTTTTATATTATCCTTAAAAAGGATAAGCTCACCAGATTTTTCAGTTACCAATATTCCTCCATCAGGTAAAAAAGCCATTCCCCAAGGATTTTTTACATCAGAAATAACAACTTCAGTAGTGTAATTGACCTGTTCAGGTGTTGCCGCTTTTACAGATGATTCCTCTTGCTGAGTATAAGCTACAACTGACATTAAAAAGACTCCTAATAAAAAAATAGTATGCTTCATGTTTGATAATTTTTATAAAGATAGTGTTTTCCCTAAAATACATATTTCAAATGGATTCCCGTATAGTAATTTAACGGATTTCCAGGGTAATAATATCTTGGTGCTTTACCACCAAAACTACTTGCATTGATTAGTATTTGTGAGACATACACTTCATCAAAAACATTATCAATCCCTAAAAAAGCATTCAAAGATAATTTTTTAAGAAGCTGAAATTTATACCCTACTTTTATGCTTGCTAGATTATACGCATCAGAAAACAGGCTATTACTATCTGTAATGGGAATACTACCCACATGTTGAAAACTAAGAGTACCATAAAGCCCAAAATTTGAATTAATATCAATCCCCATATTAAAAATTTCTGAAGGTACACCTGTTAATTTATTTCCAGAAAAATCCTGTTCCTCATCAATAAATTCTTTAAAAGTAAAGGCATTTAATGTATACGAAAGATAACTATTTACAGAAATCGCTTCTGAATTTATCAAATGATAATTTAAAGATAATTCTAAACCATCATGTCGTGTTTTACCTGCATTTACACCTATATATTGATCGTCAGCAACTCTTTGAGCTACCAATAGATTACGGACAGCTAGCCTAAAAACTGCTAAGTTGAATTGTAATTTATTATCAAATAAACTGCCACGTGTACCGAGTTCAAAGTTCCATCCTGTTTCTGGTTCAATTTCTGTATTTATTTGACCATCTGGCAACAAGGTTTCTGATAAACTTGGCGGTGAAAAACCATGTCCCACACTTGTATAAAGGCTTATCTGCTCTGTAACCAAATGAGAGAGTCCTATTTTGGGAGAAAAAACACCTTTAAAATCATAATCTCCAGATTGATCCGGATTTTCACTAGCAACAAACCTGTCGTCTAAGGTATATGACGTTTTATTGAAATTTAAGCCAACTGAAAGCATTGTGTTTTCATCAAAATGATAATTAGTTTCAAAAAACAGATTATAATAATTACGATTCTCTTTAAAATTTGACAATAAATTACCTTGCACACTACCTGTACCTGTAGGGAAATCTTTATATAAATTTTTAAAGGTTTTAGAGGTGTGATAATCTCTAAAAAACTCTCCGCCTATAGTCCAATCTAATTGCTTTTTAAACAAATTTGTGCTTCCTAACAAACGACTGCGTAAGCCCAAAGCCAACGTATTTTCAGTAAGCACATTAAAGGGTCTTGCTTCATAAGCCTCTCTAAAAGAAGTAAAAATACTAGTTATTTGTTTTACATCCTCTTTGTATTGATGTTTCCATGACAGTCCGAAAACACCTCTTTGTGCATCTTCAAATCCTTTAGATTTTGCCCAAGTAAAAGCAGCAGAAGTTGGCTCGCTAATAAAAGTCTTTTCATTTAATGAGCTTGGTATAAATGCCTTTAAGTCAACATAACTACCAACAAATGAAACTTCATTTTTCTCATTAAAATAATGATTTGAAGTTAATGTAAACGTCTGTCTATCATATTCGTTATTAGCTCTATACCCATTACTATACGTATTACTATAAATAGCTTTCAAACCATTTTTTGAGCCCCCGTGATTTATACTCAAATTTCCTTTTACAAGACCAAAAGAACCTATTGAAAGCTCACTATCTATATGGGTTTTATCAAAAGCTGGTTTTTTAGGTACAAGATGAATTACACCTCCTAAACCCGCACCATAAATACTAGAAGCCGCACCTTTAAGAATCTCTAAACGTGCTATAGCATTGAGTTCAAAATCTTCAATAGTGGTCTCGCCATTTCCTGATGTTAACGGAATATCTTCAAAATAAGCTCTAATTTTGGCTGTACCAAATAAATTTCTAGAACCAATACCTCTAATGGTAATTCTATTTGTATTTAAGGCTCCTGAATGCATATAAATACCCGGTACTTTATTTAATAAGGGTGCTATATTTATGTCGTTTTCTCTTTCTATTTCTCTAGGAGAAATTAGATGTATTGTAGCAACTGATTTTTTAAGTTTTAAAGGAATCTGATTTGTACTAACTAATACTTCATTTAACTCTGTTAATTTTACAGTCAGCTGGATGATTACATACTTTGAATTAATATTCTTTACTATTTTTTCATGATATCCGATCCTTGAAAATTTATAATCATTCAATTTCTTTAAGTTGAATTCACCAACTTTATTTGACTGCACTACAGTACTATCCTTAAGATTTAAAATATGAACATTTTCAAGTGTAGCTCCATTCTCACTGTCAATCACTTTTCCTTTAATTTCATTCTGTGAATAGCCATGTATGCTACTTAAAAATAGCATAATAAATAAAAATACATTTCGGATTATTACCAT
>VAPK010363300.1_pt1 | contig 12839 bp, 12 predicted proteins | sample 3395031 | NCBI WGS metagenome assembly VAPK01 (sample SAMN08290443, study PRJNA428436) | hydrothermal vent metagenome | isolation source: Deep-sea hydrothermal vent chimney 1 | place: Pacific Ocean: Juan De Fuca Ridge | reverse complement strand
GTAGCTCTGCCTTCAGACACCCCTGGACAAGAAACGCTTCGACACCGTGATCGACAAGCTGGCCGAATACCACGACCTCATCCGTCGCCAATACGTCAACTCTTAGTTGACAGTTTGCTTTTGTCAACTTATGGTTGACGTATGTTGAGCAACAGAGAAGAACAGGACCTACGAGACCGAGTAGGGGATCTAGTGCTGAATTGGCAGTCAGAGCAACGAGGGTCTTTAGAATCCGTCGAGTCCATCGGATATCTGGACTTCATCGAAGCATCCTCAATAGTCAACCATGAAAGTAACCTTTCGTTGCATAGGTGGGTCAACGCAGCTCGGCGTGAAGAGCTCAGCTGGGAACAAATAGGTTCGACTCTTGGAATCAGCAGACAGGCCGCTCAGAAACGCTTTCGTTCTGATTCGGCCACCGAACCTCCCCTCACCGTAGGTCTTATTGAACGTCGTGGCGTGTCCGCATTCAATGAGGTGGTTGTTCTACAAGAAGAGGGACTCTTGGGTCGAAAGGTTGTTCGAGCAGGTTGGGGCAAGCTCTACTTTGCACAGACCGATGAGCCTCGAAAGAACGCTCGAGTCGTCTCGTTGCGTCGAGGCAAGCCCGTATCGGAAATGGAAGCTGAGGGCTGGAGCCACATGTTCAGTTGGTATCCCTACACCTACTACTCTCGAGTCACAACGGAGTAGCTCGAGGAGAAGAACAGGATCTGGACCCTCCTCCCCGCTTTCGCACGGCTGAACCAGTACCGGTAGGCTCGCCCAGGTGACTCGCCCATTTCGATTTGGAATCCAAGCCCAGAACGCCGCCACCCGCAAGGAGTGGGTGGACACCGTCAAGAAAGCCGAAGACCTCGGTTATTCCTCCATGACCCTGCCCGACCACTTCGACGGCCAGCTGGCTCCCGCAATTGCCCTGCAAGTGGCAGCCGACGTAACCACCGATCTTCGGGTCGGGGCCTTGGTTTGGTGCAATGACTACCGCCACCCAGTCGTGTTTGCCAATGAGATGGCAACCCTGGACATCATGTCCGAAGGCCGCCTCGAATTGGGTATCGGTGCGGGCTGGATGAAGACCGACTATGACGCCGCTGGCATGACCTATGACCGCCCCGGCATCCGCATCGAGCGCATGATCGAATCGGTCACCATCCTCAAGGGCTTGTTCGCCGACGGGCCATTCTCCTTCCAAGGCGAGCACTACACCATCACCGACCTTGACCTTCAGCCCAAGCCAATCCAGAAACCACATCCACCAATCCTCATCGGCGGTGGCGGCAAGCGCATGCTTCGCAATGCAGGAAAGATGGCCGACATCATCGGCATCAACCCCAACATGAAGGCTGGCCTTATCGATTCGAAAACCGCATCAGATGCCACCGCGGCCAAGTTCAGCGAGAAGTTGGGCTGGGTTAAGGAAGGTGCCGGAGACCGCTACGACGACATCGAATTGAACGTGCGAGTATTCGTCATGGTCATGACTGATGACCCAAAGGGCATGGCCGAAATGATGGCGCCTTCCATGGGCATGTCCGCCGAGGACGCTCTGGAATCACCGCTCGCCCTCGTCGGAGACACTCAATCAATGGCCAACGACTTGCTGGCCCGACGAGAACAATTCGGCTTCAGCTATATCGGCATCGGCGTGGACGAGATGGAGCAGTTCGCCCCCGTCGTGGCGATGCTGTCTGGCACCTAGCCCTCGATAGTCTCATCAGTCCACGATCTCGGAGCGACCCCGATGCCGACCGGCCAATTTGATCCACCGTCCCCACCAGCTGCACCGCTGGCCCGACTGGCAACTCCGCCCAGCTCGCCAGCTCCTCACCCCATTGGTGTGATTCGTCGTCTCTTCAACATCGTCTTCGGCAGCTTCCTGATCTTTATTGGTGTCCTGATGATCTTCATTCCTGGCCCTGGTATTGCCGCCATTCTTGCTGGACTCAACCTGGTCAAGCCCGACAACAAGATCTCCCAGTACATCCGTGCTCGGATGGAGAAACGCAAGCAGGATCGAGCCGGTACACGCCCACCGCCACCTCCTCCGCCACACCTATCGACACCCCCATCACCGCCCCCTCCACCACTCACCTAGTCACGTCAGATCCGCTAGTTTCACTCTGACGGCGGGAACTTTCGGCACCCCACTCGCGTTACCTACACTGGCCAAGCCACATCTGACTTGGCCATCAACAACCCTCGGAGACCCGAACGAATGAAATTGGACTATGAAGATCTTCAGCCTGGCATTAGCGAGAGTGAAGACGTCCACGGGATTCGCCGTTTCCAAAACATCATCGTTGGTGTCTTCGTCGTGATCATTGGCATCATCTTGATGCCCCTACCTGGCCCCGGCATCGCCATCGTTCTGGTTGGTCTCAACCTGATCAAGCCTGACAACCGACTCGTACGCTACATCCGAGCCCGCACTCCCGGCATCCCCGAAGAAGGTCCGATTCCTCGAAACAGCATCATCTTCGCCGTCGTGATGATGATTGCTGCGTCCATCATTTCCTTCTTCTACGGTGACGTCATCTTTGGTCCGATGAAGGAGTTCGCTGCCCCCGTGCTCGATCCGATCAAGGACTTCTTCGCCAATATTTGGGACGGGTTCAAGGGCTGGTTCTAACAAGAATCAGACGGGGTCTAGAGCGGGCCGAGGATGTCGTCCAACGACATCTGGGTGGGTGCAGCCTGATGCTCGGCGACACTCGCCTCGACCACGGCAACGTCGTCACTAACCATGAACTCCGGCAACGGCCTTGAGTGCACAATCACTAACCGCTTGGTTGATCGAGTCACTGCCACATAAAGCGAGCGGACACCTTGAGGTTCCTGATCAATCATGTCAGCCGGCTCGACCACAATCGTGGTGTCCACCTCCAAACCCTTCACCAGACTGACCGGCACAAGGGTGACCGGGTGATCAAACCCATCACGTCGCGCCCGGCCATAGTCAACCCCCGCGGCTTCGAATGCGGCCGACATTGCTTCGTACTCAGCAGTGGCACAGACCACCGCAACATTGCCCTGCCCAAGTTCGGACTGCTCGGCTTGAGCCTCATTGATCACTGATTCGAACAATGATCCAGATGCTGGGGTCATCACAAAACGCGGCTCATCACCATCGGAGCGAACAGCCTGGGGTGGCGCCAACTCCGGGGCAGCGACCTTCAACACCTTGGCCGCTAGTTCCATGGTCGGGCCAGGAATGCGATAGCCCACCGTCAACTCGGCCCGTCGAGGAGGCCGACGATCTGGCAGGTGTTCAAGGATCTCAGACCAATTGGCGTGGGCCCACGATCCGGTCGACTGCGCGATGTCACCAACAATGGTCATTGACCCGTTCAGTGAGCGGCGGGTCAGCATTCGCAGCTGCATCGGGGAGAGATCCTGAGCCTCATCAACCACGATGTGGCCATAGGTCCGGACATCATCCACTTCCTGATGCCTCGGACGCGGTCCGAGACGCTCGAAGGCTTCATCCAGAACCGGAACATCGTCAATCGTCCAGATCCGCCCGGCCACGTCGTACTCGTCCTCCCATCCTTGATAAAGGGCTTCGTACTCGTCGTCGCTTAGTCGTTGACCGCCAGCTGACCGCATCAGCGCCTTTGATCCGTACAGGTCATGAACGAGTTGTGCCGGAGATAGCACGGGCCACATCCGCAACAAGATGGCACGAATGTCCTCTCGTCCAGCCAACGACTCACGCACCGCGTCGGGGTCCGCAGGACCATCGGGATGAGACTCAGCCAGCGTTTCAAATACTGCTCGGATCACAAAGCCTCGAGCTGCATTGTGACCTCGGAATCGACGCCGCGCTTGGCGAATGATCTCCTCAGACTGGGCCACCGACATGCGCAAATAGCGATGGCCATAGCCAACTCGAAGATCTTCCAGCATCGGGCGCTGCCGATCAGCAACCGCCCGCCTGACCAGGTTAACCATACGAAGGTCACCCTTGATCCTGCCACCGCTTTGCGAGCTAAAGCCCTGTACTCGAACGCCGGGGATCAGGTCGGCCAGAACAGACATCTGCACGCCGGCTTCACCCAGTGAAGGCAGGACTTGTTCGATATAGCCCAGAAACAACCGGTTAGGTCCAACGACAAGAAGGCCTTGTCCTTCGAGGGGGAAACGGTGGCTGTACAGCAGGTAAGCGGCCCGATGCAGCGCAACAACTGTCTTGCCGGTACCGGGACCACCCTGCACCACAAGGACTCCTGGCAGTGGGGCCCGAATGATCTCATCTTGTTCGGCCTGGATGGTGCCGACAATGTCAGATAGTTGCCCGGTCCGCGAAGTTTCCAGAGCAGCAATCAGCGCACCTTCACCGCGCAGCTCGCGTCCATTAACCATGACTCGCTTCGCCCCAGCAGCCTCACCAAAGAACTCATCTTCCAAACCAAGCAGCTCACGGCCCCGAGAAATGAAGTGACGGCGGCGAACAAGCCCTTGAGATTCACGACCCGTTGCGCGATAGAACGACTCAGCGATTGGCGCTCGCCAGTCAACAATCAGGGGTTCTTTGTCCACATCAGAAATCGCGATTCGACCAATGTGGTAGCTCTCTCCACCGGCTTCTTCGGTCTGGTCAATACGACCAAAACAGAGTGATCGGGTGCCGATATCGAGATTGGCTAACCGGGTGGCGATATTGCCAATGATGACCTCTCGCTCATAGCGAGCTTGCGTCGTTCCTCCGCGACCGACCTCAACCATATTCTGCAGCCGAAGAGCCTCGGCCCGGGTCTCTTCCAGACGCTCATAGGCCAGGTCCAGGTGGGCTTGTTCGGCCGCCAACTCAGGATCAATCGATCCGGTGATGGCAACACCATCACTAGGGTCAACAGAACCAGAACCGTTCAGGCCATTCGTTGAATTTGAGTTTGATCTGGACAACGCCACTCCTGTTCTGATTCACAAAGGCCCAAGCACAAACTCACCGGATGCGGATCCCAAGTTCCACAACTGACGAGCCCTCGAATTGGGGTACGTAAGGCTATTGGGAGAATGGGGACGCTCCCCACGCTGCATCCACTTCTCGTCAATGAGGGATGTTCCATCCAGCCACAGCGCTAGCGTCTGCAGCCGGTATTGCAAGATTCTGGGGAGTGAGCGGTGACAGCGACGAAGGTGGTGATTATTGGTGGCGGGATTGCCGGGCTTTGTGCTGCCTATGACCTCCACCAGGCCGGTTGCGACGTCACCCTCCACGAGGCTGGCAGCCGCTTTGGTGGCAAGATCAAGTCATCTAAGGTTGGTCATCGGATAGTCGATGCTGGCCCCGATAGCTTTCCTGCTCGAGTTCCCCAGGGCCGTCAGCTTTGTGAAGACTTGGGCCTCGCCTCCGAAATCACCAGCCCGGTGGCCCCAATTCCTTCGCTCATTCATCGTGACGGCAAGCTGTTCACTCCACCAAAAGGGACCGTTCTTGGCATCCCTACCGATCTGGAAGCTCTGGCAGAGTCTGGATTGATCTCTTCTGATGGCGTCGCTCGGGCTGCCGAGGACCTCGAACTACCCAGTACGACAATCGGCGACGACGCCTCAGTGGGCACCTACTTTCGGGCCCGACTTGGGGATGAGGTAACCGACTGGCTAATTGAACCAACCATCGGGGCAGCTCACGCCTCCGATATCAATCGCCTGAGCCTCCGCGCCAGCTCACCGGTGTTGTGGGACATCGCAACATCGAATCGTTCCATCATCAAGGGCTTGCGCGAAGCGCGCGGTGGGGTCGGATCAACTCAAGGATCGGCCGGAGTGAACGAACCTGTATTCTCCGGTTTGCCTGGAGGCATCTATCGGATTGTGGAACGACTGCTGGAAGAACTGTCAGAAGCCGACCTTCGCCTTGACTCCCCCATTGAGGACCTTGGGTCCTTGGAATATGACCACCTCGTCATCGCGACGCCTACCCCAGTGACCGCACGACTGATGCAGTCGGTTTCGCCCGATGGTGCCAAGCTGTTGGCCGATATCGAGTACTCATCGTTGGCCCAGGTCACGGTCGAGTTTTCCAAGTCTGCCCTGAGTTCAATCCCCGAAACATCCATGCTCTTCTTCCCAGCAATTGGTGGCGGGGTACTATCCAATGCGACCTGGCTTAGCAACAAGTGGGCACACTACGCTGGCACTTCTGGCCACCGCGACACCGTTCTCATCCGCCTCACTTCGGGTCGTTCCGGAGATGGTCGTGCCATCGGCCTCGATGACGAGACCCTGACCAGTCGACTCATCAGCGACTTCCGAACTGCCATCCAGGTTGCTGAAGAACCACTCAATACCCGAGTCGTTCGCTGGCCTGAAGCGCTACCGCACTACGCCCCTGGCCACGCGACACGAATCGAACAACTCATGGCCGCGGTCGCCAAGGATGCACCGAGAACGCAGCTGATCGGTGCTGCCTACGGAGGAACCGAACTTCCCGTCTGTATCGGCAGTGGCCGAGACGCCGCCGCCCGTATCCTGGCTTGATGCCATCAGCCAAGGGTCGACTCTCCGAGCCCCTGTCCGAATCAGGCTCTATTCCAGTCCCGATCCGCTGCGCCGCCGCTGGCATCTGTATCGCTGCTGCAATCCCACCCTGGGGGTGGTGGCCCTTGGCCTTTGTCGGCTTCGCCATTTTCGACCGGTTGTTGGCTGACACCACATGGAAGCAACGATTCCGGAGGGGCTGGCTGGTCACGGCCTGGTGGCTGTATCCAGCCATGCTGTGGATGTTCGATCTAACGGCGCCCGGATACTTCGCCGTTGTCGCAATCTTTGGTCTTTACTTCGGAATCGCAGCAGCCCTCACTCCCTCTGACCCAACGATCAGACGCCTGGTGTTCCCCGGAGCTTTCGCGCTGGCCGAGCTAACTCGCTGGTATGTGCCCTTCGGTGGTGTTCCCGTAGCCAATGTTGCGTTGGGTCAGGTGGATTCACCGTTGGGTCAGGCAGCCAGACTTGCCGGACCGTTTCTTGTTGTTGTGCTGGTTGTCGTGGTCGGACAGGCCATCTCGGCCGCACTCACTCACGATTACCGGGCGGGCGGCATAGGCGGCGCAGTCGTCGCTGTGTTCTTGGCCGCGACGGCCTTGCACCCATCGGCGACTGTCGAACGGACGGCCGACGTTGCCGTTATCCAGGGTGGCGGCCCGACAAGGACACGGGCCTCACGCTCTCAAGAGCCCATTGTCCTGGCCCGCCATTTGGAGGCGACCAAGCAGCTGGATCAACCGGTCGACTTGATCCTGTGGCCCGAAAATGTGGTGAACCCTGGCGGCATCCTCGACATCGACGTCGCTCGTGAGCGGGTCAGTAATGTGGCGATCCAGCAGCAAGCCACGCTACTTCCCGGCTGGTTTCACTCGGCTCCAAACGGGGAGAACACCGTCAACTATCAGACCTCAATCAATCCAAACGGTGAGGTGGTTGATCGCTACGACAAGGTCCAGATCGTTCCCTTTGGCGAGTACGTTCCCTTTCGGAGCCTGGTGGAACTACTCAATGATGAGATCCCTAATCGTGATGTGATTCGGGGTACTGAGGCACCAGTCCTCGACACCCCGATTGGACCGGTCGGTGTTGCCATTTCCTGGGAGGCATATTTTGACCATCGCTCTCGCCACGCGGTGCGTGAGGGGGCCCAGCTTCTGACCAACCCAACAAATGGTGCAACCTATTGGCTGACCCAGGTTCACACCCAGCAGGTTGCGTCCAACCAGCTACGAGCAATCGAGAACGATCGCTGGCTCTTGATGGCTGGCCCGACCGGCATGTCGGCCATCATTGCCCCCGACGGTGAGGTCATGCAGCGCACGGGAATTGGCGAGCGACACAATCTGGTTGGAACAATCGAGATGCGCTCTGGTCGGACCTTGGCTAGTCGGGTCGGCGCCTGGCCCGGTTTGGTCTACGGCCTGACCGCAGTCGCATTGGGTTTATGGACTCTTCGACGTAGGCAACCAGAAGCAGCGCAAGAAGTAGCGCAATCTGTCGGTACCCCAGTCTGAATTCTGACTAGACAGAGGCCGGTTCGATCCCATCGAGAGTGTCGGTCGGGTCAGTCAGGTTCCGAGTGGAGAAGATGGCAATGCCCATCGAAATCATGATGCTTCCACCAATCCAGCCAAGCAAGGTCGAACCAGAAGTCTGGAGTACAAGACCACCTAATAGCGGACCAAAGACACGGCCGATCGCCATCACGGCTTGGGCATCGCCTGCGCGTTCTTGGGGATACTCGGACCGTTCCGCAAGGATGGTAAACACGCCAGGCACCCCCATCCAGAAGGCAAAGCCCCACCAGGCTGCCGCCGCGGCAAAGACCCAGGTCGAACTGGCAGTAGCCAACAAGATTGCCATCACTCCGGCGCTCATCAGCCAGGGTCCTGGAATTCCCCGCTTGCCGGTACGTCCCGCGCTCAAGGTTGAACACAGCGCGTTCAGGCTGAACACCCAAGCAACTTGTGAAGCCGACAGGTCAAGACGCTGCGCGCCGATTACCACGGCGTAGGTGAACACCGAGGACCCACCAAGGGTGAAGAGTCCAAGAAAGAGCAACAGGATTCGGGCAATGAACACTGCCTGGTGTCGCTCAGTGGTGGGCCGTGGTGGATCGGCGACGCCAGTCGTCCGGTTAAAGATCAAGGGTCCGATGGCCAGTAACCCGAGGAACAAGAAGATCGACGATGCGCCTCCTCGCGTAGCCACCAGCGCTATCAACGGCGAGGTCAAGACACCAACAATCGGGCCGACAACAGCGATCTCACCCATCCTGGCTTCGTCACCAAAGACTTGCACCCACCCAAACCAGCTGATCATCCCCATCGAGATTCCCGAGAGGAATCTCAGCCCGATCAGAATCGGGTAAGCAGGCAAAAGGCTGGATGCGAGATTGGCGACCACCGCTAGCAACAAGGCAATAAAGAAGACCCTGCGAGTTGGGCTGAGATGACGGCCCGCCCCCCAGCTGCCAATGACAAAGCCGCCAAGTTGAAAGGTTCCGACGAAGGACGTGAGTCCAAGACCGATGTCGTAGTGATCCGAAATTAGCGGAAACAAGAATGGCGTCGAGACGAAGACCAGGGTGCTGAATCCTGTGGCCAGCAAGATGCCGATCGAGACCGTTGGATTGAGGAGGAGGCTGACTCGAACCGGGAGCTGCATATGGCACCCAGGCTAGACACTTCGGCTGGCTCTGGGACCCGAGTTTTGGTCACCAAAACGCGTCTTGCTGGCCAGACCGGTTGATGGGCGGTCTGACCAGCGGGTAGGGAGTTGGTCGGCTCTGCGCTGAGGTAAAGCCGTCACCGACCATCTCGGTTTAGCGGGAACGGGACTATCTGTGAACAAGATTGAATGGGACGTCGTTGTTGGCCTAGGCCTCGTGACGGTGTCCGTTGCTGGCTGCGACCTCCCGAATGCGAGTGGCCTGGAATCGGATTACTTCGCTGATAGTGGCCAGACCAAAGGTGATGCCAACGAGGTAGGTCACGGTGCCAAGGCGCCGTAAGGCAGAACCGACTGCCCCGTACTGCGCACTGCTCACAATGTCAGCAGCCGTTGATCCGTCGAAGCTGCCAGCGGCAACGAAGTTGGTGACGATTCCGGCCCCCATGATCATCATCCCCATCATCATCAGGCCAAGCATGATCTTGGCCGTCGTCAGCATCTTGAGTGTCTGGACAGGAGAGCCTGCAGCCTCTTGAACCTCACCGCCACCCTTGCGGAACTCACCAAGAATTCTGGCAACAGCAAAGGTGATGGCGCTAAAGACACCGAGGAAGCCAACGAACATGAAGGCTGGGATCAGATGGCCCAGGGTTTGGAGATCATCAACATTGGCCCGGTCTGTTCCCGCCTCAGTGACAGCCAGGATGAATCCTGCCGCCCAGCCCATAAGGGCCATGGCAAACATGGGTAGCCAGAGCTTGCGCCCTACCCGTTGGGGGAGGTTGTAGCCCAGCGACTTCTCGCTAGTGACGACTTGGAAGCCGTCCTTTCTCGTTGTTCCCCTGGATCCCTTTGTGGTATTGATCCGGGGAGTGGTGGTTGTTGTGGTTGTAGTCATGATTCGTTACCTCTCGATTGGTGTTGGAGCTCAGGCGCCGGTTCGGATGATGGAGTTGACACGGTTGAATTGGAAAGCAAGCACATTGCCGATGGTGACAAGGGCCAGAACAATGCCAGCCAGGATGAGCCCTAGAGAGAGCTCACGGAATGGTCCGAGCCAATTGAGCCAGGACGAGAATGAAGCAGGGTCATTGGCGTTGCCAAGGGCCACCAGGTAGAGGACGAATTGGACCATGCCGATCATCATTCCCATCATCATCAAGCCGATAAAGGACTTACCGGTTGCTGGCATCTTGAGGGTGGTGACCGGAAGCCCCAAGCTGGATTGCACCTCTCCACCTGCGGTTCGCAAGCTGGCCATGATCGAGCCCAGCAAGAACGCTATGCCCGATAGCAGGAATGCTTCTCCCAGGAACTCGATGCCCTGGGTGAAAGCTGCGGCCTGTCGGAAGCTCTCGGTCCCTGGGGTTTGATCGGCCCAAACAAGGGAGCTGATGAGACCAGCGGTCAGGGCCATGAAGCCCATGGCCAGCATGGGACGCCACATGAAGAGTGCCATCCGATGAATGAACAGGGGCTTTGGTGGAGCATCGGTGACATTTGCTGGTCCCCATTTGGTCTTGATGGATCCCCGAGCGACTGATGGTTCGTCGCTGTGACCATGCAGGAGTGCAAGCGCATCCTTGATGGCATCAGCTCGACCCCAGAGTCGAACGATGATTCCCATCAGGGTGATCGCGATGGCGATCTTGACCACTCCGAAGGAGAAGATCGAGAGGCCGAACGTCCAGGCAAGTGTTTCCTTGTACCCGGTGGTGGCGTTGATCCCGTCGGCGGCAACAAGGTTCCCGATGGCCGCTGCCATCGTTCCCATCATCCCCAGTACGGCAACAGCGAGACCGACGGATCGGTACTTCGATGCCGATTCTGGGATGATTCCTGGTGCTGGCCGAGCGGCGAGCTGGCTGACTCCTGACATGATGTTTCCCTTCCTTATTGCTCCACACGGTTGGGGAGCGTTGGAAGAAGAAACCGCCTGATCAGGCTCTGAATCCACAATTGTCGCAATTGCGAGATTCAATTCTGAGAATCTGTTTCCTAGCTGTCCACCCCGATCAGTGCCTGAAGCGCCTCCTGGTCCAGCAAAATGATTCTCCGGTACTTCAGCTCGACCATCTCTGACGCCTCCAATGATTTGAGGACGCGCTGCACACTTGTCCGGGCAACCCCAAGCATCTCGGCCAATTGGTCTTGTGTGAGCCGGACATCGCCCGATGCTGATCCTTCTCGTAGCAGGATCGAAGCCAGCTGAGCCTCAAGCCCACCCGCCAGCAAGTCAACCAAGCGTTCCTGCAACCCTGCCATCCGTTCGGCCATCGAAATGAACCAGCGTTGAGCTAGAAGCGGCCGGGTCTGCAAAAGCGTGAACAGTGACGCAGCATCCAAGGAAAGAACGGTGCAATCCTCCATGGCCTTGGCATCGAAGGGTTCGGGCTCACCCAGGAAAGCGGGAACGTCACCAAAGACGTCGCCAGGACGCAGAATTTGAAGCGCGACCTGCCGGCCATTCACCTCTCGAGACAACTCAAGAGTGCCCGTTCGAAGGATGTGGATTTGGGCTGCCGGATCGCCCCGGCGAAAGACGAAGGTTCCTCCGGCGTAAGACTGTTCCCCGACCTGATCCACCAATAACTCGACGTCGCGCTCGCCCATCGGGGCCTGAGGACCACGTCCAAGGCAACAGGCAATCCACGAGCTGTAGTGCGAAAGCCGAGTACCAACTCGGGCCAGTTGCCGGCGAGGAAGTGTCGGAGGGGCGAGGCGCTTCATGGCCAACAAACCCCGATCACCGGATGGAGATTCCCGCTCTTACTGCCAGTGTTCTTCGAGGCCAGGAAGTGGGCTGAATCCTTCAGCTGGGCCAACCGGGATGGTGGCGATGGCCGCCAAGGCTGGGTCGACATACTTCAAGGCTTCAGCCATGGTGGCGCACTTCTTCTTGATAACACGCCGAGATGTCGACCGGACCGCACGCAGCTCGATCTCTTCGCCCGTTGCCAGTCGTAAGACCGGAAACCACCACTTGAGGCCTTTGGAGCGAACGAATCCCATTCCGAGATCAGCGATGTTTTCGACCAGGAACTCACTGCGCCGGTCGATCCGGACATAGACCAGACGGCCAGGGGTGAGTTCAACAAATGCGAGCACCTTGGCAAAGCTGAGAACCATGAACAGGTTGAAACCAGCCAGAATGGGTTTGCCGTTCACCATGTTGGGGTAGATGGATAGCAACCCGAAGATGCCCATGAAGGTCATACTCAACGTGAAGTAGATTCCTGGCAAGATCCGCAGCTTATTCATGAGGTACACGGCCCCTGATCATGCGCATTCCGCTTCGATGCATGTCTTGTGGATCGGCCAGTGGAGAGGTCGCCTTTAGCGAGAGGTCAAGGCAACCTGGACCCCGCCGTCAGCTACAGCTCGATACTGATGGTTACCGGGCCATCGTTGAGGATTTCGACTTCCATGTCGGCTCCAAATACTCCGGTGGGAACAGCCAGTCCTTTGGCTCGAAGATTGCGAACGAGAGCCTCGATCAGGGGTTCGGCAACCTCGGGTCTGGCGGCTTGGACGTAGGACGGTCGGTTGCCCTTTCTTGCGTCGCCGTAGAGGGTGAATTGGCTGATGACCAGGATGTCGCCAGCAACGTCAGCCACCGACAGATTCATCTTGTCATCGGCATCGGAGAAGATTCGCAGCTTGAACAACTTGTC
>VAPK010457886.1_pt1 | contig 12840 bp, 11 predicted proteins | sample 3395031 | NCBI WGS metagenome assembly VAPK01 (sample SAMN08290443, study PRJNA428436) | hydrothermal vent metagenome | isolation source: Deep-sea hydrothermal vent chimney 1 | place: Pacific Ocean: Juan De Fuca Ridge | reverse complement strand
GAAACAGTTATCTTTGACCTTTGGCTTTTTCTCATGTTTTTTCGCCAAAGATACAAAAATATCTTTATTTGCAATACTATATCAAGAACGTTCTACTAGTGGTACTCTATATATTCCCGACAACCTACTTGTATAGATTCTCCAACAAAGCAAAAGATGCTATCAAATTCAACGACCAAAATATTTTGACATCGGCTTTTAAGAACCTGAAATCAATGTTTCAGTTTACCGGAGTTATGGCTATAGTTATCATATCACTTTATATTGTGATTTTCGTTTTCGTCGTTGTTTTTGCTGCATTTTTCCGATGAAATAAGTTCAATTTTCTACACATCAATTATGAAAAATATCCTAAAACTAAAACACTGGCAGGTATTTATTATTCTCTACGTGGTCTATTTTACCGGCCTGACACTGTGGCAAAGTGATTTTTCACTTGGTGGTGTCACCGCACTTGAAATTTCAGTCTTCACCAACCTCATTACTCTAACGCTCTTCTTTTTATGGTTATTGAACTGTGGTTTATTTGTAAACAATTTTCCCCGCAATCCTTACAAGTTTAAGAGCAGCCTTTTGATCCTTGCCATATTATTCAGCATTATGGGCTCCGCAGAGATCAATCTGGAACGGTTGGCGAAAGAAGGGATGATCTTTCCTGAATGGATTTTATTCATCATTGTTCCTGTGACCGTGTTAGCAATTTTTTACATCTTTTACATTATACCAAAGTCTTTGAAATCCATTGAACTGAACAGGGAAGCCAAATTCCGGGAACTGATCATGGACGTCCTTCTTCTTTTTGCATTTCCCATTGGTGTTTGGTTTGTCCAACCCAGGTTAAACAGGATATTGAAACAGCTGAAATAGAAAGGGAATGTCCATTCCTGTCTTGTTCCGCATTTCCTAAGGAACCGCTACCAAGATCTGTTTCTCCACGTTTTCAGATTACTAAAATTAACAAAAAGGCTCCGTATTGCACGCTTAAAGCACTGCTATACGGAGCCTTCAAAGTTTCAGCAGAATCTTACTTCTGGCGTACGGTTTCTCCGTCAATAGAAAGGGCTGATTTTTCAATAGTAATTTTAAGGTTCTGAGCTATTTCAAGGACCACTGTTTTTTCCTTAACTTCAGTAACTTTACCATGAATACCACCGATAGTAAGCACTTTATCACCCTTTTGCAGGGATTCCCTGAATTTTTTCTGAGCCTTATTCTTTTTAGTTTGCGGCATAATGAAAAAGAAATAAAATACCAGTAATATCAGAAATAAAGGTAATAATTGCCCCCAAGCGGTTCCGCCACTTTTCGATGTGATCTGTAATAAAAGAAATAATGTGTTCATTTTAAATTGATTTTATAAAATAGTTGAATATGCTTGAATAAGCTGTTAAAAATAAGTAAATTAAATATATAAACAGTTTTTAATTGTTCTTTGGCAATGAAACCTGCGCCCGGATGGTCAAAACAATCTGTCCGGGATTTGTGTTAGCCATGATCATCACACCCTTATTCTGATAACCCTGCTTAAACGAGCTGTTGAAAGTCACGGCAAGATCCCCTTCTTCGCCTGGTTTAATGGGATGATGCGGATAGTTTCCTACGGTACAACCACATGTTGTTTCCACACCTTTAATAATCAGGTTGGCACTACCGGTATTTTTGAAATGAAAATTGTATTTCCCCACTTCTCCCTGAACCATTTTACCAAAATCGTGAACGGTTTTTGTGAAAGTCATCACCGGAAGTTTTTCATTGATAGTGTCAGAAACGGCCGTTTTTTCTGAAGAATTTGCCGCTGTTTTTCCACTGGGAGTCAGGTTTTGACAAGCACCCAGAAAAAGAAACCCTACTAATACCATTAAAAGACTGACCTTTCTCATTATTTAATTATTAACTGATTAACGTCCTGCAAAGATAGTTACACTCCCTTTATAAACCACGCTTTTATCTTTATATCCTTTACATTTTAAAACATAAAAGTACGTACCATCAGGCAAATGCCCACCATTCCAGTCGTTTTGATAGTTTGTGGATTGGTACACTTTCTTCCCCCATCGATTGAAAATAATGAGGTTAGAGCTTTCATAAAAGCTGTTTATGGGTTGGTTTGAACCTTTTTCAGAGATTACGAAATAATCGTTAATACCGTCGCCATTCGGCGTGATGACATTGGGAATGAAAAGGTTCACCGGCAAAACATTCACCGAAGTACTGTAAACCGTATCGCAGCCCTGCTGGTTAAAAATATGTAAATACACGTTATAGGTCCCCATGGTCTGAAACGTGTATGCAAGTGCCCTTCCAGAGTATGTATTCTGATCCTGATCAATTTCCCAAAAGCTGTTCGAAACCGAAGTGGTATCTACAGAAAGTCCAGTAAATGAAAATTTAACACGCGGGTTCTGAATATAAACGGTATCCGGGTTTGTGATTATCAGCACATCCGGATTAGGATAGGCTTTGGTATAAAAACTGCTATCGGAAGAACAACCGTTGAGATCGGTAACCTTGATCGCATAGTTCTGATGCGCTTTCAAACCGATGGCTAACGATGGATTGCCGGGGGCAACCTGTATGGGGCTGACATTCCATAAATAGTGATATTGTCCTGAAGCAAATTTGCCTGATGCAAAAGCCTGAACCTGAGCTGTATTTCCGTTGTCATTATCGGCATTGCTGCACGTTAACTGCAATTGCTGGAACGAGATATTGATCTTTTTACGAAGGGTAACCAAAAAAGGTTGGCTGGTGCAGGTATTGCCCGTCTGCGGATCAGTGACGGTGACTGTATAATTGGTCGGTTGTTTGATTCTCACAGTAATGGAGGAAGTAGTTTGTCCGCCCGGGCTCCAGTCGTATTGCAAACCATCTACCTGTTGCACACTGAGTGTAAAGTAACCGTCATAACAAACAGGTAATGAGCGATCGATGGAAATGGTACAGTTCAGCTGTGCAAACAACGGTGAAGCAGAAAACAGCATGCCTGCAACAAGTATGAGATAGCGTTTCAAAAATTTCTTCATGAAGATGGTATCCTCGTTTAAGGTCAAACAAAAATATAAATAATTCCCATTTGCGTCGCCCGTTCTATTTTGAACTGTTGCAACGTGGATGATCAAGAAAAATCGCTGCTTATGTTTTTTAAAGACGGCTCAGAATATGCCGGAATCAAGCATCACCAGGGTGCAGTTTTCTACTGGATCAATGCCCTGTTTTCTGACCTTTTCGATAAATTCTAAATTCTCCGTACCCGGATTAAAAATAATGCGTTTTGGCTTCAGACCCAACAGATAATCATAATATTGAGGTTGTCTTGCAGGGCCTATATATAATGTTACGGTATCGATGTCTTTCAACTCCGGAAAGCCCGTCTTAAAAGCTACCCCGTCCACTTCGCCAGGACGCAGTCCGATGGCTTCCACAGGATGGCCATACTTCCTTAACCGATTAATGGCTTTATTGGAAAATCGTTCCGGTTTTTCACTGGCACCAATTACCAAAGTCAATTTTGTATCGCTCATGATCTTTTTTTTTCAAAAGTAGGAATATAACGGATATCTGATTCAATACAAAAGTATCTATTGAGTTGCTATAGGAAATCATTTTTTTGAATTCTAATCAGACGGATTAAAACCAATTTTGCTTAAAAAACTTCATCCAAAAAAGAATTTTTAATAAATACACAATAATCAACTAAAAGTTTAGTTATATTCGCAATTATTTAAATTCAAAACCAAATGAAAACTTTAAAATGGGCGTTCATATTAATTCTGATGACTGGGCTATTTGTACCTTCTTATGGACAGAGAGTCATTAAGTTGGATAAAAAACATCATACCCTGACTGATTCAGTGAGAAGGAAGTTATTTGGTCAGGATCCAAAAGAATTGAAATGGAAACAAGATCACTTTTTCAATTTATTGCAAACGCCTGATACGGTTACAAAACTAAAGTTCGACAGGATAGAATTTGATCACTGGCCCGATATCAGTCGATTGAATAGGATCGTTGAATTAAGAAGCTCCGGGAATAAATACCAAAGAATTTCTGGTGCCGTATCTATTTCCCCTTATTTGAAATCAATTACTTTAACAAACGACGACATTCGTCATATTCGTTTTCAACCCAACGATTCTGTCGAAACTTTAATATTGTCAGAAAATGAGCTCCGGCGTATCCCCCATTCCATCAAAAAACTGACTCATTTAAGAACACTATATCTTAATCACAATAAAATCAAACGTATTCCGCACTGGATGGTGAAGTTGCGGGGACTTAAAGAGTTGGAAATAAATTACAACCGCCTGAAAGTGAATAAAAATACATTTAAAAGGTTACAGCATCTGAAGCTCCTTCAAATAGGAGCCAATCATTTAACCCGTATTCCCGAAAATATCTTTCTGCTGAAAAATCTGAGAAATCTGAATCTGGGAAAGAATGAATTATCATCAGTTCCATCATCTTTTGCCAAACTCGACAGCTTACGGATCCTCATTTTTTATCATAACAAATTTACAAGCATTCCCCCGGAAGTTTTTCACCTTCATTATCTGGAAGAGCTGGATTTTTATTACAATTCGCTGGATTCACTTCCCCCGGCGCTGGGTAGTTTAACGCATTTAAAACATCTTTACTTCGCGTTTAACCACCTGCATGCTATCCCTGATACACTGCGGAACCTGAAAAACCTTACCCATTTGTATCTTCATCATAACGAGATCACCCAAATACCTTCGTGGATTACTTCCCTGAAAAAATTGCAGGTTTTAGGTATCGGCTACAATCAGCTTAAAACCATTCCCGACTTTTCTGTTATGCCTGCTCTGTACGAGCTTGACTTTCAACATAACCAGATCACACATTTCCCATGGAAACTGCTGGGAAAAACCAATTTGAGACTTTTGTTAACACAGCATAATCCTTGCGGATTTACTAAACCGGATTATCAAAAACTGAAATCTGAAGTGGCACAACTGGCCAAAAAAGGAATTGTTGTAATCTATTGATCCTGCTTCTTCAAAGAGATTGTTTTTGAAAAATTTACTTTAAAATAGAATAGAATCCGTCAAATTGACATTTATTATTATTTCTAACTGTCATCTTTTCAGGTTTTTATAAAGATGTTGGCTTTGGAGAAACATTTGCTTTCAACATCTCCGTAAAGGAGAAAACTTATGAACTTAAATCAATTCACAATAAAATCGCAGGAAGCGCTTCAAAAAGCACAGGAAGTGGCTTCCCAGAAAAGCCAGCAAGCTATTGAAGGCATCCATCTGCTGAAAGGAATTTTGACGGTCGATGAAAATGCAACGCCGTTTTTGCTGAAAAAACTCAACGTTGATTTTCCCGTCTTTTCACAGGCGGTTGACCGAATCATCGATTCACTTCCTAAAGTTTCTGGCGGTCAGCCTTATTTATCTTCAGAACTGGAGCAGATATTGCAGAAAGCCACCTCCTATCTTGCTGAATTTAAAGACGACTTTGTTTCCATTGAACATTTATTACTGGCATTGCTGGAAGTGAAAGGCACCGCTTCTACCCTACTCAAAGACAACGGCATAAACAAAAGTGCCCTGCTTTCCGCTATCAAAGATTTACGGAAAGGAGCTTCGGTGAAAAGTGAGAGTGCCGAAGACCAGTACAATGCTCTGAGCCGCTATGCCATCAACCTGAATGAAATGGCCGCTACGGGAAAGCTGGACCCTGTGATAGGCCGTGACGAAGAGATCAGACGTGTATTGCAAATCTTGTCGAGAAGAACCAAAAACAACCCCATTCTGATTGGTGAACCGGGTGTAGGGAAAACCGCCATTGCAGAAGGTATTGCTTACCGCATTGTGAAGGGCGATGTACCCGAAAATCTGAAATCAAAACGCTTGTTTTCGCTGGATATGGGCGCCCTGATCGCAGGAGCCAAATACAAAGGCGAATTCGAAGAGCGCTTGAAAGGTGTGATTAAGGAAGTAATTGGTTCCGAAGGCGAGATCATTCTTTTTATTGACGAAATTCACACCCTTGTTGGCGCCGGAAAATCAGAAGGGGCTATGGATGCTGCCAATATTCTTAAACCTGCTTTAGCGCGGGGAGAACTGCGCGCCATCGGTGCAACCACATTAAAAGAATACCAGCAGTTCTTTGAAAAAGACAAAGCGTTGGAACGCCGTTTCCAACAGGTTATGGTCAATGAACCAGACACACAGTCTGCTATTTCCATTTTGCGCGGCTTAAAAGAGCGGTATGAATCCCATCACAAAGTACGTATTCTGGACGAAGCCATCATTGCAGCTGTTGAATTATCGCAACGTTATATCACCGAGCGGTTCCTGCCTGACAAAGCCATCGACCTGATTGATGAGGCTGGTGCCAAACTCAGACTGGAAATCAATTCCCTCCCGGAGGAGTTGGAAGCCGCTGAAAGGCGTATCAGGCAATTGGAAATAGAGAAAGAAGCCATAAAACGGGAAAAAGACAAAGCCAAGCTGGGCATCATCAATGAAGAACTGGCCAACCTAAACGAGCAGCGAAATGACCTGCGTGCCAAGTGGCAGGCAGAAAAAGAACTGGTGGATCAGATACAGCAAACAAAAAAAGAAATTGAAGATTTCAAGTTTGCTGCCGAGCAGGCTGAACGTGAAGGTGATTTTGGCAAGGTAGCCGAGATCCGCTACGGGAAAATCCAAAATGCGGAAGCTAAAACCGAAAAGCTCAAAAAAGAGCTGACAAAACTTCAGGGCGACAAGCCCATGATCAATGAAGAAGTTACGGCAGAAGAAATCGCTGAAGTAGTTTCTAAATGGACGGGAATTCCAGTGAACCGGATGCTGCAAAGCGAAAGGGAGAAGCTGTTGCATCTGGAGGATGAATTGCACCGCCGCGTGGTGGGCCAGGATGATGCCATACAGGCCATTGCAGATGCCATCCGTCGCAGTCGTGCAGGATTGCAGGACGAACGGCGGCCGATTGGTTCTTTCATTTTCCTTGGTACCACCGGTGTGGGAAAAACGGAGCTGGCCAAAGCCTTGGCAGAATTCCTGTTCAACAACGAAAACTCCATGGTTCGGATTGATATGTCGGAATACCAGGAACGGCATTCGGTTTCGCGACTCGTTGGGGCGCCTCCAGGATATGTGGGCTATGAAGAAAGCGGCCAGTTGACAGAAACCGTCCGGCGTAAGCCCTATTCGGTAGTGCTGTTGGATGAAATAGAAAAAGCCCATCCCGATGTATTCAATATCCTGTTGCAGGTGCTGGATGACGGAAGGCTTACCGACAACAAAGGCAGGGTTGTTGATTTTAAAAATACGATCATCATCATGACTTCCAACATTGGTTCGCTTCTTATTCAGGAAAATTTTGAAAAGATTACCGATGCTAACGAAACGGAAGTTGTAGAAAGAACGCGAAATGAACTGTTCGAGTTACTGAAGAAGACCATCCGTCCGGAGTTCCTGAATAGAATCGACGAAGTCATCATGTTCAAACCGCTTTCGCGAAATGAAATTACAGGCATTGTGCGGCTTCAATTTGAGCTGGCAAAGAAAATGTTACAGAAAAACAACATTGAGCTTCAAATTACCGAGCCTGCGGTTAAGAAGTTATCTCAAATGGGATATGATCCGCAGTTCGGAGCCCGGCCTTTGAAAAGGGTTATCCAGCGTGAAGTACTGAACGAACTTTCCAAGATGATCCTTGCCGCTAAGGTCAACATCGAAAAGCCCATTTTGATTGATGTTGCCGGAGACAAATTTGTTTTCAAAAATTGATTTTGATTTGCTGATATGCCCCGGGTTTCAACCCGGGGCTATTTATCAAAGTTCAACCCTGAGAAGGAAAACCTTATTCCTGTTTAACAAGAAATACAAATTCAGGGTATTCATGGTCCAAGAGGACGCTTGATTCCAGGTAAAAAAGGGGATTCCCAAACAATTCAGATATTTTTTATAGATTTGTTTCAGCAGAATTCGTTTTTCTGACCGAAAATTCTTTACAGAATTAAGAAAAACAGCATCATATCTGCCACTTGATCTCATGTTTGGAGATCTCCGGTAAGTAGAAATAAATGAAAGGACTATTCTGTCTTTAACGGCACCTTTCCTTCAGGGTCTGGGTGTTCCTCCGGTATTGCAGTTTGATACGGGATAAGGCGATCTTATGAAACAAATAAAATAATCCTATGCAGGAAAAAGCCTCACAAAAAAACAAGTTGGTAAGAACGTTTGGCCTTAATATGGCTATCATCATGGTTATGAGCGCCATTATCGGCTCTGGCGTATTTAAGAAAGTGGCGCCTATGGCTGATGAATTACAATCACCAGACCTGGTTATTCTTGCCTGGGTACTGTCGGGAATCATTATTTTGTTCGGCGTATGGAGTATTGCTGAACTGGGAGCTGCCTTTCCGCATTCGGGCGGACCTTTTTCCTGGCTGGAGCAGATATACGGCAAACTGGTCTCATTTCTTTACGGATGGGCAAGTTTTACGGTTATCCAGTCGGCAGCCATCGCTTCAGTAGCCTACGTTTTTGCAGGGGCTGTGGGAACTTTTGTTCCGTTGCCGCATCTGTCACCGGCTTTGGAATCTATGAGCTTCCTGGGAATTCATCTGCTAAGTAACATAGGAGCTAAAATAATTACCTGTCTTTTAATTATCGGGCTAACCATAGTAAACATAAAAGGAACCAAAAAGGGTGGACTGGTCAGTCTGATTTTCACTTTTTTTATCGTAGTTTGCCTCTCTTTTATAGTTGCTTCTGCAATCACCAGTCAAGTAGGAAGTTGGCAGGTTTTCGCCACAAAGGGAAGCAGTTATCCTGTTCAGGGATTTACGATTTTTGCTTTTGTAAGCATCATGATCATCGCCATGCGCAATGCATTTTGGGGCTATGAAGGCTGGATTGCCCTGGGGTTTATCGGCGAGGAGCTTAAAAACCCACAGAAAACTATGCCGCGTGCTTTGACCATCGGAATCATTATTATCATCATGTTTTATGCGATTGTAAACTGGGCTTATCTGTACGTGATGCCCATTGACGAGATGGCCAAAGGATTGTCTGATCCTAACTTTATCGGGGCTGTGGCTGTCATCAATAAAATCTTCGGACACGAAGGCGCTTATATAGTCAGCGGCATGATCATGATCTCTACTTTTGGCTGTACCAATGCGACATCACTGGTTTCTGCACGCATTTATTATGCCATGGGGCGAAAAGGCCTATTTTTTAAAAATGCCGGCGACATTCATCCTGTAAACAAAACTCCCCATAAAGCTCTGATCTATCAATGCATCTGGGCATGTATTTTGACTGTAACAGGTTCTTTTGCTATTTTAACCGATCTGGTCATCATTGCCGCCTTTGTATTCTACGGATTGATTGTTTTAGGTGTGATTATTTTAAGGATCAAAAGAAAAGACCTGGAGCGTCCGTACAAAACTTTTGGCTATCCGGTTGTCCCCGCGATTTTCGTTTTGTTTTGTTTGACGTTGCTTTCCCTTACTTTTTTTGAATCACCGGTAAAATCAGTAGTCGGATTACTTCTCATTTTTTCAGGATTGCCCTTTTACTTTTACTGGCGAAAAAGCAAAGCGCATCTGGAGTATCTGAAGTCGGAAGCTGAAAGTAAATCTGCCACAGCTGAACTGGTGAATAAATGATTGAAACGGAACTCTATTTTACCGGTTAAATCCCTGTTGATATAAAAAATGGTCCAAGCAGAGGCTTGAACCATTATTATTGTTTTACAACCTTTTAACAGCAACCGCCTTTTGAAGAACAACAAGGTTCCTGCTTTTCGGCATAAACCGAAATACTGAAAATGACTGTTGGCGTACTTTTGTAAACTGTAATTTCTTCTTCGTTCAGGTAATCTTTCAAAATATCATCGGGAACAATGATTGGTTTTTGTTTTTGCAGCGCGATATTCTTGAAACCTGCGTCCCTGATGTATCCCAAATATTCATCCATGTCGATGGCGCTGGCCACACATCCGGCGTACATTTCGGCGGCGGATTTAATTTTTTCCGGCAAAGTTCCTTTCAGCACAATATCCGAAATACTGAAATGTCCTCCAGGTTTTAACACACGACTAATTTCCTGAAATACAGCTTCTTTGTTGGGAACCAGGTTCAGCACACAGTTGCTTACAATAACATCGGCAACATTGGAAGTAACCGGCATTTTGTCGATATCACCCAACCGGAATTGCACATTGTTGTAACCCAGTTTGTCTGCATTTTCCCTGGCTTTTTCAATCATGGCCGGGGTAAAATCAATGCCAATGACTTTTCCGGTCTCTCCGGTTTCGGCTCTCGCGATGAAGCAGTCGTTGCCTGCGCCGCTTCCCAAATCTATAACCGTATCGCCCGGTTTGATCTTTGCAAACATTGTCGGAAGTCCGCATCCCAGTTTTAGATCTGCATCGGGAATATATCCTTCCAGGTGATCATAATCATCACTCATAATGGAGTATACTTCTGTGGAACGACTACCTGAACCGCAGCAGGAAGTCTGATTGGTTTCTTTATCCTGTAAAGCAATTTCACTGTATTTCTGCTTTACCATTTCTTTGATTTGTTCTTCGTTTATCATATGATACTAATTTGAATTTATAATACATATTGATGATCTTCTGGTATCATGCCGATAGATAAATGAAGGGCGTTAAGAAGCTTGGCAAACTTAACGCGCATTTCATTTACTAATCGGTATTATTTAACTTTAAAGTTACACCAATTAATTTCGTTGTTCTTTTCGCAACCCCTAAAGCGGGTAAAATACTCCCTGATTTTCTCAATCGCCTTTTCATCGATGCAGTAACAAATTGTATTGCCTTCAATGTTGCCTTTGATAAGCCCGGCATTTTTTAATTCCCTTAGATGCTGCGAAATAGTAGGCTGTGACAAGGGCAATTCATTCACGATATCACCGCAAATACAGGCATTAACATGATTGAGATGTTCCAGTACCGCCACCCGGGCCGGGTGTCCCAGGGCTTTCAGTATGATGGCCATTTTATTTTGCTCATCAGTGAAAAGGTCTGTTTTTGTCACTCCCATATTCTTTAAATTAATATTGCAATATTACGATAAAGTTTTATATCACAAAAAAATCATTTCTTTTTTAAATTAATTTGAACGTATCCAATAATATTAATTGTAAATCAGACGATTACAGTACACGGCCAAAGACCTTAGCGGATATTAAAAACTAAAAAAGTCCTGTGGAATTCTTTGTCTATTTTGCTTGTGGCATTTTTTGTAATGTGACGATTTGAATTGTAATGTAGTTTTTTACTTTTTCAAAAGCTTAAATCCATGAACCATTCTTGTCCTCGTTTATGCGAAGATGAGAGAAGTTGTTTTTGTAGTTGTATTTGACAATTCCGACCAACTTTTGTACCTTTAGGGAAAATTCAGAAACCGAAATGTTTATATTAAGAAACTTTTGTAAATTTATATGTTTTCAATATTTTACACTTGTTATCTTTAATCGAAAAACCATTTAAAATAAAAATCGAACTCAAAACTTTTCCAAATAATTAAAAAATGAAAAAAATATATGTTTTATCCTTTGTGTTCGGCCTTATATTTGTCCTTACGAGTTGCCACAAAAATAACGATATATCAAATGCAGACAGAAACTTTGACACATCACTTCCTTCAGGACAGATGATATTTTCGCAGCTTCCGGTTGACATATCGGATATTGGGTATATCATGCCTTTGGGACATGTTTCTCCTCCTGGTCATACCCGGCCTTCCGACCATATATATTTTGTGGATATTCCTACGGGAACCATCCTTTATGCCCCTGCTTCCGGAAAAGTACTGGATACCTATACTTTTGATGAAGGCAACGGGCAACATGACAACCGAATAACCATCGGGGTAACCAGTACGGCTTCTTATTATTTTATGCATGTACTGCTTGATGACGGAATTAAAATTGGAGATAAAATAGAGGCCGGGCAACGCCTCGGTATTCTCGGAGCAACCAGTGCGGTTAATTTTGATATGGGGGCCATGGTGAAAACCATTAACTTACCTTTTATTGATCCTAAACTTTATGGTTTGGGTAGTTTGCACTGCGATTCGCCCATCAAACATTTTCCAAAAGATATGCAGGATGCCCTATATGCGAAAGTTCGACGGCTGGGACCTGATAAAGATGGAAAGATATGTTATGATGTTGATGGAAAATTAAGTGGGAACTGGATCGCTCAAGATGCAAAATCATTTGATCCTTTAAAAAAAGATAACTACGAGAGCTATTTTGTCTCATTTGTATATGGAAATTACGATCCGACAAAAATGACAATTTCCATTGGAAATGACAGTTTTTTTACCTCAGTGACTGGAAATACAACTTTTCAGGGTGCTCATGTATTTTATGTGCAGGATGATGCCACAAAGTTTGAGGATGTAACCCTCACTGCGGGAAAACAAGTGTATAAACTTTATGATACAGGAGAATTTGATCCCAATTTGAATCAACGTATGGGCTTGCTAATCGTACAAATGCTGGACGACCAAAAAATTAAGATTGAACTCTTTGACGACACAACTGCTGACAACCATGATTTTACTTCCAACGCTAAAATTTATGTGAGATAAGTTTTGACCCTCTTTTCTCGTCTGCATTTGCAGCGAACGCATCTATATCTGCGTTTTTAATACAAAAAAACAATATTTGCCAATCCCTTTTCTCCACAATAATCTCTCGCGGAACTGAAAATATAATTCTGTCGTTTATCTATTTTCATAACGCAAACGAGGCGGGGACATAACAAATTTTCGGCTAAATTTTATTTTGAGGTGCTGGGGATATTTTAAATACAAACATT
>VAPK010159937.1_pt1 | contig 12841 bp, 10 predicted proteins | sample 3395031 | NCBI WGS metagenome assembly VAPK01 (sample SAMN08290443, study PRJNA428436) | hydrothermal vent metagenome | isolation source: Deep-sea hydrothermal vent chimney 1 | place: Pacific Ocean: Juan De Fuca Ridge | reverse complement strand
GCAAAGGGAACAGCCTTATGTAAATTTTTTGAAATTTGCAGCCTAAAATTGTTAATAACTTTTGCGTATTTAGTGGATTTTATTCATAGAATACGCCTGAAATATACCAATACGAGGATGCTGCTGAACCTTCACTGAACAATGTGCCATTTCATGTACTTTTGAAATGCAAAAATCAACCGGTTCGACATGTTGCAAACAAAATTTCGCGGCGAGGTTCGGGCGATGGAAATGTCAAAACACACCGGTCACAGCGTGCGCATGCTCGGCCTGCTTGTCAACATTAAATATGTACGCACCAAACGAAAAGAGATGATGCATTTTGCCACTTTCCTCGACGACCGCGGCGAAATGTTCGACACCACCCATTTCCCCAACATTTCAAAGCAGTATCCCTTTTGCGGACACGGTATTTACCTACTGAGGGGGAAAGTTACGGACGAATTTGGCTATGCCAGCCTCGAAGTGGAGAAGATGGCCAAAATGCCACTACGACCAGACCCGCGAGAGACGTAAAGAGGTGAATATTATTTTCCGGAACTAAATCCGGACATATCCAATCCATTTCAAAAAAATAGCAGAAAAAATATTTTCCCATACCTCTCCCTCACCATTTATCCCTACTTTTGACAAAACAATAATTTTTCCGGCAAAACAATGATTAAACGAAACTTAACTTTTCTTACCCTTGCCCTTTTGTTCATTCCGGCAGCGCTTCTTGCACAGCAAAAAACTGCTTACTCGAGAATGAGCGGACGGCTGGGCGGCAGCATCAACGTCACAGGCAATTTCCAGCGTTCCGGCTCCGAGATGGAAGGCAATTATTCCTACAGCCTTTACGTAAACGACAGCCTGATGCACCTGTCGCATATTGTAACCCTTTACGGAGATATTGACAAGCACAACGAAGTGGTTTTTAAACGACTTCACGTTGACGACACAGCCATTGACGGATTGTTTTATGACCAACGTTTCGCGGGAAGCTGGTACAGACCGGACAGCACCATCCTGCCTTTCAACCTCACCGAAAGCTATCCTAAAGGGAGTATGCCCATGGATATTTTCTATCTGCATTCGGATAAAGAACTGGCTCCGAAAGCACAAGGTACACCATCCGCAGAAATTGAACTTACCCTGCTCTATCCCAAAAGCAGCTCTCACATTTCTCTGGCAGTTGATGATTCGGTGAAGAAATTTATCCAGAAACAGTTTTTTGGACAATTTAAACCCGGGCAGTTGCCGGCAGGCATGTTAAGCCAAAGCGAGCAGAATTTCTACAATTGGTTCGGGGAGTTGAACAGCCACTGGAAAACTAACCGCAAGCTGGGATTTAATCTGGAAAAAAGTGATCAGGTTACCGTAATTTTTAACAGTTACAACCTCCTTTGCCTGCAATATAAGAAAAGAGGTTATTCCGGACGTGGAAATCCCATAGAACACATTTCGTACGACATGATCGATTTAAGAAACGGCGAGAAACTTACCATGAAAAATATTTTTAAACCGGAAGCAAAATTACCAATTACTAAACTCATCAACAAAAAAATCAGAGCTGATAACAGGCTGCCTGACAGTGCTTCACTGAAAAAGGCCGGCTTTTTTTACAACAATATTCCCATCAGTAAGGATATTTCTTTCAGCGGAAACGGGATCTACCTGATTTACAACGTATATGATATTGCACCGCCAGCCATGGGTATGCAAAAAGTATTCATACCATTCAGTGAGTTTGGCGATTACATAAAAGCTTCTTCCGTGCTTTATCCGTTAAGCCGGGAATAAAAAGGGCCTCTGTTTTTCCTTCATCCATCATTCTTTCATTTATCGTTCAAAGCCGGCACGAAATAATTTTAGATTATATTTGTTCAAAATATTGAAAGATGCCTGAGAATAAATCCCATCGTTATGTGAACCTGCTGGAGGCAATGAGTAAAATCAATCATATTATCCGGCAAAACAGAAATGTGGAGAGTACGCTAAAGCTGGTTGTTGAGATTCTGTCGAGGCAGGAGCAGCTGAAGCATTTTGACTATTTCAGAATTACATACGACGGTCAGGAATATAGCACAAAAGGCAGCGGAAAAGGAAAAACAGCCTCGTGCGATGAGATTTATTTCTTTACTCATTCAGGAAAAAAGGGTTCTTTGCATTTCTGTACGCGTGAGGCTGAAGCAGAAGGTGAATACGACAGCAAAAATCAGGAGTATTTTCTAAAGAGTCTGGTAAACATTATTCAGCGATACCTGAACAAAAAGGAGCGGATGCAGCAATCCATGGAGCAGGAGAAAGAGGCTCCGGAAAAAAGTGAGATGAAGAAAGGGATTATCAGCAGCCGCTTCTTACAACATTTTCTGAACAAAAACACGCACACCCGTGATGTTTATCATGACTTGATGCCTTTTAAAGTCAGGGAAATACTCTTAATATCAAGCCTTTACGATGCCTACGCCATTGAAAGGGAAGGACGTTTTTCGGAACACATGTTGGGTCAGTATGGGCAACTGAACCTCACCTCTATTCCCCGTATTACAGGAACGTCGTCGGTGGAGCAGACTTTTGACATATTGAAAAGACGCCATTTCGACCAGATTATTTACATGGTGGGAGTTGATAAAAAAACTCCGATTGTCATCAGCCGGCGTATCAAAGAGAAATATCCGTACATCCCCATTTTTCTTTTATTGAACAATAACAATGATGCGGAATATTTTAGGAGCGAGCAGATGAAACTGCGTTTTATTGACCATGTTTTTTCCTGGAACGGAGACAGTAGCATCTTTTTCTCCATGATTAAATTGCTTGAAGATCAAATGAATGTGGAGAATGATACGCGTCGTGGTAAAGTCAGGGTTATCCTGCTTGCCGAAGATTCTCCAATATACTCCTCACGCTATCTTTCGTTTCTGTACCGTGTGCTGATGGAGCAAACCAAGCGTATTATTGATGATGTGAGTACGGATGAGCTGTACAAAGTCCTGCGCATGCGTGCCCGACCGAAAATCCTGTTTGCTCCATCGTTTGAGCAGGCTGTGGATATCATCGACAAGTATAAGGATTACCTGCTTTGCCTGATTACAGATGTCAAATACGAACGTCACGGTAAAGTGAACGACAATGCCGGTGTTGAATTACTCGATTATGCCCGCAAAGAGCTGAAGAACCTGCCGGTGATTATGCAATCGGCTGATCCCTCTTACGCGGCAGTAGCAAAGAAATATAACTCGTTGTTTATTGACAAAAATTCAGAGACACTCTACGAAGATTTTCAGGATTTTATCACAAGCTATCTGGGGTTTGGCGATTTTATTTTCAAAGACAGCCACGGAAACGCCATAGCCAAGGCGGCAAACATCCGCGAATTTGAGAAGCAGTTGCATAATATCCCGGATGACTCGCTGCTGTTTCATGCCAGCCGAAACCACTTTTCCATGTGGCTTATGGCCCGGCAGGAAATTAAAGCAGCCAACTTTATCAGTCCCAAACAGGTGAGCGATTACAAGAATGTAGTCGAACTGCGGAAATCTTTGATAGCCATGATCAAAGAACATCGCGATGAAGCCGAAAGCGGAAACCTCATACCTTTTGAGCCGGATATAAACCTAAATCCGGATAACCTCTACACACTGGAGGATGGTTCGTTAGGTGGCAAAGGACGCGGACTGGCTTTCATCAATGCGCTGATTCACAACTTCAATTTTTCACACTACGTACCCAACATTAACATAAAAACTCCGCTGACTTTTATCATTGGCACCAAAGAGTTTGAGGAATTTATCGCCAAAAACAAGCTGAATAAGCTGGCACTTTTTGAAAAGGATACAAATAAAATTAAACACGCTTTTCTGGATACGGAACTCTCCGGAGACCTGATGGAGAAGTTGGAGACTATTTTAAGGCACATCAAAAATCCTATCGCGGTACGTTCTTCCAGCCTTTTTGAAGATTCACTCTCACTCCCCTTTGCCGGCATTTTTGAGACTTATATTTTACCCAACAGCCACAAGGATTTTATTGTTCGGCACAAACAACTTGGCGACGCGGTAAAACTGGTCTATGCCTCCCTGTATTCCACCATCTCTAAAGATTATGTTAAAGCCATCAATTACAAACTTGAAGATGAACGCATGGCTGTGGTCATTGAAGAAGTGGTAGGAAACCGGTACGACAACCTTTATTATCCGCACATTAGCGGCGTGGCACAATCGTACAATTATTATCCTTTTGCCCACATGAAGCCGGATGAAGGTTTTGCCATAGCAGCAGTCGGGCTGGGGAAATATGTGGTGGAAGGCCACCGCTTCTACCGGTTTTCGCCGCAATATCCGGGAGTAGAAATCAACTCGCCGAAAGACCAGTTTAAAAACTCTCAGGTAAACTTTTTTGCCGTAGATCTGGAAAAATCAGATTTAGACCTGATGGAAGGAGAAGATGCGGGGCTGACCAAAGCCGACATCAGCCTGGCGGAAGCACAAGGAACCCTCAAGCACTGCGCCTCTGTTTACAACCCTGACAACAACACCATTTATCCCGGACTCACCAGACCAGGGCCGCGTATCGTTAACTTCGCCAACATATTGAAATACAACTATATTCCTTTGGCAAAAACCCTGAGCGTATTGCTTGAGCTGGGAAAAGAGGCCATGGGAACTGCAGTGGAAATGGAATATGCCGTGGATCTGAACCGCGACGAGGAGGGCAAAGCTACTTTTTATATTTTACAGATAAAACCCCTCATTTCACAAGTCGCCGATTGTGAAGTGGATATGGACAAAATAAAACCCGAAGAGATAGTACTTTATACTAAGGCAGGCATGGGAAACGGACTGATTGACAGTATCCGGGATGTCATTTATGTGGACCCGAAGAAATTTGACAAATCAAAAACCGAAGAGATGGGATTGGAAGCGGAGCAGTTTAATAAAACAATGGTAAATAATAACATGCGTTACATCCTGATTGGGCCGGGACGCTGGGGTACCCGCGACAAGTGGATTGGCATTCCGGTGCGTTGGTCACAAATCTCTAATGCCAAAGTTATGGTGGAAACCAGCTTGCAGAACTTCCCTCTGGATGCCTCCTCAGGATCTCACTTTTTTCATAACGTCACCAGCATGAATGTAGGCTATTTCACCATCCAACCAGAAATGCGTGAAGACAGGCTGAACTACGAAATACTCGAAAAACAAGAGATTGTTGAAGAGGGAAATTATTTTCGGCATGTCCGTTTCGCCCAACCGCTTAAAGTAAAAATGGATGGGAAAAACAGGATTTATGTGGTTCATATTTAAACATTCAGAAGAAGTTAACCACTGGTTTATCGACAAATACAATCTTCACTTCCTATTCTACCTCCAACACATAGGATTAGATTGAATATAAATTGAAATGGTAATTTACAGATTTTCTGCAATTTGTTAAAAACAAACCATATATCATCGTTCTATACCTCCAATTTTTCTAAATTTGCGCACTCGTAATCAGAGTGCTCATGAACTAAAAATGAATATATGAACAAAGTAGTTGAAATGGAGTTCTTTTCGGAAAATGTTGCCAAAATCGTTCTGGAAGCTCCTGATATTGCCATCTCCCGTAAAGCCGGTCATTTTGTCATCATCAGGCTGGACGAAAAAGGGGAAAGAATCCCATTAACCATTGCCGATGGCGATTCCAAAAAAGGCACCATCACGTTGGTCATACAAAAAGTGGGTGTTACCTCAGCCAAACTGCTTGCCCTGAAAGTCGGGGACGAAATCCTTGACGTAGTCGGTCCTCTGGGGCACCCTACCCACATCGAAAATTACGGAACCGTTCTCTGTGCAGGCGGAGGCGTGGGTGTCGCCCCGTTGATGCCTATCGTAAAAGCTTTGCATAAAGCCGGAAACAAGGTTATTACTGTTTTGGCTGGTCGCACCAAAGAGCTTATCATTATGGAAGACGAAATGCGGAAATCTTCTGACGAGGTCATTATTATGACCGACGATGGCTCTTATGGAAAAAAAGGTCTGGTAACAGCCGGAATGGAAGAAGTCATTCAACGTGAGAAGGTTAATAAAGCAGTGATCATCGGCCCTGCCATTATGATGAAATTCGGAAGCCTGACCACTAAGAAATACAATATTCCCACAGAAGTCAGCCTGAATACAATTATGGTGGACGGAACGGGAATGTGTGGAGCATGCCGTGTTTCCGTTGGAGGGAAAACAAAATTTGTCTGTGTGGATGGCCCCGAATTTGACGCCTTTCAGGTTGACTGGGACGAAATGATGATGCGTATGGGCGCTTATAAAACACAGGAACACGAGGCTTACGAAAAGTATTTAAAAACCGTTGAAACTGTTGCATAATGGAAAATATTATAGCTGAATATATCAAGGAAGGAAGGTCTGAAGCGTGGCGTGCCGAGTTGCGTAAGTCTCTAAAAGCCAAAGAGCGTACAAGCCTCGAACGCGTCCGGATGCCTGAGCAAAAGCCACTTGTAAGAAATAAAAATATTATTGAAGTGAACCTCGGTGTAACGGAACGAATGGCTATTGCCGAAGCAAGCCGCTGCCTCGATTGCCCCCAACCAACCTGTACCATCGGCTGTCCGGTGGGTATTGATATCCCCAAGTTTATTAAGAAGATAGAATCCAAAGATTTCCTCGGCGCGGCAGCCGCCATTAAAGAAACCAATGCCCTTCCGGCAGTTTGTGGCCGGGTTTGTCCTCAGGAGAAACAATGTGAGCTGAGTTGTTTCTATACTCAGAAGCTACACAAGCCACCTATTGCCATTGGACATCTGGAGCGTTTTGCAGCGGATTATGAAAGAAAGAGTGGTAAAATGAACATTCCTGAAACTGCCGAACCCAACGGCGTTAAAGTTGCGGTAGTTGGTTCCGGCCCTTCCGGGCTTGCAGCGGCAGGCGATCTGGCAAAACTCGGGTACGAGGTTACCGTCTTCGAGGCTCTTCACGAGATTGGCGGAGTATTGAAGTATGGAATTCCCGAATTTCGTTTACCCAACGACATTGTGGATGTGGAAATTGAAAATATGCGCAAAATGGGCATTAAATTTCGCACCAACTTTATCGTAGGCAAAACTGCTAATTTTGAAGACCTCCGGGCACAGGGATATCAGGCCTTTTTTGTGGGAAGTGGTGCCGGATTACCCCGCTTTATGAATATTCCCGGCGAAAACTATAACGGCATCTTTTCTTCCAACGAGTACCTTACCCGGGTGAACCTGATGAAAGCAGCCCACGATGACTATGACACCCCCGTTTTGATTGGCAACAACGTTGCTGTCGTTGGGGGGGGGAATACAGCCATGGACTCCGTTCGTACTGCCAAACGCCTCGGTGCCGAACATGCCATGATTATTTACCGTCGCTCTCTCGAAGAGATGCCTGCCCGTGTTGAAGAGGTACATCATGCTATGGCTGAAAAAATTGAATTTATGAACCTGCACAATCCTGTAGAATATTTTGCCGATGAAACCGGCCACGTGAACAAAATGCGTGTTCAAAAGATGGAATTGGGTGAGCCGGATGCTTCCGGTCGCAGGAGGCCTGTTCCCATCGAAGGTTCTGAATTCGATATCGAAGTCGATACGGTAGTCGTTGCCGTGGGTGTTTCTCCCAACCCCATCGTTCCAAGTAGCCTGAAAGATTTGAAAATGACTGGTTGGGGAACCATTGTGGTGAATAAAGAGACTATGCAAAGTTCCATTCCTGATATTTTTGCCGGTGGCGATATTGTTCGTGGTGGTGCTACTGTGATTTTGGCTATGGGCGATGGCCGTAAGGCTGCCGTGGGTATCCATAGTTATATCAGTGAAAAGGTGAAAGTTAGTTAACAGCATAAATCGGGAGGGCAGGCTCTTATGCCGGTCTTCTCCATTTCAATTTAATTTCATATCTTCGAAAACACTAAAAAATATATATCATGGCAGATTTAAGCACAAAATATCTCGGACTATCCCTCAGAAATCCTATTGTTATTGGTAGTTCCGGGTTGACAAATTCCGTAAAGGAAATTGTAGAACTCGACAAAAACGGTGCGGGAGCTGTTGTCCTGAAATCTATTTTTGAAGAACAAATCCTGTTGCAAGCCGAATACAGCATCAAAAAAGCCGTCGCCAATGAGATGCTGTACACTGATTTCTCCGAAACACTTGATTATATCGATCTACACATCAAGGAGAATGAGTTAGGAAGCTATCTATCTCTTATTCAAGAAGTTAAAAACAAAATAAACATACCTGTAATTGCCAGTATTAATGCCGTCACCTCTCACGAATGGACATCTTTTGCCAAACGTATTGAAGAAGCCGGCGCAGATGCCCTTGAGCTGAATATCTTTCTTATGCCGTTTAACCTAAACAAAGGTTGTGAAGAAAATGAGCAGGCTTATTACGATATTCTCAAAAAAGTAAAACATCAGGTCAATATTCCCGTTTCGGTAAAGATAAGCCCTTATTTCTCTAACCTCGGTAAAGTGGTGAAAAATCTGGAGGCTAACGGCGCCGATGGGGTTGTGTTGTTTAACCGTTTTTCTACTCCTGATATTGACATTCAGAAGATGAAAGTAATCCATGGAGATATACTAAGTCATGCTTCCGACATGGCCAACTCTCTACGGTGGATTGCCATTCTGGCCAAAAGGGTAAACCTGAGCCTGGCAGCGTCCACCGGCGTTCATGATGGCGAAGCTGTTGTAAAACAGATACTGGCGGGTGCTACCGTTACCCAACTCGCCTCAACCATATACAAACACGGTCCTTCCTTCATTCTGGATGTGGTCAAATTTGTAAACGACTGGATGGAAAGTAAAGGTTTCAACTACATTGATCAGGTTCGTGGCAGGCTCAGCCAGGAGACAACCGAAAATCCAAACGCTTATGAGCGTATGCAGTTTATGAAGTATTTTGGTGATATTAAATAACATGTTGCTTATTCATTGAAAAGGCTACTCTCGGGTAGCCTTTTTTTTTCATATTTTTGAGATTTACTGCTAAATATTTGGACAAAAAGCTTTCCTTTTGCTACGAATTTGTTTACTTTTGGGAAAATGATGAAGAGACACATGAGATAGCCACAATCAAATATAAAATACCATGAAGACAACGAATTTTCAAAAAAGCTTTTTTGCCGGTTTCTTAACGATAATGCTTTTCTTTTCGTTGAGTGTAAAGGCTGATTCACCGGCAAGCACTGTCACCGATAGCACACAATATACAGCCGTACGGGGGACAGTAATCAACAGTGAAACTCACCAACCCGTAGTCTTTGCTTCCGTCTTTATCGAAGGTACCCGCATGGGAACCGTTTCTAACTCCAATGGAAAGTTTTTGATAAAAATCCCACTGAAGTACATCAATAAAAGACTCGGGTTCAGCAGTATCGGATACAAAACAAGTTTTATCATGGCAGCTGATCTAAACAAAATAAGCAACAAGGTTTACCTGATGCCAGCCATTATCCCTATAAAAGAGGTGGTTATCCGGCACCTCGATCCGATTCACCTTCTGGAAGCAGCTGTAAACAAAATCCCGGAAAATTATTCCGACCAACCGGTTATGATGACCGGCTTTTACCGGGAGTCTATCCGGAAAAACAAAAAATATCTCTCGGTAGCCGAAGCGGTGTTGGATATATACAAAAGTGCGTATGGCAGAAATATGCTGAACAACGATCGGGTTGTTATCTACAAAGGACGCAAAGCCCAGTATGCCAAAAGAAGAGATACCCTGGCGGTGAAGTTCCAGGGCGGCCCGCTGAGTCTTTCTTATCTCGACATTGTCAAAAATAAAGGCGACATTCTGTCAAAAGACATATATCCCTATTACAATTACCACATTGATGGGGTTATTATGATGAATAACCGTGAAACCTACGTCATCAGCTTTGACCAGAAAGACACAGTACAGCTGCCTCTTTTCAAAGGGAAAATCTATCTCGATGCTCAGGATCTTGCCGTGGCCGGCCTCAAGGTGGAAGTCAGCCCCAAGAAAATTGAAAAAGCGCTGAGCTATGTAATCCGTAAAAAACCCGCCGGGCTCAAAGCACAGCTGCTGGGCGTCCATATTCTGGTGAAATACAGAAAGATTGGTGACAAATGGTATTTAAACTACCTGAGGAATGAAACTGACCTGAAATTTAAATGGAAGAAAAAACTTTTCCGCTCCAACTACACCATCACTGCCGAGACGGCCATTACCAATATCGACACAAAGCATGTGGTAAAACCAAAATACAGTAAGCGGTTTAAACCCAACGAAATCTTCTCCGAAAAGGTGAGTAATTTCACCGATCCCAACTTCTGGGGTGCTTCCAATGTCATCGAACCCGAGGTGTCCATTCAGACCGCTTTCAAGAAGATCAGCAGGAAACTGAAAAGAAGAGAGTAATCCAGATACGATGAATCTAAGCAAATTCCAAATCTGCCGGCAGAAGCGAGGTTGAAATTTCTTACCTTTTATCCTTCTGAATCCGGTTTGTCCTTGATAAGTATGTGGTATCGCCATGCGGATTTTTCACATATTCGGATTTGTAGCCCGTCTTAACGATGCGCACATAAAGATCAGGACAACTTCCGGTACACACCTGCGGGTTGCTGTAAACGACATAACTTCCGTCGGCACTGGTGATAGTGTGCATTTGGAAAGTATCCGGTGATGGATGCTCCAGATATGCATCAATGGATACGCCTTGCAGTGGCAATCCTGAAGCTTTGCCTATCACTACGCCATTGCCCGAAATGGTTTTCTGGCACGAAGAAGCAAAGAGTACCACGACAAAACCTAAAATCCATAAGGGAATACGTGAAACCATAGTGATTATTTTTTTTCAAAGATATAAAAAGCCTGTAAGACCACGCGTCGCGCCATGCTTTTTTCCTATCTTGCAAAAAATAATTAATTTACATAAGTCAATGAATTCCACACTATTAATACTTGCAGCTGGTATCGGTAGTCGTTATGGCGGCGTGAAACAAATAGATAAGATCGGCCCTTCCGGCGAAAGCATCATCGATTATTCAGTTTTTGATGCCATCCGCGCCGGGTTTGGCAAAGTTGTTTTTGTTCTCAACCCAAAAATTGAAAAGGATTTCAAAGCCATTTACGAGCCTCGGTTGTCCGGAAAAATTGAAACAGCTTATGTTTTGCAAGAATTGGATAACATCCCCAAAGGTGTCAGCTTTAACCCCGAGAGGGTAAAACCCTGGGGAACCGGTCATGCCGTACTGGCAGCCAAAGCGGTTATTGACACCCCCTTTGCAGTCATCAATGCCGATGATTTTTACGGTCGCGAGGCTTTTGAAGTGCTGGGAGATTATTTATCGCAACTAAACAACGAGGAAACCCGTTATGCGATGGTGGGATACCAGTTGAAGAATACTCTTTCAGAAAACGGAAGCGTCTCTCGTGGTATTTGCAGTACAGAAAACGGCTTGCTCACCGACGTAGTAGAGCGAACCAAAATCTACAAAAAAGGAGAGCAAATCGTCTTTGAAGAAAACGACAATGAAAATTATATTGATGGAAACAGTCTGGTATCTATGAATTTCTGGGGATTTACGCCCAAATATTTTCAGCAATCAGAAGCCTGGTTTGTCGATTTCATTCGTGAAAACGCACAGCAACTGAAAGCTGAGTTTTACATTCCGTATGTGGTGAACAAGCTTATCACACAGGGCGATGCAGACGTGCGCGTACTCGAAAGCCACGACCAGTGGTTTGGCGTAACCTATCAGGAAGACAAGCCCATCACCATAGCCAAAGTTAAAAAGCTGGTAGAAGCAGGTGCTTATCCGAAAGACCTTTGGAGATAAATACGTTGCAATAAAAGCAGAAGAAATTCTACTCAATTATTCCGTCTTGAAAGACTGTAAACCATCGAAACCTTTTGTTAGCCAACACCAACAACATACAATTCTACAGAATCGCCGGGAAGGAAATTTATTTCGCAGCAGGTGAACAATAAAGTTTTCGACACCGATGCACATCCGGCGTGACCATAATTTCAATTTATGAGCCTAAGCATGTTGTTTTGCTGTTTCTTTCCTTAATTTTGCAAAAAACAAAAAAGCCATGGACGTTCAAGCCAATCTGAAAAAAATTCTGAATGACATTCCTTCACATGTAAAGCTGGTAGCTGTTTCCAAAACCAAACCGGTGGAGATGATACAGGCTGCTTACGAAGCCGGGCAACGTGATTTCGGAGAAAACAAAGCACAGGATATGGCTGCCAAATTTCCACAGCTTCCGCAGGATATCCGCTGGCATTTTATCGGCCATTTGCAAACCAACAAGGTGAAATACATTGCACCTTTCGTCTCGCTGATCCATGCTGCCGACAGCCTTAAAATCCTAAAAGAGATCAACAAACAGGCCAAAAGATATGACCGCAACATCGACTGCCTGCTTGAATTTCACATTGCCGCCGAGGAATCAAAATTCGGATTGAACATGGAATCGGCGGAAGATGTCCTGCAATCGGAAGTGTACAAACAGTTACAGAACATTCGCCTTTGTGGTGTTATGGGCATGGCTACTTACACTACGGATACGGAACAAATCCGGGAGGAGTTCCGCCATCTGAAAGAAATCTTTAGCAAACTGAAAGACAATTATTTTAAAGAAGCCGGCCATTTTAAAGAAATCAGCATGGGTATGTCGGGCGATTTTCCCATAGCCATTGAGGAAGGCGCCACTTTGGTACGCGTCGGCTCTAAAATATTCGGGGAAAGGGGATAACAAGCAAAGGTGTTGAAACACCTTGTTTTGTTTCGGTATAGTTCCTGTGTTCTTCCACATCCGGATGTAACCATATTTTTCCCATCTTTGTTTTTTTAACATTTC
>VAPK010434199.1_pt1 | contig 12843 bp, 9 predicted proteins | sample 3395031 | NCBI WGS metagenome assembly VAPK01 (sample SAMN08290443, study PRJNA428436) | hydrothermal vent metagenome | isolation source: Deep-sea hydrothermal vent chimney 1 | place: Pacific Ocean: Juan De Fuca Ridge | reverse complement strand
GCGCTGGTCTTTTGTTATTCCCAAACGATTTAAATAATCCAGCACTTCTTTTTCTTTATCAGACAAATTATTGGATAATACATCTTTGGTAGCTTTCATCACTATTTCTTCAGCCTTTGCGAAATCCCCCAGACCTGCAGCTTTATCACTTATTTCAACTGCAGTGTGCATCGCTGTTATGACAGGAATCTGGAAAAACACATTCACAAACATATTTCTTACAGAAAAAGCCAGATATTTAACAAACAAGAATTTTCTTACACTATTTACTACTTTATCTACTGCATCTTTCTGTCTCAACAGCTCTTCTTTATAACGCCTTAATGCGGCACTTAAAACAGGATTGCGTGTATAAACATCCTTAAGAATATCATTAATGCGGTATTTGGTTTCCTGCTTTTGTATGAAACCTGTAAGCTGAGCTAAATAAGAACCCATTGCATAGACGGGGTCCTTGTAATACCCTTCTATCAGCCGCTTACTGCGTGCTTTTGCATGTGACATGAATCCCTCAGCCAGTATTTTATCTATTGCTTTACTGATAATAGCATCCTTTTCTTTCTTATCCAAATCAGTTTCATCTAAAACGTCTGCTAAATATTCTACAATATCAAGAAGTTCGGGTTTTGGAACTGCATTCTTTTGTTTGAACTTCACATCAAAAGTAATCTCTTCAGGATTATAATCAGGATGCTCTTTAATCCATTTACGTTTTTCCAAATCAGCCATAAATGAAATTGGTTTTCCCTTATCACGCAACAAAAATGCTCCTATATCCGTCAGGGGCTTCATATAAATTACTTTATCCTCAGCATCATATACTCTGAATATTACATTCCCCACTCCACGAGCACGGTGCATATAATAAGGATACTCTTTAATCTGACGATACATAACTTTTTCAAGCTTCTCTAATTTTTGTTTCGGCAAAGAGGTATTGTCTGCAAGTCTTTTCATAAGACTTTTAATGTGTTTATTTAAAAACTCTCTAGCAGTCTTATAAAATTCCTGATGCTTATCAAATATCTTTTCTATCCTCTCACGTTCCTCAGCAGGAATATCAGGATTCTTTTTAAGAAAAATGTCTTTTGGATTTTTGCCTTCTGCATCTCCTTCAACAATGCTGTCCAGAATAGACTTTTTCAAATCTTCATCCTTTATTTGCTTAAGCAGTCCTCCAAACTCATCTGAAATATTAAACAGAGGCGTGCGCACTTTTTCAACTACTTTTTCAACTTCAAAATTCATTTTATCCAGTTCTTTAAATATCTCAGCTACTTCAGGATTTTTACTGTATTGTGCAAAAAATGGATTAACCAAAGCAAAAGAGAATATATCCATATCTTTATTCGTGAACTTCATAGCACGATTTTCTACCAACTGCTCCACAGGTTCTAAAATTTTATCAATAGGCATGCCGCCGTACATTTTTAATGTCTGCAGTTCAGGATGCTCTTCTTTTTCAATAGAAGAAATATCAGTCTTTATAATGCTGAGTCCTATATCTACAGGTTTTTGAATTGAAACCACCACATCTTCTTTTCCTTTTGACTCAGACTTATCTTCAGTTGTAATTCCTAGCAACTTATCAGCCCATTTCCTTTTACCCTGATATGCAAAGGCTTCTGAATAAATCTCTTCATACTTCTTTAACTTCTTATATCCCTCTATAGTTTTACTATTAATAGTATCAACTCTTTTCTTGAATTCTTCTTTTTCTTTTTCAGTCAGCATATTATATTTAACATGTCCTATTTCATGCAAAAGAGTAACAGTAGGATTTTCAGCATCTGCATTAAGTTCCACAATTTTATTTTTAACACTTACCCTGCCTTCCTCACCCACATCAAACTTATAAGGTGGTTCAATCGTAACTTTTTTTATTCCCAATTCCTTCAAATTTTCTCTAACTGTTTTATTCCTAACAGCATTAACAAATTTCCTCTGCTGTGTTTTACTAACTGTAGAATTATTCTGCAAAACAACTTTCTCTATTGGTTCAACATATTCTTCTTCTGCATGCTCATCTTTCAAATATTTACTATAATCTTTAGCAAACATTCCATTCATGAAATTCTTATCTACTCTGGGTTCAGCCTTTAAGGATATCATAACACTTCTAACTCTATCCTCAAACGGCTTTAATGCTATAAGACGCTCAAAACTCTTTGCCGTAAAAACAGCAGTTACTCCGTTTGTGTCCTTAACATGAAACATAACAAATGGATATCTCTTCACAATATCATTTACATCAGTATCAGCCGTAACATACATATCTCCACTTGGAGATTTCTCAACACCCATATTTTCTAAATCAGTTAAAACTTTATTTAGCGTTTCTTTATCATTTACATCAATTTCTTTAACAATCTCTGGAGCTTCTTGTATAGCCAAATCTTTGCTTTCACTTTCTTTTGATTCAACCTCACCTACCTTAATAGTATTATCAAAATCCAGTATTCTCTTTTCTGCTTCTGATAGCTCAGAAGGTTTTTGACTTCCAGACGTATATATTTTCGTAATATTAAGCACAGTATCTGGAGAAGGTTCAGATAAAGGAGGCTTCTCTTTCTTCATGAACTCAGCATCTTTGCTTAATCCTTTTTCTATATCCGATGATTCTGATGACGAAGGTTTTACTGCTGTAATTCCCATCCAGCTTTCAAGTGCTATATTAAAAATGTTATTAGCAATCTCAGGCAAATTCCCTGTTTTAATTCCATTTATAACTCCACTAAAGGAAGTAGTGCCTGACAGAACATATCTGGGAGCTTCTCCTAATGCAATAGCTAAAATAGGCTTAAATATATTGCTCTTAGAAAGCTCTACAAACGGTAAACCAGCTCCCAAAACTGCATTAGAAATTATATCAGGTTCTATATCCTTTAAAGCCTGATATATATTATTTGTTTTTTCATTCTGCTGAACAATATTTTCCATCGCTGTCATAACACCTAAACTACCTGCCGATTTAACAGCACGAGCTATTAATTCACTCCGAGGCAGATAGTTTACAATTCTATTTACAAAAGGTCTCAAAGCGTCCAATTTATCTGCTACACTGTCAAAACGAGCAAGATACTTCCCGAAAGTTGATAACCCTCTTAATTCACCACTTCCAAGTCCCATAGCAACAACAAATCCTGCCAAATCTGATATACCGCTTCCCAATCCAAAAAGAGTATCTTCTATCTTACTTCCTGTTTCAAACTGCTGTTCAGCAGGCACAATTCCAAAAGACATTTCACTCCAAAAATGACTTAACATCGCATGAACATTATGTTGTTCTACTGTAGTTCCCATCGTCTTATAAATATCCCGAAGCGGCTTACCTGTTTCTATAGACAGCAGTTGAGGGAAATCATCAGGGTGTGTTTGAATACCCAAGAATCTTCTAATCCCTGCAACAATACGATTCAAGAAATTAAGTTTTTCACCCTGTACAATAGAAGGAGTGCCCTGATACAAAGTAAAATCATTCCCTACCAAAGAATTTATATCCAGCTTTTTAAAGGTCTGAGGATTATTAGAACTGAATTCAAAATTCCCTATTACATCATTCACTTAAATGCTCCTTCAAATACTTCACATATTTTCTATACATTGTTTCATTTCTTGGCTTAACAACTACTACAGGTTGTGAAGATTTGAAAAAACCAAACCCTTTTGAATAAGGAATTACCTGCCACACTATATACTTCCCTACACTCTTCCACAATCCCTGAGGTAAATTCTGTTTTATTTGAACTACAGCTCCATCCTTAAGCACATCCGTTAAATCCAGACTTCTTAAAGTATTTGTCTGAGGGTTAAAAACATAATTTTTAAACAAGAACTGCATTATGTTTTCTGTAATATTCTGTGCTATCGGTGAAGGCAAATCACCTAAATCATTCTTTTCCCATGCCTTATAAATATTCATATTATTCTGTTTGAAATCCTCATAAACAGGCTCATACAAGCTCCTATAAATAATATGATTTATATCATTTTGATTCGGCAGACGATTGTTTCTTTCTGTGAAGTGCAAAAACAACAATTTTACCGTTGATTTGAGCAAATTAGAATCTATTGAAGCAGTTTTCCCCATTGCCAGCGAGGCTTCCTGTTGAATCTGATTGGCAAGAGAAACAGCTTTGGCAGTAGTATAATTCACCAATGCTTTATAATTAGGGTCCCTAACTATCTGTGCTATCTCCCCTGCTTCATTATGCACTCCATGAACACTCCCATGCTGAACCAGATACATTCGTGCCAAACTACTATACATAGATGCTGTCAGCTTGCCCTCCTTCATTAAATTGAACAACTTTTCATTTAAATCACTGAAAGTAGAGAACTGATCATTTAAAACAGCATGCTGAAGTTCAGCATAAGTCTTTAAAGCATCAGGATCTTTGGTTATATTTGAACGAGCCAAAGTAATCAAGTTATATTTGACCTCATCGGGAATATTATTATCCTGCATTATCTGTGTCATTCCAATACTACCATTCTGCAGTAAAACAGCATAATGATAAAACATTTCTGAATTATGCTGTTTCATTTCTTCTCTCTGCTGTAGCTCCTGCTGTCTATACACAGCTTTTGCCTGTCTTAAAAGTAAATCTTTAGAAGCATCATCACTCACAATATCATCATACTGACCTGCTTTCAAATCAGCTATAAACTGCTGTGGATTCTCCTCTATTTTCTGAGTAAACAAAATATTCTGTGCATCCTTTTTGAACTTCTCTAAATACTGTTGAGCTACCACAGGATTAATAATGTGATGCTCCGTAAGATTCTCAATGCGTGTTTTCATCTCTATAAGAGCAGTTTGATAGCTTGTTTTATCTATTATGCTTTTCTGCAGTTTATCAGCAAACTGCTGTGTCACAGCAACTGCCTGAGTAAACTGTTCTTTCTGCTGTTCTATGTGGAGCTTAGATAAAGTATCTACATATTTTAACTGAGCATACCGATTTATTTTAGCACGAGTTGCAGGATTATCAATCTGGACAGTTTCCATGAAATCCTGATACTGCTTTTCAAACTCATCGGGACTCCATTTATTTATTACAGCTTCATTTGATAAATGCTGCAGTCCAGCCATTACCTCAGTTTCCATATTATAATCCTTCAGCTGTTGTGCTTGCTGAGCCATGCTATCTAGTGTTTTAGCAAGCACATCTAAAGGCTCACCAACAGCCTGAGGCTTCTCTAAAATAGGTCTATATATCTGCTGTGCTTTTTCCCGATAAGCATTTGAAACCAGATTCAGATTCAATACATCATTTATAATAGGCATTCCCATATTACAACCCCTGCAGTATTTTAAGGGTTTTTGCCAGAGTACTCATACCGTACATTCTTTCTGTATTTTCATACTGCCGTCCAATCTGTTTTACCAATATGCTGGTCTCCCTATACTTATTCTGTGCGGCACGTTCAGCCTCACCATAATGTTGTAAATAAGACAAATAAAGATTTTGACGGGCTTTATCTATTTGATTAACATTATATGCCATAGTTTGAACTGCACTGCCAAATAAACTAACTCCATGTGAGCCGTAATAAGCTTTACCTGTTGAGGTTATCTGACGTCCCTTATTTAACAATGCCGCATTCTGTATCTCATAATTTAATGTTCTATTCACTATATTCTCATTCATAGCTCCATAAAAACTTTTCAGTCCCTCATTTAACTGTTGCATATTATCCTGCATTACTGCAGTATTTTCATCATACTGCAGTTTATCAGCATAATAACTTAAGGCATAAGCACTATATTTACCTGCCTCTGCAAAAGCAGGACTTCTTAAAAAAGAACCTATACCTTTTACTACATGACTCATAAAACCTTTCCCAATAAATAATAATCATTTTTACCATCATACTTCCTCATTACACCCTCCTTCTCAAAACCAAATTTAAGGTGCATATTAAAAGCTTTTTCATTCTGAATCATAACAGTAGATTGTATTCGCTGAATACTTTCAATTTCCTCCAGATAATTCAAAAATTTTTTCATATACTTCACAAATTTAAAAGAAGAAACATGAGTGTCTACAAAAGAAAATATTTCTACCGTAGCATCAGTTACAGGAACAGCTCCATATATTCCTTCTATATTACCATTCCAGCTCCCATAAACTCCATGAACTCCAAATACTTTCATAAACAACCAAGCCGCTCCAAAAATACTATCTGTTACATTATAAATTCCAAACCCATTGATATAGTTCTCAACCTCTTCAGGAAAATCACCATAACGTATAAAATTCCTCACCATTTCAAACTCATCATCAAAAATAGGTCTAATCATACTGCCCCCAATAGCACATCAAATTTTATACCAAGCATATTAAAAGGCATTGGAGTAACATGTACTACCTTAAAACTTATATTTCTCACATCTGTAATTGATAAATTAATATCTGCATCCTTACATCCTGTGTATAAAGGCAGAATTTCACCCATCAAATCATTTGGAGTCCTGAACAACAACCAATAAGCATCATTTATGTATATTTTACCGCCCATGCTCTTATATAAATATACACATATTCTACTGATTTGCTTTGGACTCCCTAAACTCACAATCTCACCCTGCTGAGCAAATTCTATATTAACAGTCTCAACGCTATAAGTATAAGCCAGACCTATAGCAGCATAAGTAGTAGCCCAATCAAGGCTAACCTGCCCTTCAGCAACCGTAACATTCTGATGTAGTCCCTCTGCTGTAAAAATAACTACCTCAGTGCCATCATTATAAGGAACTGAAAACGTATCCTGAGCAGTGGAAGACTTATATATCATACTGCAATCACTGAATACAGTATCAAAATATGTATCATAACTATACGGTTTGAAATGCTCCACGCTCTGGGAAACTGCATCTCTATTAACAAAAATATAAGCATGAGATTTAGCATTCTCTTCAATTATATCAAAATCCAATACCTCACCTGCAGTTTCTATCGTCTGCCATGCTACCACATCTTCACTTTCAAAGAATGTAAGCACAGCAAACGTGCCATCCTTTAAGAGTGCCCAGATACGGGTATAAGGCATGTTTTCAAATGCTATTTTCTTTACCCGTGCACTTAAAATAACATCATTAATAACATTTAAATCTCCCGATACATACCCCTGAACATTCCAAGAATATGTAATCTTATACAACCGCTGAGCATTTTGCGATACATATATTACTGATGAACCAACCAAAACAGGCTTAACATCTGCAGTTCCATACTGAGACTGCTTTGTAACACTAACAGTTGTGGACGTTATCCCTGCCTCTCCACCTTGCATTAAATAAATAGCAGTTGGAGTACCTATTAATAAACCATTCAAACCAATTACCCATAAGATATCATTTGCATACTCACTGCTAATCTCATACATAAAAGCATCTCCACTGTTCACACCAAAAACAAAACTTTCATAACTTCCCACATTGGATGCCCAGATAACATCTTCATAATTCTCAAAATTAGCCAGAATTAATCTATCTTCATACATACAAACTTTCTTGGGATAAATATCCAGATTTATATCAAAATAAACCGGTGAACCTCCTGTAAACGGCACTCCTATACAGGTCCATACAGCCGTATTATCTGTAACTGTTCCTCCTAAAACAACTGCATTCCAATCAGGTTCAGCAGTTCCCGTTGTTCCTCCCGTAGTGCATTTAAAAATAGCTCCATTACTGGCTTGAATAATCTTACCCACTCCAACGGTTGCACCTGAAGTCCAGTAATAAAAAGAAGAAACCATATCCAGAGCACTTTTTATCACTACACTACCAGTGTTGAGGTCTATTGAAGAAACAGACTGTAGTCCTGTGCCTGTAATAGTGCCATCTGCATTAACAACCGCAGTTTGCTGAACTCCATTCAAAGTATATTTAAGAGTAATAAAGGTATTATTACCTGACCTCAGCTCCCGCAGAAACATAGAAGGCAGAACGCCTGTAACCTGCATAGAAATCCCATTTCCATAACCCAGCACATATCTAATAACAGGCGTAACAGCACTTACAGACCATTCATTATCAGCTATATGAATCAATTTCTTAATGCCATTACACATAATATACATTACATCATTTTTTTGCACATAATCCATCTGAGAAATATCTATATTATTGCATATATCTATATAAAGACTGTACTGAGTTCCCGTAGAATCCAATACAAAAGCACCATTCTTATAAACATACATATAAACATATCCAGTTGAACTGTATCTCACAAATATTAAAAGAAGGTCTCCATCCTCTTTTTTAAAGGGAATAATCTTATATAAATCAATATCCTCTGTAAATAAATTAATAAATTCAGTGCCCGGACGTTTCAAAATATTACCGTATTTAGTTATTACTCCATTTTTACACTCCTTCAGCGAAGACAAATACCAACGAGCGTTTACCCGTCCCTGAGCTTCAGGTGAAATAACACCGTTATTGAATGTATCTAGCACAAACTGCATTACAGCATTCCTCTCAGCCAGACTGTATTATCCACAAAACGGGTTTTGTTCCTGACAGCATCCATCTGCTGAGCTTCCTTAAATGCCTGCTGGAATAAAGCTACGTATGCCTTATAAAGCTCAGGACTGCCTTTTATAGGAATAGCTAAATCAGATGCCAGTTTGAATTTAAGAGCTTCTACAAAATAATAAGGCATAAAAGATTCCATGCCAAGCTCATAATAAACATAATACAAATAAACAGGTGAAGTATTCGTATAGATTTTCCCGCCACGCTCTACATATTCCACTACCTCATCATTAGCATCTCTTATTTTACTTATCCGAAGAACGTCAACAGGTTCCTGATAAACATAGGAATATACGTTATCAGTTTCCTGCAGGCGGGATAAAGAAATCTTTTTAAGTGCAAAATTCCAATCAAACAGCGATAAACAATATTTTACATCAGGAACATACAGCTGATTCAAGACCTGAGCAGTCAAAGTATCATCAGTGAAAGCCATGATAGGCTTAACACCCATCATGGCTAATGACAGATTAGCTATATCAACTGCTGTCATTTACTGCACACAATCAATCTTTACAACTCTCTTCTCATCCATTCTCGTAGCCCCCGCATACATACCGAAAAATATCTGATAATCATTATTCTTATCAGGTCTCTTGTCAATTGATGCTTCTGTCTCGCCTGAAACAGCAAGCAGAAGACCCGACTTAGCATAAGCAAAAACCACATCTGCAGTAGCTGTAGTGGTACCATCTGAAAGAGTAACAGTCTCGGTAAGAGTCAGATTGGTTTTCACGAATGTGAAGCCCATATAAGTATCCAGATTTCCTTCTGTAATAGCTTTCACAGTCTCAGCATCACGGGTAAGGTTAGACGCCAGAAGGTCATCCAGCAAATGGAATACCTGTCTTGGAGGGAGTACAAGATAAGTAGGCTCATCCTGACTTACTTCATTCTCCTCCAAAATCTGACGAGCCTGCTTCAGCTTCTTGAAAGTTAAACCCGCATCTCCCAAATCAGTCTGCTGACTGGCAGGGAGGGCTACCGCTACAGTGCCATCCCTACCTGTATATGCGTTTCCAGTAGCCGCAGATATAATAAGTTTATCCTGCTTTCTTCCCATCGCCCATGCGATAGACTGGATATAACGATTGGTAGGATCTCTCAAAAGCTTCAGCACGTCACGCTTGTTTACAATATACGCTTTTGTAAGATAAGTTCCCGTTACCATTCTGCGGGTCCATGTCGGATCCGTAATTACCGTATCAGGATGAAGCGGATCTCCACCTGCATAATTAGTTCCAACCTCAGCAATATCATCATCCGCTTCCAAGAAATCAAAGAACTCCTGCTCTCCCTGCAGAACATCACGTTCCACCAGATTGGCAAGACGTGAACCTTTCTGCTGAAGAGCCATCAATATATCATTATGAAATTTCTTTACAAACGCATTATCTATATAAGCCATACTTCACTCCTTATAATATAATTTTATAAGTTTAACTCAGCACCCTTCCCTTGAGTTATCCTCAACAACTGTGAGGGCTCATCAAAAGTAGGGTCACTGTAAAAGTGATTATCCTACATTTATAATTTTATTCTTTTTTTGAAAATAGTCAAATATTAAGAACCATATATAAGCTTATACAGGTTCTCAACTTTATCCACAGCCGCCTGATGCTGTGGGTGATATTTATCCCAATAAGGATGAGATTTATCTGACAAAATACTTTCCAGTTCCTGCTTGGCTTCTGCAGGTGAATAGGACTGAAAAGCAAATTCATCTTCCTTATAATGCTCCGCAAATTTAACCAGCAGTTTAATAAAATCAGGATTAATATCTAATCCAGAAGTCTGAATCTGCTCTTTAATTGTATCAGGAAAAGTATTATATAAGCGCTGAGCCAGTCCTACATTTCTCTGGAAATCTTCTCCCCATTCTTCAGACAGCTGACTCAGAGCATGTTCATACATCTCCTGTCTGGCTTCTAAACTCTGCTGAGCATCAGTTTGAACAATTCCCTTCATGGTTTCATACAGCTTCTGATACTGTTCAGGAGCTAAACCAATCTCATGCATTATTTTCTTAAACTCCTTATACTCCTCAGGGGTTTCAAACAGAACATTATAATCCTCAAAATCAGGATACTCATCAGGCGAAGAAGGAACTGGAGGTTTCTGTTTACCGATAAGCTTCTGAAGTTCAATATAAGACTTAGCTAAATCCTGCGGATTCTTGAATTTCTTAATGCTCGGATCCTCTGCTAAATCCCCCAACAACTCCTGCCATACCGACGAATCTACGGAATTATCCTGAGTATTATCCTGAGAATTATTCTGAAGGTTATCCTGAGAATCATCTAAAACACCCATTTATTCCTCCTTCATAATGTTTTTTATGCGTAAATATACACTACGGGCTCCCACACGGTAAGCCATAGTGTATGGATTATCTGAAAATATCTCCATATCATAATAAGCCAGACGCCGCAGCATATTCTCAAAATAAAACCAATCTGGACTTCTCATTAATCTCTGAACTGCCGCCTTCTCCCTGTCTAATTCTTTCTTTATGTCTGCCATTTCAACCTCTGCGATTTAGTTAAATTAAGTTCTGCTTGTGCCTGCTGTTTGTTAGCTTTACCCTCCATTTCCTTTAGCTCAAGCTGAGCCTGCATCTGCTGAAGCTGAGCTCTCTGCTCTCTCATCTGTTGCACTACTGTTTCTGAATTAAAGAGCTCTGCATCTATACTATATACTTCACCTACCTTCCTGATGAACTCATCCCAATTTATATTATCGCTTACCTCAGCATCAATTTGAGCAATCTGAAGCACGGTATTAAGCAGCACAACCAAACTTGAATACTCTGAAGATTTCTGAGACTGAGCAAGCACCGATAAAAATTCTATTCCTGTATAATCAGCCTTTTCTATTAATCCTTGCACAATCGCAATACCTAAAGTGCGTGCTATTAAAGGCTTCAAGACTCTATTAATAAGTTTCCCGATAACAGCTCCTAGCAGTAGCATTTTTTCCTGTGAACGTTGTATTACTTCTGTAGCCGTCATCTGTGGAGTTTCGCCCAACAAAAATAAATCCACAAAGAATTTCTCGTTTATTTCCTGCTCCACATCCTGAATACTCTCCACAGTGACGTTAATATTACCTGTTGTAATAATAGGAAAAATGCGGTTGTTAGGATCTGCTGAGGTTCTCCAGTTAATAGCATTAGGTGATATATCTATATCCTCCCGATAAGCATCTACAGGCACATCAAGAGGCGGATTGGTTAATTTTTCATTATTAAGCCAATAGGATTTCGTAATCCTATTAGCCAACAAAATAGTAGCATAAGCATTAATAGCAGGTGAAGAACCATAAGTTTCACCGCTCTTGCTGTCCCACTGTCCCACAAACACAGGAAAAGTATCATATCCACTTTTCCTGATTACATTCCCCGTTTCCTTTTCTACCCATGATGATTCATACGGTTTCTCTGAACCCTTAGGAGCTTTATAAACAGCAAACAAGATGTCTGTTTTATCCCACGACTCGGCATCGAATCTTTTCTGCAAAGCTTCTGATAAAGCCTGCAGTCCAAATCTATCTACAAGCTCATTTAAACTAACCCGCATGTTCATAATGAAAATATTAACTTTTCCCCATACGTCCTTTTTAAACACAAAAGATTTCGGAGAAACACACATGAAACGAACACCACCATCAGGATTTTCCTCTTCATAAAGTGCTGAAACTCCATAAATCACCAGATCATAATAAAATTCCTCCAGCACTTCATACAAATTACTATTCTGCAAAACACCCAATAAAGTTTCTCCAGCCTCTGAAGCCGCTATTTTATCAGACCTGTTTCTTGAAGAAGTAGTAATAGTAAACCAGCGAGAGCTTGGATTGGTAAGATAAGAATACAAACCTGCTTTCAGAATATTAGCAGCTCTGAATACTGTATCGTTGTAAATAAGATACGGATTAGCTTCATCAGACCTGAATTTCCCTTTGAAAGGAACAGTAAATTTCTCTATCTCTACCCACAAACTATATATCTGCTGTCTGGCAGCAACAAGGTCATCATATATTCTCCTTACATCCATTTCCTGCCGCCCAACAAACTAACTCCACTACTGCCTGTCAAACCATATTTACCCAATCCCAGATCATACTTTGACTGCGAAAATTTGGTCCGAGTAGGAGCCGCCGCACCACCCTCTTCTAACAAAGACATCGTGTTCATCACACCGCCTTTGCGTAAGGTCTTCTTGGGCTGGGGTATATGAGGCATTTGAATTTTCACAGACGGTTTTGAAGGATGCAATAAGGACGATGCAGTT
>VAPK010034344.1_pt1 | contig 12844 bp, 10 predicted proteins | sample 3395031 | NCBI WGS metagenome assembly VAPK01 (sample SAMN08290443, study PRJNA428436) | hydrothermal vent metagenome | isolation source: Deep-sea hydrothermal vent chimney 1 | place: Pacific Ocean: Juan De Fuca Ridge | reverse complement strand
CTGGATGTTACCCATTTGATTTGGCCCGAAGCTGCCCTGCCGTTCTTTTTGTCCGATTTTCCCGAGGCTCTGGTGCGCATTGCCGATATGCTGCCTGATGGCACAACTTTGATTACCGGAGCGCCGCGCCGCCAGCTCGCTGCCAATTTGCAGGAGCTGGAATATAATTCAATTCTGGCCATCGGCTCCAATGGAGAAACCCTGTCTTCCTATGATAAAACCCATCTGGTGCCGTTTGGTGAATATCTGCCCATTGAATCGTTGCTAAATTCCATTGGTATCAAGCAGTTTGTCACCACCTTTAAGGGCTGGTCGGCGGGCGAAAGCCGCAATCTGATGCAAACACCCACCACCCCGCCATTTTTACCCCTTATTTGTTATGAGGCCATATTTTCCGGCGCTTTATTTTCTAATTCTCCTGACGGGGCTGCCCAAAGGGCGCAATTTATCCTAAATCTCACCAACGATGGCTGGTTTGATAATTCCATCGGTCCCGCCCAGAGTTTTCAACATGCCCGCCTGCGCGCGGTGGAGCAGGGATTGCCCATGGTCAGGGTGGCCAATACCGGCAAAAGTGCCATTATTGACCCATTGGGACGCCTAAGTTCTGTTCTCGAACCCGGAGAAATTGGAATTGTTGATGCAAATATGCCCAATCGTATCAAGCCAACGTTTTTTTCCAGATATCTGAACCTGCCATTTTTTGGCGCTTTGCTGCTTGGCTTTGGTTTTGTGGCGATTACGCGTTTGCGCTCCTCGCGTCCATAACTAATCAGTAGGATTTAGCTGCTAGGATTTTAATCATATAAACTTTTCTTTATGTCATCCTTGACCCATCGGTTATGGAGTGACAAAAGAAAGCACTGATCGGTAAATTTTTGGGTCTGGACCCCCATTTTTTTTGCGCACCTGTTTGATTTTGAAATTGGAGAAATATATTGGCCCGCTCTTCGTTTTTGTTCACCTCTGAATCTGTTTCCGAGGGGCATCCTGATAAGGTTTGTGATCGTATTTCTGATGAGATTGTTGATCTTGTTTATAAGGAGGCAAAAAAAACCGGCACTGACCCGATGGATGTTCGCATAGCGTGCGAAACTCTGGCCACCACCAACCGGGTGGTAATCGCTGGAGAGGTGCGGGTTCCATCAACGCTGATCAAAAAAGACAAAAACGGCAATGATGTAATCAATCCGTCCCGTTTTCGCTCGGCCGCCCGCCGGGCCATCAAAGACATTGGTTATGAGCAGGATGGTTTTCATTGGAAAAAGGCAAAAATTGATATTTTGTTGCATTTCCAATCGGCCCATATTGCTCAGGGTGTCGATAGTGCTGCTGATGCAAACGGTTCAGAAGGAGCGGGTGATCAGGGCATAATGTTTGGCTATGCCTGCAATGATACCAGCGAATATATGCCGGCAACCATCCACTGCGCCCATAAAATTCTTGAATTGTTGGCAGTCGCCAGAAAAGCGGGCGTTGGTGACGTGGGCAAACTTGGCCCGGATGCAAAAAGTCAAATTACCATTCGCTATGTTGATGACAAGCCCTATGAAGTGACCCAGATTGTGCTTTCCACCCAGCACATGGACGAAAGCTGGGATTCGGCCAAGGTGCGCCAGGTTGTTGAACCTTATATTCTAGAAGCCCTTGAAGGTTTTAAAATTGCTGATGATTGTGTCTGGTACATCAACCCCACCGGTAAATTTGTTATTGGCGGGCCTGATGGTGATGCCGGGGTCACGGGTCGCAAAATCATTGTTGATACCTATGGTGGTGCCGCTCCCCATGGTGGTGGAGCATTTTCGGGCAAAGATACCACCAAGGTTGATCGCTCGGCTGCCTATGCGGCCCGCTATCTGGCCAAAAACATCGTTGCCGCCAAATTCGCCGAACGTTGCACCATTCAACTCTCCTATGCCATTGGCATCGCCAAGCCGCTTTCGATATTTATTGATACCCACGGTACCGGAACGGTTGACGATGAAAAAATCGAAAAAGCCGTTGAGCAGGTGATGGACCTTTCCCCAACAGGAATTAGAAAAACCCTTGATCTTAATCGCCCCATATATGCCAAAACATCCGCTTATGGTCATTTTGGCCGCAAACCGGGCCGTGGCGGCACTTTCCCGTGGGAAAAGCTCGACCTGATCAAGGCTTTAAAGCAGGCAATTGCGCAATAGCTGATAGGCTCTGGTATTTTTGAAGTTGGTTTCTATGAATTCGTCCAAAGCCTCAAAGCCGCCGCACGACAAATCGGAGCGCTCCAAAACCGAACACCGGGCATTCTTTGGCCGAATCTCGGGCAAGCGCCTGCATGGGGCGCAAATGCAATTGTTTGATTCGCTATTGCCCCGAATAAAAGTGGAATTGCCCGATGGGGGGCAATTTGAGATCGAAGAATTAGCTGGCCGGCCAAATCATAAAAAAATTATGGAAATCGGCTATGGCGGCGGTGAACATCTGACCCGTTTGGCTCAAGAAAACCCGGATGATGATTTTATCGGTTGTGAGGTCTTCACCGGCGGCATTGGCAAAATATTAAAAATAATTGATAGGGAAAATATCGTCAATATTTCCCTGTTTACTGAAGATGCCTATCTGCTGTTAAAAGCACTTCCCTGTGCTTCGATTGATAGCTGTTATCTGCTTTATCCGGACCCATGGCCAAAATTGCGTCATAATAAACGCCGATTTATCTCTGCCATTACCCTAAAGGAATTGGCGCGGGTAATTATTCCGGGCGGCAAGTTTTATTTCGCCACCGATATCGAGGATTATGCCAACTGGACCTTGGCCCACATGCAGCGCCAGCCCCTTTTTGAGTGGCAAACCTCCTCAAAACCCCAATTCTGGCATATTCCCTTTGCTGGCTGGCAGCCCACCAGATATGAGGCCAAGGCAAGGCGTGAGGGGCGTGAGAAAAGTTTTTATTTTAGTTTTAATAGGTCCTGACCCTAAGCCTCCCGTTATAATCTTAAAAACACCAAATAAAAACTAACCTTGATAAAAGCTGCGCGCTGATATATATCAAATCTAAATTCTCAAGATCAACTTGCGAGAGTGGGTGCCAACCGGCCCCGCTCTTTTTTATTGCCTAAATTTTTAGTGACTAAAAAACATCAGGAATCAAAAAAACTTGCCTCAGCAACGCTACATCAATGAAACCGGACAGGAACAACGCATCGCTTCGATCGTTGAGCCGGTAGCTGTGGAAATGGGATTTGATCTTGTTCGGGTAAAAATATTACCTGACAATGGCTGCACCCTGCAAATCATGGCTGAAGATGACAACGGTAAATTCACCATCGCCCAGTGCCAGGAATTCAGCAATGAAATTTCTGCCCTGCTGGATGCCGAAGAGCCAATTGATGGCGCCTATCATTTGGAAGTATCATCCCCCGGAGTTGATCGGCCTTTGGTGCGAGAGCGCGATTTTTTGCGTTGGCAGGGTCATGAGGCCCGGGTCGAGCTGTCGCAAATGCTCAACGGGCGCAAGCGCTTTCGTGGCCTTATCAAACAGGTGAAAGATGGCAAGGTTACCATAACCCTTCCCGATGTTGCCGACGGGGCGATTGCCGATATGGACCTGCCCATGACAGATATTTCCTTCGCCAAACTTATCCTTAGTGATCGCTTGCTGGAGGAAGCCCGCACCGAACAGGAAAAAAACCCTGTTTTGGATGATCCTGAAATAACCGAAATTGAACAAAACCAAAGTTAACCAAAGACTTAAAAGGAAATTAACAATGTCCGTTTCAGCCAATCGACTAGAGCTATTGCAAATTGCTGATGCCGTAGCCCGGGAAAAATCCATTGACCGGATGATAGTCATTGAAGCCATGCAGGATGCCATTTCCCGTGCTGCCCGGGCCCGTTATGGTGCTGAAACCGAGGTTAAGACTGAAATTGATCCCAAAACCGGCGAAATGAGCCTGTGGAGACTGCTGGAAATTGTCGAGAATGTGGAAGAATCCGCACGTCAGATTTCTCTAAGCGAAGCAAAAAAGCAGATTGCCGACGCCAAATTCGGCGATTATCTCTCTGAGCCTTTGCCCCCGATTGAATTTGACCGTATCGCTGCCCAGTCCGCTAAACAGGTTATCGTGCAAAAGGTGCGTGATGCCGAGCGTGATCGCATGTATGGGGAATATATTGATCGTATTGGCGAGATCGTCAACGGCTCCGTTAAACGGGTTGAATATGGCAATGTTATTGTTGATCTGGGCCGGGGTGAGGCCATTGTACGCCGGGATGAGTTGATCCCGCGCGAGCAGTTTCGCTATGGCGATCGCATTCGGGCAATTATCTATGATGTGCGCCGCGAACAGCGCGGACCGCAGATTTTTCTCTCCCGCACCCATCCCCAGTTCATGGCCAAACTGTTCATGCAAGAGGTTCCGGAAATTTATGATGGCATAATCACCATTCGCTCCATTGCCCGCGATCCCGGATCACGTGCAAAAATTGCCGTGGCATCGTCAGATACGTCCATTGATCCGGTTGGTGCCTGTGTGGGCATGCGCGGCTCAAGGGTGCAGGCTGTGGTTGGTGAATTACAGGGCGAAAAAATTGATATTATCCCCTGGACTGAAAACATTGCCGATCTTGTGGTTTCTGCCTTGCAGCCCGCTGAAGTTATCAAAGTGGTTCTGGACGAGCAGGCCGAGCGTATTGAAGTGGTGGTTCCAGATGATCAGCTTTCACTCGCTATTGGTCGCCGTGGGCAAAATGTGCGTCTTGGCTCACAACTTATCGGTTGGGATATTGATATCCTGACCGAACAAGAAGAAAGCGAGCGCCGTCAAAAAGAATTTGTTGAGCGTTCCGAATTATTCACCAACGCATTGAATGTTGACGAGACTGTTGCCCAGCTTTTGGCTTCCGAAGGGTTTTCATCTGTTGAAGAACTGGCATTTGTTGATGCAGCTGAAATTTCAATGATTGATGGATTTGACGAAGATACAACGGTCGAAATTCAATCCCGCGCCAACGAATATCTGGACGCTTTGGATAAGGCCCAGGATGATGAGCGGGTTGAGTTGGGAGTTCTGGATGAACTTTATCAGATTGAAGGATTAACGGGCGCCATGCTGGTGGCCATTGGTAAGGATGACGTTAAATCCATTGAGGATTTTGCCGGTTATGCCACCGATGATCTGGTGGGCTGGGTTGAGCGCAAGGATGGAGAATCCAAGCATTTTGATGGAACATTGAGCAAGTTTTCCCTTTCCCGCGAAGAAGTAGAGCAAATGATCATGCAGGCCCGCCAGCTTGCCGGATGGGTTAGCGTTGAAGAACTTCCTGAAGAGAGTGAAGATGGCAGTGAAGTTGAAGAAGAAAGTGCAGCCGAAGAAGAAGAGGTCGTAAAAAAATCTGAAGCAGAAGAAAAACCTGTCTCTGACTAAAAGAACAGGCGAAACGGATTTTTAAATTAATAAAAAAATGGAAATTAAACAGGGCATGGCAAAACAAAAAATTCAGCTGCGGGAATGTGCTTTGCAAAAACAAGCAAAACCAGTTGAGCAATTGTTGCGTTTTGCCCTTAGCCCGGATGCAGAAATTGTGCCTGATATTGACGCAAAAGCACCGGGGCGAGGAGTTTGGATTTCTGACAATGAACAGGCAATATCGGATGCAGTTAAAAAGAATGCATTTGCCAAAAGCCTAAAACAAAAGGTCAAAGTGCCATCAGAGCTTGCACAAATCACGCGGACGCGGTTAGAACAGCGTTTGAAGGGTGCATTGGGACTGGCTCGCAAGGCCGGACAGCTGCAAACCGGAGCAACTCGGGTCAAGTCGGCCATATCTTCGGGAAGCGTTTTGGCCCTTATAACGGCAACGGATGCGGCAAGTGATGGCCGTAGAAAAATTTTGGCGGCCCTAAAGGCAACCGGTAGTGGCGACGAGGTGCCCCAGTTTGATATTTTAACCTCGTTGCAATTGGGTTTGGCTTTGGGGCAGGAAAATGTGATACACGCGGCGCTTACCAGAGGCGCTGCGGCGAAATCGGCTCTATCGCGGGTGAAAAAACTTATCCGTTATGACTTGAAGGACGATTTAGACTTGAATGAAGGCTTGAGCGAGTAATGTAGGCTTGAATGATTAGATCAATTTAGTTGGTTATGATTTGTTGAATTGATCAAAAATGCGCTAAAACGCGCAAAATGCTAAAAACGTGCAAAATATACGACACGCACAAAACTTAAAATGTAAACGAGACGAATATTAGATGAGCGACAAAGACAAAAACTCAAATGACGGCAACACTGATGTTCCGGAAAAAAAGACCTTGTCCTTAAAAACCGGACCGGGATCCGCCGGACGGCCTGTGGTTGCGCGCTCTACCCGCTCGGTAGTGGTTGAGAGGCGCACAAGGCGCGTCGTCAAGCCGGGATCTGCGCCAAATATGCGGCCTCAGGCTGCCAACAGACCAGCCCCGGTCAAACCTCAATCGTCCAATCGTTCTTCATCGGGACGTGGGTCAAAATCGGCGCAAAGCCTTTCGTCGCGTCAGGGCCTGACAAATCTTGAGGCTTCAGCCCGCGCTAAAGCATTGCAAAATGCCGCCGCCCGTCAGGCTGAAGAGACAGATCGCGCTGAACAGGATGTTCGTCGCCGTGCTGAAGAAGACAAGCGCCGCGCCCAGGTTCGAGCTGATCTAGAGCTGCAAAAACAGGTCGCCGAAGCAGCCGAAGAAGAAAAAGCCAATAGTGCAGAAAAAGCCGCTGTCGCTGAAAAGGCTCAAGCAACAAAAGCCTCTAAACCTTCTGTCAAAAAAACCCCGTCTCCCGATTCGGTACAGCAGCCCGATATGCCACCACCGCAGCCTGCTGGCGAAGAAGACGGCCGCGCCCGCCGCAGTGCTGTTGCTCCGCAAAAAAACAAGCTGGTTGGCAAAGAAGAGCTGGAAAGAGCCCGCAAAAACGCTCGGCCTCAGCCCTCTCGGCGTGCAACCGGTGATGCAAATCGCAATCGTTCACGCTTAACGGTCACATCTGCCCTCAATCAGAACGAGAAGCGCGGACCTTCATTGGCCGCCATGCGTCGTCGTCGCGAAAAACAACGGGGCAAGCCCAGAGAGGCTCAGCCCAAAATTGCTCGCGAAGTTACAATTCCAGAAGCAATTACCGTGCAGGAACTTGCCAACCGCATGGCCGAGCGTTCGGTGGATGTGATTAAACTGCTCATGCAGCAGGGCCAGATGGCCACCATCAACGATATTCTTGATACCGATACGGCAGAACTCATCGCCACAGAATTGGGCCATACGGTAAAACGCGTTGCTGAATCTGATGTGGAAGAGGGTCTGTTTGACAAATTAGGTGAAGAAGATGAAACAAACCTGAAACCAAGATCTCCGGTTGTCACCATTATGGGTCACGTGGATCATGGTAAAACCTCTCTGCTTGATGCTTTACGGGATGCCAATGTGGTTTCTGGTGAGGCTGGAGGCATTACCCAGCATATTGGTGCCTATCAGGTCGAAAAAAACGGCAAGACCATCACATTCCTTGATACTCCGGGCCACGAGGCATTTACCTCCATGCGCGCCCGTGGGGCTCAGGCGACCGATGTTGCCATATTGGTGGTTGCTGCCGATGACGGGGTTATGCCCCAGACCATCGAATCCATCAAACATGCCAAGGCCGCCGAAGTGCCAATTATTGTTGCCATCAACAAAATTGATAAATCTTCGGCTGATCCAACTAAGGTTCGCACCGAATTGCTCCAGCATGAGGTTTTTGTTGAAACCATGGGTGGAGATATTCTTGAGGTAGAAGTTTCTGCCATCGAAAAGACCAATCTGGATAAATTGCTTGATGCCATAATGTTGCAGGCTGAATTGCTTGAACTTAAGGCCAATCCAACAGGTCCGGCCCGAGGAATTGTCATTGAGGCAAAACTCGACAAGGGTCGCGGTGCCGTTGCCACCATGTTGGTGCAAAGGGGCGAGCTTAAAGTTGGCGATATTGTTGTTGCCGGTTCAGAATCAGCCCGCGTGCGCGCTTTGATCAATGATCAGGGCAAGCAGGTTAAATCTGCCGGTCCCTCAACCCCTGTTGAGGTGCTTGGTTTTACCGGTGTTCCTGATGCCGGTGATCTGTTCGCCGTGGTTGAAAGCGAATCCAAAGCCCGTGAAATCACCGAATATCGCCAGCGCGCCGTTCGTGAAAGAACTGGTGCCGGAGGAGTAACTTCCCTTGAGCAGATGATGAACCAGCTCAAAACTTCGGAAATTTCCCGTGTGCCGCTGGTTATCAAGGCTGACGTGCAGGGTTCGGTTGAGGCAATTGTTGCAGCGGTCGAAAAACTTGGAACAGATGAGGTTTCAGCACAGGTTCTTATGGCTGGTGCCGGTGGTATTACCGAAAGTGATATTATTCTGGCCAAAGCGTCAGGCGCGGTAATTATCGGCTTTAATGTTCGCGCCAACCGTCAGGCTCGTGAACTTGCCCGCTCCGATGGAATTGAAATTCGCTATTATAATGTCATTTATGATCTGGTTGATGATGTAAAAGCGGCCATGTCTGGTCTGCTATCGCCGGAAATTCGCGAAACCTTCCTTGGCAATGCCGAGATATTGGAAGTTTTCCATATTTCCAAAGTCGGCAAGGTTGCCGGTTGTCGGGTTACCGAAGGGTCCGTGGAGCGTGGAGCCAGTGTTCGCCTGGTGCGTGATGATGTGGTAATTCACGAGGGCAAACTTTCAACCCTGAAGCGTTTCAAGGACGAGGTAAAAGACGTTCAGTCCGGTCAGGAATGTGGCATGGCGTTTGAAAAATACGAGGATATGCGTGCTGGAGACGTTATTGAATGTTTCCGCCGTGAGGAAATCGAGCGCTCTTTGTAATTTTACAACTTGTCTGGCGGTTTTTACTGCCAGATGCTTAGGTTTTGGCTGGGTCAAGTTTGCCAACAGGAATTATTCGAAAAAATAATCATGACCAGAAAAGCAAAAAACCAGCCTGCCGGCGTGAGGCATATAAAACCAGCCTGCCGGCGTGAGGCCTTGAAGAGAGCTGGTTTTGAGTTTTGCCAGTGCCATAAACAAAAATTTAGCGCCCCGATTTTGAGTTGATAATCATGACCAGAAAAGCAAAAACCAGCCTGCCGGCGTGAGGCCTTGAAGAGAGCTGGTTTTGAGTTTTGCCAGTGCCATAAACAAAAATTTAGCGTCCAATTTTGAGTTGATAATCATGACCAGAAAAGCAAAAACCAGCGCACCATCCCAGCGCATGTTGCGAGTTGGTGAACTGGTACGCCACGCCCTGTCATCATTTCTGGTTCGCCATGAAGTGCAGGACAAGGTTTTGCAAAGCGCCACCATAACGGTGCCTGAAGTGCGCATGACCCCGGATTTGAAGCTGGCCAGCGCCTATATCATGCCTTTGGGTGGAGAAAATGCCGAGGCGGTTGTAATTGCTTTGAACAAACACGCCAAATTTATTCGCGGTAGAATAGCCTCTGACCTGTCGTTAAAATATGCCCCCTCGGTACGGTTTTTTGTTGATGATACTTTTGAAGAAGCAGATCGCATCAATGCTTTGCTGCGTTCAAAAACCGTTGCTCAGGATCTGACCTCAGATTGACCAAAAAGCATATGAAATCGCCCCAGAAAAAATCCATAAAGCGCCAGATTTCCGGCTGGTTGATCCTTAATAAACCCTATGATTTTGGCTCCACTCAGGCTGTGGGCAAAATCCGCTGGCTGTTAAGCGCTAAAAAAGCCGGACATGCCGGAACCCTTGATCCTCTGGCCACGGGCATATTGCCCATTGCCATTGGTGAGGCCACAAAAACCGTTCCTTTTGTTCAGGACGGGGTTAAAATCTATCGTTTTACCCTTATTTGGGGGGCGGCCACCAATACCGATGATACGGAAGGGCAAATCACTGAAACTTCGGATTTTCGCCCTGAAAAAAATCGGGTTTTGGCGGCATTACCTGATTTTACCGGTGAAATCACCCAGATTCCTCCGGCATTTTCAGCCATAAAAATCAATGGCGAACGTGCCTATGATCTGGCTCGGGCTGGACAAGAAGTTGTTGTTCCCCCCCGTCAGGTTTTTATTGATAAATTTGAATTGCTCGAACATGGCAGCGAAAAATCGGTTTTTGAGGTCACTTGTGCCAAAGGCACCTATATTCGCAGTTTAGCCCGTGATTTGGCCATATATCTGGGGACCAGGGGACATGTGGGCGCTTTGCACCGGTCCCGCGTCGGTAATTTTTCTGACACTGATGCCATTGACCTTGAAACATTTGAAAATGCCAGCCTTGAAGAGCGCGATAATATGCTTTTGCCGGTATCTGCCGGGCTTGGTTCATTGCCTGAAATTGCTCTTGATGCTCGCCAGTGCGCAACCCTCAGGTTTGGTAATCCGGTTCTGCTGGTTGGTGCCAATGCGCCCATTTCCCTTGATGAGGCATGGGCCTCCCATAAAGGTGAGGCGGTGGCCATAGGTTATGTGGAGCAGGGTCAGTTTAAACCGAACAGGATTATTCTGACGCACTGATTTTTAAAAAATTTATTCAACCCGAAAGAGCTTTTAGGTCTATGATCTAATCGTTCAATCCAGCCAAATGCCCAAGAACAGCCCCGTAAGCGTTGGCAATTTCTGTTTCCGGCAAGGCGGTGTTATCGTTTATCGTAACCACCACGCAATATTCAGTGCCGTTTTTTGCTCTTACCCAGCTTGTCAGATTAAAAACCCCTAATTCGCTGCCTCCCTTATAGGCGATCCCGGACCATGCTTCCGGGCGGGCCAGACCGGGATTTATTTCAAAAACATCCAGATTACGAACTGAACTGATCAATTCGCAAAGTGCTCTGGCTGACGCATACCATTCAACACCTTCTCGGTAGGGAACGCTACCAACATGCAGCGAAGGTAGTGGGCGGGTTTTGAGTTCTTGAGCGATGTTTTGTTTTGTGGCCCTGTCTGCATTGGCAAACATTTCAGCCAGTTCACCATCATCTTTTAGTTGAAAAAATTCACGGGTGGACAAGACAAACTGATTGTCCAGATAGGTGCCGACCTTTTCCCGCCCCAGCAGGAAAAGCAGCATGTCTGTTGCTGTATTATCACTGCTCGAAATCATCAGAGCAGCAAGCGTATGCAGGGTAATTGGAGCGCCATCGGGAAAATTCTGCAAAATTCCGCTAGGCAGCGAGCGCAATTCCCTTGAAAGTAATATTACATCATTCCAGTTGCGATTTCCCGCTTCAATCTCATCCTGTAGCGCCTTAAGAATTGCCAGCTTAAATGTTGAGCCGATTGCCAGCACAACTTCTGCATCTTTTTGCGCAAGAATTATATTCTGTTGGTTTGTCTCTCTTTGCAGGATCAGATAGCTGGTTTCACCCTGAACTTGCTCAAACGGCTTCAATAGGTCGTTTAGAGTTGCATTTAATCGTGTGGGCGGTCGAAAAAACAGCCCGGTAATTTGGCCATTTTCGTTCAAAGAAATGGTTGCGCCCATGGTGTGGGTAGAGGTGGTAATCTCATATTCCTGCCCTGTTGGAACAATCCGTGTGGGAGCGCCGATTTCACCATAAATGTTTTCAAGAATATCATTTAATTGATCAAGCGGAACAGCCTTGAGAAATTGCTCTGTGAATTGAGAAGCCAGAGCAGGCTTGCCACTTAAGAGTAATTCCAGCGCGGCGGTGTATTGATTTTCTTCAGACTTTGCAATTGCAGTCATAAAATTCACCACCAACATGGCAACTAAAATGTATCGTATAAATTGCCTGATTTTACCGCCTCCTGACCCTAGTCTATATGACACCGTTGAAAAAGCGAAGTCTTGCAACTCCAAGTTGCAAGATAAGGCTGGCAATTGGGGCAAAATTACCCTATAGGGGCGCAGTTCCAGGCTTATTGTCCTGAAACCTCGCGGCCTTCTCTGGACGACATCCCGGAGCTTGGCATCCTTTACCCTTTGAAATTGAAAGGAATTTACGATGTCGGTAACACCAGAGCGCAAAACTGCGCTTATCAAAGAATACGCGGTCCAAAGTTCAGATACAGGCTCACCTGAAGTTCAGGTTGCCATTTTGACCGAGCGTATCGTTAATCTTACAGAACATTTCAAAACCCACAAAAAGGATAATCATTCCCGTCGTGGCTTGCTGAAAATGGTCTCACTGCGTCGCCGTCTGCTTGATTATGTAAAAAGCAAAGATGATGCGCGCTACAAGAGCCTGATTGAACGGCTCGGCCTGCGCCGCTAAAATTTCGGTGTAGCAAATTAAAGGTTGGCGCGGAAATTCATTTGCGCCAATCGGTGGTTTTAACAAAAGAAGCATGGCAGGATCGCTGGACGTTTTTTGAATTAAAAAACTTCTTGCCGTCTTGTCCATGTTTCAAATGTTCAAGATTCAAAAAACCACAAAAATCAATAAAACTTCGCGGGAATTTCAAGGCGCATTGGGTGCTTTGATACCGCAAACAGGTATTTTTTGCTTAGCCTTTGCTAAGATGTAAATTAATCGGCCAAGGTCGGATATTTTGCAAAACAGGTAAGCAATTTCCTGATAAAATGTATGAATGGAAATGAACAAGAATGTTTGATCACCACAAAGTAGAACTAAACTGGGGCGGACAGCCTCTAACTCTGGAAACCGGCAAAATTGCCCGTCAGGCCCACGGCGCCGTTTTGGCAACCCTTGGCGAAACTGTTGTTCTGGCAACCGTTGTCAGCTCATTTAAGCCCAAGACGGGAATTGATTTTTTCCCCCTGACCGTAAACTATCAGGAAAAATATTACGCAGCCGGAAAAATCCCCGGTGGATATTTTAAGCGCGAAGCACGTCCTTCCGAGGCAGAAACACTGATCTG
>VAPK010252487.1_pt1 | contig 12847 bp, 7 predicted proteins | sample 3395031 | NCBI WGS metagenome assembly VAPK01 (sample SAMN08290443, study PRJNA428436) | hydrothermal vent metagenome | isolation source: Deep-sea hydrothermal vent chimney 1 | place: Pacific Ocean: Juan De Fuca Ridge | reverse complement strand
GGGCACGGTGTTTGTGCCCACGCGGTATCAAATTCAAGTATTTTCCTTGTCAGTAGTCTCTGCAATGGCCGGCATAAACTCTATGCACCACAGACACTTCCATCGGTTGCCCACCCTACATTTACCCGCTACACCCCCTCACTCAGGACTTGTGTATAAGAAACCGCCCAAGGGAAAGAATTGGGATGAGGGGATAAAATATATGCGAATACTTATGCAACGATTAATAATATGTTTAATAAATAGTTGTAGGTAAAGACTTTGCTGTCTACGTCCAGGATTAAATGAATTTCAATCTCTCCTTCACCTTTAAGTCGCGAGCACAACATTTCTCTGTAATATTGTTAGCTTTGCGACATCAATTGGAGCGTTACAAATTAACCCCGCCCCTAAAAAACAAGATCTAAATAGCATTATACGAAGTGGCATAGCCTTTGCTATCTGTTATTGAAACCATGTATTTAATAACATAACAAACAGGAGAGTCAATAATGCTTAGCCTTACGGAAAGCGCCCAAAAAGCAATGAAACTATTTATTAAAAGTACTGATGCGGTTGTCAAAGGGCTGCGAATTAGTGTTGCCGGGGGGTGTGCCTCTGGTGGCTTACAATATTCGATGTCATTAGTTGAAGCCGAAAAAGAAGATGATGTAGCGATAGATTGTGGCAGCGTAACAATATTTATTGACCCACAAAGCGCACAATATCTTGACGGTGTATCAGTTGATTTTGTTGATAGCACAGAAGAAAGTGGTTTCATTTTTACTAATCCGAAAGCAGCGGCCTGTGGGGGGTGTAGTGGCGCGGTGAGTAGTTGAGCATAAAAGGATGCGGGGGTGTAAATAATTCTGTACATACTGGGGGAAGTTCACTCCATCCCCTTTCCCTTTACGGTTATTAGCTTATTGTCCCTGGCGTCGACATCTGCCGGAGTGACAACAAGCGGCTCGAATTTATATAGGCACAATACTGGAGGACGGTACGTTTTTATTTAACCTGATTGGCGGGTTAAAACTCGCCCCGCATGATTACGGGTTTTACGAAAATTTGGGTGATTATTTTGAGTTGACCGAGGTTTGCTCTTCCTGTTGCTGCAAGGCCCACATCTGCGAATAAAGGCTGTCCATTGCTAACAGCTCTGCGTGGCTGCCACGTTCAACAATACGTCCTTTTTCCATCACCAGTATTTCATCAGCATCAACTATGGTGGACAAACGATGAGCAATCACCAGAGTCGAGTGTTGTTCTGACAACTCACTCAATGATTGAGTAATGGCCTGTTCAGAATGCGAGTCCAGTGATGAAGTGGCTTCATCAAAAATTAGAATTGGCGGATTTTTAAGAATTACACGGGCGATAGCAACCCGCTGCTTTTCTCCTCCCGAAAGTTTTAAACCACGTTCACCCACAATCGAGTCATATCCCTGTGGCAGACTTTCGATTAAGTCATGAATATGTGCCAGCTTTGCGGCGTGAATAATTTCGTCCCGGTTGGCTTTTGGGTTCGCATAGGAAAGATTGTAATAGATAGATTCATTAAATAGCACGGTATCTTGTGGCACGATGCCGATGGTGCGACGTAAACTATCCTGTGCCACGCTATTGATTGCCTGGCCATCAATCAGAATCTGACCGGCGTTAACATCATAAAAACGAAACAGCAATCTGGACAAGGTGGATTTACCGGCACCGGAAGGCCCGACCACGGCTACTTTTTTTCCCGGATGAATGGTGAAACTAACATCATGCAATATCGACCGCTCGGTTTGATAGGAAAAATCAACATTTTCAAACCGTACTTCACCGGCTTTAATATTTATATCGGGAGCATTTGTTTCATCTTTAACTTCTATTTCTCTATCCAGCAGTAACATCACCTGTTGCATATCAGCCAGTGTATGTTTAAGCATGCGATAGATAATACCCAGAAAACCCAGCGGGATGAATAATTGCAACATCAGCGTATTCACCAGCACCAGATCCCCCAGACTCAGATCACCGGCCACGACACCCTGCCCGGCTGAAATCATGATCAAGGTGAGTCCAATAGCAATGATGATTCCCTGCCCAAAATTCAACAATGACATGGAAGTTTGACTTTTTACTGCCGAACGTTCCCACTCATCTAAAGTTTCATCATAGCGATGCAGCTCATAGGCTTCGTTATTAAAATATTTAACCGTTTCATAATTTAGCAAGCCATCCACAGCCTGACCACTGGCTTTGGAATCCAGTGCATTCATGTTGTGTCGGTAGTGCATGCGCCAGTTGGTAACGGAGAAAGTGAAGGCAATATAAACCGCGACTGTACTAAAGGTGATCACGGTAAAATGCATTTCATATTGATGCAAAAGAATAAATGCAACCATCGTAAACTCGGCGATGGTCGGCAGAATATTAAACACCAGATAATTAAGAATCGAGCTGACACTCATTGCGCCGCGTTCAATGTCCCTACTGATATTACCGGTGCGTCGTTCAAGATGAAAGCGTAAGGACAGTTTATAGAGATGCTCCAGTACCTGACGTGACAGTCGATGCATGGCACCATAGCGCACCCGTGCAAAAACCGCATCACGTAACTCGTTAAACAGGGAGCTAGCCAGGCGCAGCGCACCATAAGCGAGAAACAAAACGACAGGCAACACAATACTGTCCTGCCCGGTCAGATTGGTATTGCTACTATCCAGTGCATCGACTATTTCTTTGAAAATAAGTGGCACACCCACGGTTGCCACTTTAGCCATAATCAGTGCCAGCAGCGCGAACAGGACACGCCCCTTGTAAGCCCAGATGTAGGGCAGCATGCGTTTAAGATTATGTAAATCTTTGCGATGTGTTTCTGGGGCGGCGGTATAACGTAGGTGATGCATGGATTTTATATCTTAATAGTTTAAAATCGGATATTAACACAGACTACCGTGAACACCGGAATCGGTTAATTCCCCTGAAACTGTAATGGGAAAGAACAGTAACAAATAGATCGGTAGGATTTGTTGAGTAAAACGAAACGCATCATTCTTTGCCTGCGCGACAGCGCACGACTGAAGACGTACCTACAGGAACACAGGATAATTTTAACTGGGCGGCAGTGATTCCGGATATAAAATGCTATTATGGCGATTCATTTACATCGACCTCGACGGCCACCAATGCAATCTTTGAATCATGATTCCACTTTTCACCCCGCGCCCCCGCCACGCTGGGCAACGCTGCTGATACTCAGTGTCTTTTTGTTTGCCTGCAATGAAGAACCCGCCCCTCAGGCCGGACATCGACCCAAGTCCACTAGCCGGGTCGAACTGGGCACTGTTCGCAATGCCCCGCTTGAAGCCGAACAGACTTTACTTGGTGCACTTCAGGCCAAGCAGCATGTGCGAATTTTTAATCAGGAATCCGGGCGTATTATTGCCCTGCCCTTTTATCCCGGTGACAAAGTTAAAAAAGGTGATTTACTCATTCAGATTGACGATCGTCTGTTGCAAAGCGAGCTGGATAAAATTGAAGCCACCCTGGCGCAAACCCAGCTAGAACTGCAACGGATATTAAAATTGATGCCGCGCAAACTGGCTTCAGAAGAAGAACTCACCCGAGCACGTACCTTGATGAAACTGGCCGAGGCTGAAAAAAGCATCCTGGAAACCCGCCTGAGTCACACTCGCATTCGCGCGCCCTTTACCGGTGTGATCAGTGAACGTAACTTTGAGCCCGGTGATGTAGCGCCTTTGCATAGCCTGATTCTTAGCATGTATGCACCGGAAGATTTAAAAATTGAATTATCCGTATCCGAGTTGCTGATTGGTCAGTTGAACAAAGGGGATACGGTACAGGTGCGCATTGATGCTCTTGGCAGCCAACGCTGGCCGGGGCAGATATACCGGATTTACCCGGCCATCAATGCCCGTACTCACAAAGGCAAGATTGAAGTGCACCTACAGGAATCAATTGAAGGCGCACGCCCCGGCCTGCTCTGCCGTATTCATTTGAAAATTCCCACCCGCCCCCGGTTGATAATGCCCTTTGCTGCATTGCGTCATGATAATCAGGGGCAGTATGTTTTTGTGCTGCAAAACGATAACAAAGTTCGTCTAAGTCGCATCCATACAGGCTTGCTGATTGGCGAACAAATAGAGGTGCTGGAAGGTCTGGTTCCTAATGATCGTGTGGTCACCCGAGGTTTCCAGGGATTGCGTGACGGTAAAACCGTGACCCCGGCTGAGTCCTGATTATGCGTGATCAACTTCGAACAGGTGGCCTCGCGGCCTGGTCTATTCGCCGTCCCGTGAGTGTGCTGATGCTGGCCCTGAGTGTGCTAGTACTGGGACTATTTTCTTTTGAACGTCTGGGTGTGGACTTGCTGCCGCATATTATTTATCCCGACGTGCGCGTTCGCATTACCGATCCCGGTGTGCCCGCACGGATTATGGAAGATAAAATTACCCGCCAGCTGGAAGAACAGCTGGCGATTACCGAAGGTGCGATTTCCATACAGTCAAATACCAGCGAAGGCCGCAGTGCAGTTAACCTCAGCTTTGCCTATGGGGCTGATATTGATGTTGCCCTGCGCGAAGCTAGCAACCGGCTGGATCGCGCCAAGCGCTTTTTACCGGATACGGTTGAACCGGCCACGATTTATAAACGCGATCCCTCGCAAATTCCGGTACTGGAGCTGGCGATCAGCTCTAATCAACGTGATATCGTCGCTCTTCGCGACTGGGTGGATTACCATTTTTCAAACTGGTTTTTGAACCTGCCCGGAGTGGCGTCAACCGAAGTTGGCGGTGGTTTAACCCGTGAGATACAGCTCATTATTGATCAGGATCGGTTGGCAGATTATGGGCTGGACTTTCGTGATCTAAGCCGCATCATCCAGTCAGAAAATCAGGAATTATCCGGTGGCCGCTTTAATCTGGCGCAACGTGAACTCAGCAGTCGCACTAATGGCCGCTTTTCCAGTCTGGAAGATTTGGCGCAATTACCGCTGCCACCGACCAGTGCACTGGATCTGTATGGATCGATCGACACCCTGCACCTTGGCGATGTTGCTCAGGTCATGGACACCCATGAAGATGAACGCCTGCGCATTCGTCTCGACGGTGCGCCGGGGATCAAACTCTCGATTCAGAAGCAGCCTGATGCCAATACCATCGATGTGGTCGCCGCAGTGAAAGAGCGTATTCACTGGCTGGAATCTCAGAAGTTGATTCCTGAGGATATTGGTATGGACACGGTGAGTGATCAGTCCGTGTATGTACGCCATGCCCTGCGCAATGCCAGCACCGCCGTCATCAGTGGTGCACTGCTGGCCATGCTGGTGGTCTACCTGTTTCTGGGCAACCTGCGCCGCACGCTGATTATCGGCAGTGCGATTCCGATGGCAATTTTCTTCACCTTTACGCTGATGGCCTTTGGGGGACTGACCCTGAATATCATGACCCTTGGCGGGCTGGCACTGGGGGTCGGCATGTTGGTGGATAACACTATCGTTATGCTGGAAAATATCTCCCGGCATCAGCACAGTGAAAATCCGCGAGAAGCCGCCATCAATGCGGCAAAAGAAGTGAACAGTGCCATTCTTGCCGCGACCAGCACCAATCTTGCTGCGATCCTGCCCTTCCTGTTTATTGGCGGGCTGGTGGGCTTATTGTTCAATGAATTGATATTCACGCTCTCCGCCGCGATTCTGTCTTCTCTGATCGTAGCCCTGACCCTGGTGCCGGCACTGGCGGCTCGGGTACGCAGCGCGGAAACAGAAAATAGATTGCAGCGTGGCATGACTATTATAATGGGTCGCCTGCAAGCCGCTTATCAAAATCTCCTTACCCGCCTGCTTCGCCATTCATGGTTAGTTGCACTGGCGCTATTGCCGTTTTTATTATTGTCCGGCTATGGCCTCAAGGATGCTAAACAGATCTTCCTGCCATCCATGGACGAAGGTCAGATTTCGATCAGCGTAAATGCGGATTCCGGCACCCAACTGGATGACATGGACAAGGTCGTGCGCCAACTGGAAGCTCTGTTTCAGGCCGATGAAAATGTTGCCAGCGTGTTCACCTCTTCCGGCGGCTTTGTCTTTGGCCGTTCCACTTTTGAGTCCAGTAGTCACAGTGGCATCAATGTGCAATTGCTGCCACTGACTCAGCGCATGCTGGGCAGTCAGGCCTGGGTGACTCAAATGCAGGCCAGCGTTAAAGAAATGAAACTGGTGGGCTATCGCGTTTACATGCGCGTACGCGGGGTGCGTGGAATGCAAATGAGTCGCGGTGATGACGACATTAGTCTGCGTATTCAGGGCGAGGATCTGGATACTCTGGCGCGACTCGGTGATGAAGCCGTGAGCCTGCTGCGCGGCACTCCCGGCATTCGCAATATTGAGCACAACTACGAAGAAACCCGCGAAGAATTGGTGGTGGAAGTCGATCGTGAACGCGCAGCATTATTGGGCGTGAGTGCCGAAGATATTGGCCGTGCGGTACAGGTGGCTCTGGATGGGCGCATAGTATCGGACTATCTTGAAGGCGATCGCCAGTACAATATTCGGCTACGCTTACCGCAGAATACGATCACCACGCCAGATCAACTCGGTAATGTTTTAGTTGGGGTAAACAACGGTCAGACGATCCGGCTGCACGAAGTGGCTGGAACCCGACTGATGCTTTCACCGGCACGCATTAAACGCGATAGTCAACGCCGGATCGTTGAAATCGGTGCCTCACTCAATACCGATGCCAGTATTACTCAGGTTATGGATGACATTGATGCCCGTCTGAGCAAACTGGAATTACCAGATGGCTACACTCTATACGATGGCGGCCTGCGTAAAGTTCTGCGTGAAGGTCAGGACATGTTTTCCATTCTTCTATCACTGGCACTTTTTCTGGTTTTTGTGGTGATGGCCGTGCAGTATGAATCTTTGCGTAATCCGCTGATTATTATGCTTGGCGTTCCTTTTGCCATCATTGGCGTGGCACTGGGGCTTTATATTCTGGATATGCCCATATCCATGCCTGTGTGGCTGGGGTTGATTATGCTCGCTGGCATCGTGGTCAATAATGCCATTATTCTGGTTGAACAGATTGAAATTCAACGTCAACAGGAGACGAATTTGCAAGCCGCGATTATTCAGGCAGCCAGTCTGCGCCTGCGTCCCATCCTCATGACCGTGCTCACCACCGTGATCGGTATGTTACCGCTGGCCTTAGGTTTCGGTGAAGGGGCGGAAATGTTGAAACCGCTGGCACTGGTGATTGTGTTTGGGCTGAGCTTTTCAACCCTGGTGAGCTTAATCGTTATTCCCAATATATATCATATAGTTAACAGGGGAACTTAAATGACTTTAAAGTACTATCGAGGTTTGAGTCTTTACGGCTGAAGTCGAACAGCCATACCACAGTGGCTTCGAATATTGGAAAAATCAGCATAATTTTTGTTAGTATCTACCTTAATAATAACGACTGTCCGAACAGTTACGATTTTAAAATAACGGGGGCAAAATGCGAATACAGGGTGGCTATCGGCATGGTCTGACAGGCCTGATAATACTGCTGGCAGGGTCGCCACTATCACAGGCAACGGAATTGTCCGAAGATGATTTTTTACAGGAACTACCGATTGTGCTCAGCGCCACGCGTTTGGTACAGGACAAGCGCGATGCCCCGGTTGCAACCACAGTGATCGATCGGGAAATGATCGATGCCTCTGGTTTCACTGAAATTTCTGATTTACTCCGCTACGTTCCCGGCTTTATGGTCAATTACGACAGCGGTCATTTCCCGGTTGCCAGTTACCGCATGTTGAACAATAAACTTGCTCGGCGCATGCAGGTGCTGGTAGATGGACGTTCGGTCTATACCCCATCCACGTTAGGGGTACAATGGAATTCACTGGGGATTACCATCGAGGACATTGAACGCATAGAAGTTATTCGTGGCCCCAATGCCGCTAGCTACGGCTCTAATTCCCTGCTCGGTGCAATCAGTATTATCACCCGACATGCCTCGCAGGATAAAGGTTTCATGACCAGGGTCAATGTGGGAAATAACAACCTGGCTGAAACCTATGTGCGTGCAGGTGGTGGTAGCGAAAACCTTGATGTCAGAGTTACTGCGGCCTACCGGCAGAATGATGGCTTTAGTCAGCGCCATGACAGCGCCCAGTTCCGGCAAATAAATGCACGCGCAGATTATCAGGCCAGCGACAATGACACTCTGGTATTTAATGCCGGCATGAATAATGGCAAGGTGCAGGAAGACAATACCTTTGACAGTGCAATTCCCGAATACCCATCCTATGTCTACACCCGTTCATTTCAAGTTGGCTGGACACACAGCTTTTCAGCCAGTGAAGATTTTAAATTCCAGTTCTATCGGCAGAGCTTTGAAAAACAAAATCGCTATGACTATGCTGAAACCGGCTTGTATCTGGATGAAGGTCATCGTTCAGAGCGGGATGATATTGAGTTCCTGCATACCCTTACACCACTCGATAATCTGAACATGGCCTGGGGTGCCGGTATTCGTAATGACAAAGTGATTTCCGCATTCCATCTTGGCTCACAGGAGCCGGTGGGCACCAACAAAATATACCGCGTATTCAGCAATCTGGCCTGGAATATAACCGATAGTACCTTATTTAATGCCGGCCTGATGCTGGAAGATTACGAGATTAGCAATACCGAGCTCTCTCCCATGTTATCCCTCAATCATCATCTGACTGATACCGATACCCTTCGTGTTTCCGCGTCTACCGCTATTCGCTCACCGGGCCTGCTGGAGGAATTTACCAATGTACAGGTTTTTGGCACTCCGATTGTTTATGATGCTGGGACTCTGGAGCCGGAAAGAATTAATGCCTATGAAATTGGTTATCTCGGGCGTTTTCCGCGATATGGGGCCAGTTTGGATTTAAAGCTGTATCATGAAAATATTCGTAATTTAATTACTCTGGCCGCAGCCGATTCAGAGGGGAATCTGCCCTACCATTTTGCAAATTTGGACAATGCTAAAACACGGGGATTTGAGGCGACTCTTGGGCTTAGCCCGAATCAGAAATTTCGTATGGAGTTGAGTTATTCCTATGCACGAATTGAAGCCACGGATGTTCGCAATACAACTCAATATAGCAACAGTTCTCCGGACAATAGTTTCAGCTTACAGATCATTCAACGCTTCCCACATGATTTCCAGGGTAGTCTGAATGTTTTTTATAACTCAACCATGAAACAACTGGAAACAGAAGATATGCGTGCACGCAATACCCGCGTGAATCTTCGCCTCGGAAAAACATTCACTTTTTCAGGAAATCAGGCAGAGTTTGCCGTTGTTGTGCTGAACCTGCTTAATGAATTTGAAGATACCCGATTAAAAAATGTATCCGAAAGAAGGAGCTATCTTTCCTTGAAACTGGAATTCAGATAACCTGTAACTACAATGTCATTGTTAGACAAAATTCGGCCGTTGTTCAGCGGTGTCGGCCTGTTACTTTTCTTTTTTGTCAGTTTGGCACTGCCTACTGTCGTCTGCGCGAATAATAATATTAATATTTTTGTGGTATTAAGTAAGAACACCCAGCCCTACCAACAATTCAAGACACAATTCCAACAGACACTGTATTCCTCACCATCACCTAAGATCAAATTTCACCTCATTGACACAGACATTGCTGGTTCAATATCAGCACTCTATGAATCCGGTGTTCATCCTGATTATATTGTCACCGCCGGAACTCAAGCAGCACACCAGCTTATCAGTACTAATGTCAGCGCGCCGACAATATTTTCCCTGATTCCCGCTTCCAGTTACCAGAACAACATACAACATAGCCCTTATTGCAAAACCAAAACGCTCTGTAGCGCAATTTATTTGGATCAGCCTATTAACAGACAATTTCGCTTAATTAAAAAAGGCTTGCCTGACCTCAGGCATCTGGGAATTATTCTTGGTCCGACTTCATTAACCATGAAGGCGTCTATTTTACAGGCCGCAAAAAAATACAAACTTAATGTCCACATTGCTGAGGCTGAGAAAGATGACAATCTAATTGTCCTGTCGGACAAGCTGGGAAAAATTTCAGATGCGTTATTGGCTATTCCCGATCCCGATATCTATAACCGAAAAACAGCAAAGGGTCTGTTGCTCAGCAGCTATAAAAATAATACCCCCTTAATTGCCTATTCAAAAGGCTTTGTCCATGCCGGTGCACTGTTCAGCATTTATTCAACACCGGAACAAATAGCGAAACAAACAGGCATGATGCTGATTCTGATGATGTCTTCATCAGAAAATATTCTTCCGGCTTCTGAGTCACCGAATTTATATACCATTGATATTAACCCGGCTGTACTGCGTTCAGTGCGTGGGAAAATAAACTTTAATGATGCAATATTGGACAAGCGATGAGATTGTCATATGAATAATCTGAGTATTAAAACTAAAGTTCTGTTAATCACGATTATCCCGGTACTAATTACGGCGTGTTTACTTTCTTTTTCTTTTGTAAAAGAAAGGTTGAAAGACACCGAGCGGGTATTAAACGAAAAAGGCTGGACGGTTTCAAAATATCTTGCGCCAGCATTGGAATACAGTCTTTTATCGGGCAATAAAAATCATATAGATTCTTTAATTAAAAACTCATTATCGATATCCAATGTAAGTTCCATAACCGTTCTCGACGCAAGCCAGCATATCATTACACATCAAAGCATAGATAATACTGAGTACAACACAGCACATGAAAACCATTCAAACGGCACGCTCTTTTCCACACAAATATACCGTTCAGAAATCAATATTAATGATTATGATACAAATGGAATAGAAGCAGATAAAGAGATAATTGGTGTTCTTGTTGTCGAAATGTCACGTAAGGGGATAAATTTAGCTCAAAAAGAAATTATTCGGAACGGAATGTTGATTACTCTGTCGTCTATTTTATTCACTATAATATTGGCGCTGTATTTTTCGAATACAGTTGTCTCTCCGATTCGCCTGTTGACCCGAGGCATCCATCAGATCCGTAAAGGCATACTTGGTGAAAGAATCTATACCGGTGCCGGTGGTGAGATCGCAGTTCTTGAGATTGGCATTAATAATATGTCAGCCTCATTACAGCTTGCTCAAATCAAGGAAAAGCAACGGGCTGATGACACTCTTTTTATAGAGAAGTCAAAAGCACAGATCACACTTGAAGCGATTGGCGATGGTGTAATCACCACCGATACTAATGGTTTCATTACTTATCTTAACCCCGCAGCGGAAAACCTTCTCGGGGTAGGTATGACAAATACAGAAGGTATGCATCTGCATGATGTTTTCAGACTGAAAAGTATTTCCGGGGATACGAGCATTAGCTATCCAGTTTCGACTTGCCTTGAAGAGGGCAAATCGATGCGCCACGATGACCCAATGATTTTGATCGGTGCAAGTAATACTGAATATATAATAAGAGATAATGCGACCCCACTACTCAGCCGTGATGGAAAAATTACCGGCATGGTTCTGGTGTTTAATGATTTCACCCATATTCAGAGAATATCTGATCAGCTAACTTTTCAGGCTACACATGATGAATTAACCGGTCTTAAAAATAGACGGGAATTTGAAAGGACGCTTAAAGAACTTATTGAAACCAGTAATTTTGAAATCCAGAAACATGCGTTATGCTTTCTTGATCTTGATCGTTTTAAAATCGTCAATGATACCTGCGGACATGTTGCCGGTGATGCATTGTTAAAAGAAGTTTCCCGACTGATTCATTCTCAGGTTCGACGTGATGACTTAGTTGCACGATTAGGCGGTGATGAGTTTGGCATTATTCTGGTAAATTGCACCATTAAACAGGCCGTTCTCATAGCTGAAAACATAAAGGAAACCATCAAACAGCACCAGTGTAAGTGGGACCAGCACGTCTTTGATGTGGGTGTCAGTATCGGCCTGATACCTGTCTCATCAACGGACTGTAGTTCGGCGGAATTAATGATTAATGCGGATACGGCCTGCTATATTGCCAAGGATAATGGAAAGAATCAGGTGCATGTTTATCAAACCACGGATCATAATTTTCTTCACCGGCATAATGAGATTCGCTGGCTACAAAAAATAAATAAGGCGCTGGATTCGGATGGTTTTGAACTTTATGCTCAGACTATCATACCGATCAATAACAACTCCAGCCTGAAGAAATATGAAATCCTGATTAGACTGAGTGATTCTGAGGAAATTATTTTGCCCAGTGATTTCTTGCCTGCCGCCGAGCATTATAGTCTGATGCCTGAAATTGATCGCTGGGTGATCTCGACGTTTGTGAACATTCTGGAAAAAAATGATTTTTCAAATTTTAAGAATAACAAACATATGTTCAGTGTTAATCTTTCTGGTCAATCTATTTGCAGTGATGACTTTCATGATTTTGTAATTAATCTACTTAAAACAAGCTCGGTCAATCCGGGATTAATCACATTTGAAATTACGGAGACGGTCGCGATTCATAACTATGATGCCGCCATTAAACTCATAACCCGGTTACAGAAGCTGGGTTGTGCCTTCGCACTCGATGATTTTGGTAGTGGTCTTAGCTCTTTTCGTTACTTAAAAGAACTGCCAGTAAATTATTTAAAGATAGATGGTCACTTCATTCGTAATATCGAAGTTAGCAAAATTAATCAATCCATCGTTGAAGCAATTACCCAAATTGCCCAGACACTGAAACTGGAAACCATTGCAGAATATGTTGAAACTGAAGAATCCAGACAGTTACTTGAAAAATTTGGAATTGATTACATTCAGGGCAGTGTGGTTAATATGCCCATTCCATTGATGGATGCGCTTAATCAAATAGAGCAAAAATAAAT
>VAPK010205975.1_pt1 | contig 12847 bp, 14 predicted proteins | sample 3395031 | NCBI WGS metagenome assembly VAPK01 (sample SAMN08290443, study PRJNA428436) | hydrothermal vent metagenome | isolation source: Deep-sea hydrothermal vent chimney 1 | place: Pacific Ocean: Juan De Fuca Ridge | reverse complement strand
ATAACCTGTTCCCGCGATTTCGGTTGAAAAACACCATCGGGAATATTATTAAACATCTTCTGGATTTGTTTGGGTATCACACCCATGTCGTGGGAATAAACAATACGTTCCGTATCGTTAAAACGCACACCCCTTCCAAATAAAGTATGAAACTTTTCTTTGGTTTGATTTGACAGACTTGTTTTCATAAACTCTCTTTTTTTAGGTTAATAATAGAACGAATATTCGTTCGGTAACGTTGAAAAAAATTATTCTTTTTTAATAGCATTCCATGTAATTTCGTAAGCTTTCTCAATATAGTCAGTTATGGGTAGTTCAAGTTTTTTATCGAAATAAAGTTCTATATATCTTGAGACACTACCTGACAAAATCGCATAATAAGGATAAGGATCTCCCTCTTTTATTTCGCTGTTTTGCTGACCGTATTTAATGATATCCATGACTAATACGAATCCTTCACTCGAACAGATACTAATCTTTTCATTAAAAATATCCTGTGGACGGGCAAACAGAAGATATTCAACCAAAACCGGATCGTTTTCGGTCCACTCAAACATCATTTTAATAAAAGTATGAACTCTTTCTTTTGCTGTATTGCGGATTAATATTTTGTTTTGGAAATTTTCTTCGAGTAGTTGTACCGAATAGTCGTGTATCTCCTTGGCAAGACTTTCTTTTCCCTTAAAATAGTGATAAACAGCGCCGATACTTACCTTCGCACTTTTAACGATGTCGGGCATGTTCGTATGGTAATAACCCTTTTTTACGAACAGCTCGCGTGCCGCATCTATTATTTTATTTTTTAATTCAGGATTGTTTTCCTGCATACCGGACTTGTTCATAATTATACGCCGAATGATTGTTCGGTGCAAACATAAAGAAAGGTTTTTTAATATGCAATGTTATTGTGATATTTTTAACAAAGAAATCTACATCATCTGCTGCCTGATTTATCACTCGAAGAGTCTATCAGAAATTATAACAAAAAATATCTATTTCCCCTGACTGGAGCATGAATGTTTCGCGTGTCAATAAAAAGCCTATAAACCAAGCTTTTTACCCAATATCAGACAGTTGCTAGTTAGTTTTAATCCCTGCAAAAATCTTAAACTTACCCAGCTTTGATTTCTGTAAAAAATAGAGCATGCTAACCTGCAAAACGCCAAGGCCATACTTCACGCTGCGCTTAAAGTTGATGGAAGAACTTTCTTCTTCATATTTGGTAGGACAGGTGATCTCTGCAATTTCAAATCCTGCATAAAAGATCTGGGCCAGCATCTGGTTATCGAAAACAAAATCGTCGGAGCAGGTATCGAACGGAATACTTTTCAACACTTTGCCTGAGAATGCCCGGTAACCCGTGTGATACTCCGACAACTTTTGACTCATCAGAATGTTTTGTGTCAGGGTCAGAAATCGGTTAGAAACATACTTGTACCATGGCATACCGCCTTTTAAAGCGCCTTTGCCCAAAATCCGGGAGCCAATCACCACTTCATACACTCCGTTGGCAATGAGATAACACATGGAATGGATCAACTTGGGCGTGTATTGATAATCAGGATGCAACATCACCACAATATCGGCATTCAGCGAAAGCGCTTTCTTGTAACAACTTTTCTGGTTTCCACCGTATCCTTTGTTCACTTCATGTTCAATGATATTTTTGATCCCCAGCCGGGTTGCAACTTGCAATGTTTCATCGCTGCTCCGGTCATCCACCAGAATCACATCATCCACAATGTCGAAAGGAATTTCTTTGTACGTCATTTCCAATGTTTGTGCTGCATTGTAAGCGGGCAACACCACAACTACTTTTTTCTGATCTATCATTTGGAGTTTAAAGTTTTGAAGGGTAAAAAAGCTGGTTTACCAAAAAAGGCAAATCCATTTTTTATGTACAGCAAGGAGAAATCCGGATAACGTTTCTGAAATTCACGATAGGAAGTTATTTTGGTTACCACGTACACCGGCTTGGTGAAATTTCCTTTTAAAAGGCTTTCCTCATCAATCCGTGTCCCGTTTTCGGGCGGTTGCTTTTTGAAATAAAAATACTGGGCATAGCTTTTAAATCCCCAAACTTCCATAAAGCAATCCTGTTTAGCATGATTCTGATAAAATTCAATGGCCGCATTTTGCGAATACTGCTCAATTTTCGGAGTGATGATAAAAATGGTAAGTGTAGTATAAATCAACGAAGTAATGAAGATTCCAGTCACCATCTTCAGAATTTGTTTTCTAAATAAAATCAGCGAAAGCATAATTCCCACTATCAGCATCACACCTAACAGAAATTCATATCCAGACCAGTGAACGGTCGCCTGTAGATTTCCCACGGCAAAGGGATCTTTAATCCAATCTTTGGCAATAATTTGATCTTTATATTTCACAAACAATTGCAGCAAAATCAAGGCAGAACCTTCTAAAACAGTCATCACTATCAAGATAGTTTTCAGCCAGTTTCTGAACTTCATTTTTTTCTCTACCATTTGCATGATGGCATAAGTAGCGAGAAACGTTAACGGGAAATAGCAATAAGATGAGTAATGTATAATTTTGGTTTTCACGATAGTAAACAGGATCAGCACCACCCAGAAGCTGATCATCATCCAGTTCCTGAAGAGCTTTTGAGTATTGTTTTGATCCTTAAACTTTCTGAAAGCGGCGAGTGCAAATATGGATGCCGGAAAAACGCCCACAAATAAGACCACAAAATGATACATCAGGAATCCGCCGTGACCGGCATCTTTTTGAGAGAAAAGACGAATCTGGTATTGGATAAATTCAAGGATCAGATAAGCTTTTCCGTTCATTATCTGAAGAATAAACCAAAAACCGCCAATCAGCGCCAGAGTGATTCCATAAATCAGAAGAAACCGCAGATTGAAGACTTTTTTCCAACTCCTGTCATAAATAAGCCAAACGCCTAGTGCCAGCAGAAAATCCAGCAACGCCACCGGCCCTTTGGTCATGATGCCCAACCCGATGGAAGCGGCAGACAGAAATATGAACCAGTTTTTGTTTCTCTTTCCTTCAGGCGAAAGATAAATCACCATGAAATAAATTCCCAGAAAAATGAAGAGATTGAACCAGGGATCGATGATGCCCGAATGGAAATACATTTGCGGCAAAATGGAACCTGCATAAACCAATACCCACAACAAACCAAAACGATGACTGAAATGTTTTTCACCAATCAAATACAACGTTATTAAGGTTACAATCCCGACTATGGCATCAGGAAATCTTGCTGCAAATGCGTTGATACCAAAGGTTTTCATGGCCAGGACCTGCATCCAGATAAAAAGAGGCGGCTTTTCCCAGAAGGGCAAAAAGTTGATTTGAACAGTCAGGTAATTATGGGTAAGCAGCATTTCGCGTGCCGACTCGGCAAAATTGATCTCGTCCCAGTCAAACAGATGCACCCCACCCAAAAACGGGATAAACAAAAGCGCTCCCACCGCTGCGATGAGCAATACCGTTAATGTTTTCTTATTCATGTTTCTTTTTATAAAACAGAGGATGATTAAACTTATCGGGGTAATAATGCTTTTGAAAGAAGATTATTACTGTCACCATTGTTAAACCCCCAATCAGAGATCCAGTTTCCACATCAATTAAAAAATGTTGCGACAAATAAATACGCGAAAATGCTGTGAGAAAAGCCAACAAAAACCAAAGAACTTTCACCCAATGATTGCGGGTAATGTATATTAGTATAATAAAAAGTCCAAAAGCAGAAGCAGAATGCCCGGAAGGAAAACTGTTGTATAAATGCATCGTTTCTCCGGGGATTAGATAAAGCTGGTGAATGCCTTTAAAATAAGCCGCCGGCCGCAAAACATGTGGAAATACCAAATGTTTTAACCCCTGAACAATCAGGGTAATAAAAAAATTCCCCACTATATAAATTAAAGCATAACGAACCTTAATAAACAACAAAATTAAAAAGGCCACAAGCACGCCCCAACTTCCCACGTAAGTAATGTATTTAAAAAGCGTATCAAAAAAAGGGGTATGCCATTGATTGATGGTCAAGTGGATTTCCGCTTTAGGGAATAAAATTAAGGCTGCGCTTCCCAGTAACAGGAAAAAGAAATACAAAGAGAGGACCAGTTTATTTTGCTGAAAAAATGCTTTCATAGATGAAAAATAACCTGGTAAAAAGATAAATCCCAATGTTTTTATTAACCGGTTTCATTGTCTTTTTACCAGCTCCAAAATTAGGCTTTTTTGAGGATTTGCAGGATATGTTTGAAACTTATGGTTTTTAAGGAAAGATACAAGATCTACGGCACCATGCATGAATAGCCCGGGGTTTAAACTCCGGGCAACTGAAAAAAGCTTTACTAATTCTATCTGGCGTCCGCTAGTGACAGATCTCTTGTCCCGCTCGCTGGTCTGGATTTTTCTACAAAAACAACCGTTATGGCGATGAATCTGGGGAAGGGATTATTCACTTGCCGAAAACAATTAACATTGTAGTGATGCCATGCATGGCGTCACTACTGCAGGAACTGAACAGGCACAAGTGCATACTTGCGCTATGTTTGCTTTTTGTTTTTCATTCTTCTCTCGCCTTAGAAGAGAAAAGAATCTGTAATGAAAAGAAAAACAGATATTTATAGACCCTTCGTTTCACTCAGGGTGACAAAAAATGGCGTTTTGCAAAGGTCTAGGATTGCGAATCCGAATGAGCCAATAATCCAACTGGAGCCAGTGAGATTTTATTGATTTTCAACGGTCTGTATATCAACACGATAAATAAGTATTCTTTGTTAAGAATACTTATTTCTGAAATATTTCTTGCTTTCTATAAATTTTTATCTCTATTTTTGCCACGATATGAAAATGAACAGAAATACAAATTGGTGGTGGCTCTTTTTCGTCCTGAACTGACGTGAAGAAGAACGCTTGTATAATTTATAAATCAAACGGCTTGTCGAATTCACGACAGGCCGTTTTTTTTAATATCAAAATCATGAAGGAAAAAACCATTCTTGTTAAAACAAAAAAAATGCTGGCCGATACACTCACTCCCGTGGGATTGTACCTGAACCTAAGAGATCAGTTTTACCATACATTTTTACTGGAAAGCTCCGATTATCACGGCAACGACAACAAATATTCCTTTGTCTGCCTCGATCCGCTGGCTTCTTTCAGCTTTGAAAACAAACACATTACAACACAATGCGGAAATCAGTCCGAAATCATTGAGCTTTCTTCAAAGCAAGAGCTAATACCAAAACTTCAGGAGTTTATAAGCAGTTTTCGTCTCCAACTGGAAGATGGAGAACCGGCGAGCGCCAACGGGTTTTTCGGTTACACTGCTTACGAGACAGTCCAGAATTTCGATACACTGGAATTTCATTCGAAAACACCTGAAAATGAACAAATCCCGCTCATGAATTATACGGCATTCCGATTTGTGCTGCGTTTCGATCATTTCAAAAATGAGTTGCTCATTACAGAAAATCGTTTTCAGGAAGAAAATTCCCAAATGAAAAAGATTGAAAGTCTGCTCCAAATCAACAAATTTCCTTCCTATACTTTTCAGCTTACCGGTAAGGAAGAATCCAATGTTACCGGAAATCAGTACCTGGAAATGGTTAAGAAAGGCATTTCCCACTGCCACCGCGGTGATGTTTTTCAGATTGTTCTCTCCAGACGATTTTCACAAAGCTTTCGCGGAGATGAGTTTAATGTTTACCGCGCTCTGCGATCCGTAAACCCATCTCCCTATCTGTTTTATTTCGATTATGGCAACTTCAAACTTTTTGGCTCTTCACCGGAAGCACAACTAAAAGTAACAGGCGACAAAGCCGTTATCAACCCCATTGCCGGGACGTTTAAGAGAACCGGAAAAGATGATGCAGACAAAGAGTTGGCCGGGAAACTGGCTGCCGATCCCAAAGAAAATTCTGAGCATACCATGCTGGTGGATTTGGCAAGGAACGATTTAAGCCGAAACGGGAAGAACGTTGTGGTTAAAACCTACAAAGAAATCCAGTACTACAGCCATGTGATCCATTTGGTTTCTGAAGTGGAAGCAACATTGAACGAGAACTCCACGGCACTGCAGCTTTACGCCGATACTTTTCCCGCCGGGACCCTTTCGGGAGCGCCAAAATACAAAGCCATGGAATTGATTGATGAAATTGAAAACCGGAGCCGCGGCTTTTATGGCGGCGCCATAGGAATTATCGGATTTGACGGCTCTTTGAACCACGCCATAACCATTCGAAGCTTCATGAGCAAAAACAACAAACTGCATTTTCAGGCAGGGGCTGGCATTGTCGTTTCTTCGGTACCGGAAAGCGAATTACAGGAAATCAATAACAAACTGGGTGCCTTAAAATCAGCCATAAAACTGGCAGAAACACTGTAAAATTTTAGAGATGAGAAAACTATTAGTTTTAGACAACTACGATTCGTTTACCTATAATCTGGTTCATTTTATCAGGGAGCACGGAGGTTTTGAAATAGATGTGGTCCGCAACGACCAAATTGCGCCCTCAGCAATAGAAAAATACGATCGTATTGTTTTGTCGCCCGGTCCCGGACTCCCCGACGAAGCAGGAATTCTGAAAGAAGTCATCCGCCGGTATGCACCATCAAAAAAGATCCTGGGAGTTTGCCTGGGCATGCAGGCGATGGCCGAAGTGTTTGGTGGCTCGTTGCTCAACTTGCAGGATGTTTTTCACGGGATGTCAACACCCATTTACCGCGAACCCATGGAAGATGCTGTACTTCAGGAAATACCCGAAGAATTTATGGGAGGACGTTATCACAGCTGGGTGATAAATGAAAAAGACTTTCCCGAAGAACTGGTCATCACTTCCCGCGACAGCGAAGGCAATATTATGTCGCTTCATCACAAAAGTTACCCGCTTTACGGATTGCAGTTTCATCCCGAATCAATCCTGACACCAGATGGAAAGAAAATGATCAATAATTTTTTGAATTTATAATAGGAAAACCTAAATCGATGAAAAAAATATTAAATCAATTATTTAACAATAAACAACTTACCGAGCAGGATGCTTACAATGTGCTGACCGGAATAGGGAAAGGGAATTACAATGTTTCCCAAACGGCTGCTTTCATGACAGTTTACCTGATGCGCCAGATTTCGGTGGACGAACTGAAAGGATTCCGCAATGCGTTGCTGGACCTTTGTGTAAAAGTGGATTTTTCTGAATTTGATACCATTGATGTCTGCGGAACTGGTGGCGACGGCAAGGATACTTTCAACGTTTCCACGCTTTCCGCATTTGTGGTGGCAGGAGCCGGATACAAAGTCGCCAAACACGGAAACTACGGCGTTTCATCCTCCTGCGGTTCCTCAAATGTGATGGAAAATCTCGGTTACGTTTTCACTAATGACGAATCTGTCTTGAAAAAGCAACTGGAAACCGCAGGTTTTTGCATGATGCATGCACCCCTGTTTCATCCCGCCATGAAAAATGTGGGTCCTATCCGGCGTGAGCTTGGCGTTAAAACCTTCTTCAATATACTGGGACCGTTGGTAAATCCTTCATTTCCGAACCATCAGATGGCGGGGGTTTTCAACCTGGAAGTCGCCCGTTTGTACAATTATTTATTTCAGGATATTCCTGACTTTCAATTTGATATCATTCACAGTCTGGACGGCTACGATGAAATTTCCCTTACGGGGAATGTAAAATCTTACAGCCCCAATGGCGAACAGTTGCTGCAACCTTCAGATTGGGGAATGAAGCCGGTCAGGCCGGAAGCCATTTTCGGCGGAAGAACAGTCGAAGAAGCAGCCGGAATATTTGTCTCTGTTCTGAAGAATGAAGCAACCGAAGCACAAACCAATGTTGTGCTGGCCAACTCCGCATCGGCCATCTGCGTTTTTGAGCAGAAAAAAACCCTTAAAGAATGTGTGGAAATCGCCCGCGAATCGCTCCTTTCGGGAAAAGCTTATGAATCATTGAAAAAAGTCACTCAAAACTGATAAAATTTGCCATGACTATACTCGAAGAAATCGTCGTTTACAAAAAACAAGAAACGGAAAAGAGAAAGCGTTTATACCCGTTGGAACTGCTTCAACAAAACATCTATTATGCCTCGCCGTGTGTATCGTTGAAACATTATCTGCTGAGGGAAGATAAAGTGGGAATCATTGCAGAATTCAAAAGAAAGTCACCATCAAAGGGTCTTATCAACGGCCAGGCGGAAGTGGAGAAGACTTCCATCGGGTACATGCAGGGCGGTGCATCAGCATTGTCAATCCTGACCGACAATCATTTCTTTGGAGGTTCCAGCAAAGACCTGGAAACAGCCCGGAAATTCAATTACTGCCCGGTGTTGCGAAAAGACTTCATCATAGATGCTTACCAGATTTATGAAGCAAAATCCATCGGCGCCGACGCCATTTTGCTGATTGCGGGAATACTCAGCAAAGAAGAAATTCACCAGTTTATTACCATTGCCCATGATCTGGGAATGGAAGTTTTGCTGGAATTTTATGATGAAGCAGAACTTGCTCGCTATGATGACCTTGCCGACCTTACCGGCATCAACAACCGCAACTTAAAAAACTTTACTGTGAATTTTGACCACGCCATTCAAATGGCTTCCAAGCTGCCGGCCGAAGCCATTAAAGTGGCGGAAAGCGGCATCCAAAAAACGGAAGATATTCTGCTGCTCAGAAAATCTGGCTTCAGAGGCTTCTTGATAGGAGAGCTGTTTATGCGCGAGCTTTACCCGGAAACCACCTGCCGAAAATTTATCCACGAAGTGGAATTGTTATCGAAAAACAACGTTTAAAAATGCCAGCTAAGAACTATAAACCTAAATTAAAACTCAAAGTCTGCGGCATGTGCAATGCACAAAACATTGCCGGGCTCGTAGAATTGGAACCTGATTTCATCGGTTTTATCTTTCATGAGCTGTCGCCGCGTTATTGTCTTAATTCACCTGATGTAACGATTCCTAATAAGATTGCCAAAGTCGGGGTTTTTGTAAATAAACCGTTGGATTACATCTTACAGAAAAAAGACGAATTCGGGCTAAATATGGTTCAATTGCATGGCCAAGAGTCGCCGGATTTTTGTAAAGAAATTGAACAAAACGGACTTCCGGTCATCAAAGCATTTAACATCGGACAGGATTTTGATTTTGAAAAATTGAAGGTCTATGAGTCTGCCTGTACATTGTTTCTCTTTGATGCAGCGGGGAAGAAGCCAGGTGGAAACGGAGTTGTTTTCAACTGGAACCTTTTAATAAATTATCATGGTAAAAAGCCTTTCCTGCTGAGTGGCGGAATCTTTCCTGCCCTGGCAGAAAAAATCAAAAACTTTTTCCATCCAGCACTGTACGGAATTGACATCAACAGTGGTTTTGAGGCCAAACCGGGAATAAAAAATATTACAAAAATTAAAGCTTTTAAAAATGAATTATCAGCCTGACAAAAGAGGATTTTACGGGGATTTCGGAGGTGCCTTTATCCCGGAATTATTGTATCCCAATGTGGATTTTCTAAGAAAAAACTACTTGGAGATTATGGCTTCCAAAAGTTTTCAGAAGGAATTCAAAAGCCTGTTGTGTGATTTCGCCGGTAGACCCACTCCCTTGTATTTTGCCAAAAGATTATCTGAAAAATACAATACGAATGTTTTTCTCAAGCGAGAAGATCTGAACCATACCGGAGCTCATAAAATCAACAATACCATTGGCCAGATATTGCTGGCACAACGCCTTGGGAAGAAGCGGATTATTGCCGAAACCGGTGCCGGTCAACACGGGGTCGCCACCGCAACAGTCACCGCTTTAATGGGTTTGCAATGTGTGGTTTATATGGGGAAAGTGGACATGGAACGGCAGGCACCCAATGTGGCACGTATGCAAATGCTGGGAGCTGAAGTACGCCCGGCTTTGTCGGGAAGCCAGACGTTGAAAGACGCCACAAATGAAGCCATCCGCGACTGGATCAATCACCCGGAAGATACCTACTATCTGATTGGTTCCGTGGTGGGTCCACATCCTTATCCAGATATGGTGGCACGGTTCCAATCGGTGATCAGCGAAGAGATGAAACGGCAGCTTCAGGAAAAAACGGGCAGGGATTATCCCGATAAGATCATTGCCTGCGTGGGCGGTGGCAGCAATGCAGCCGGGGCATTTTATCATTATCTCGACTACGAAAAAGTGGAACTTATTGCTGTGGAAGCCGAAGGTTTGGGCCTGGACAGTGGCCAGACTGCCGCCACAACACAAATCGGCAGCGAAGGAATTATCCACGGAAGCAAAACCCTGCTGATGCAAGATGATGAGGGGCAAATTACGGAACCTTATTCCATTTCTGCCGGCTTGGATTACCCTGGAATTGGCCCACTGCATGCGCATTTGTTCAAAAGCGGGCGGGGACGTTTTCTCGGCGCCACCGACCAGGAAGCCCTGAATGCGGCTTATGAACTGACACGCCTTGAGGGAATTATTCCTGCGCTGGAATCGGCACATGCGCTGGCAGTACTGAGTAAAATAGAATTGAAAAAAGATGAAAATGTAGTCATCAATTTATCAGGCCGGGGCGATAAAGATTTGCAGGCTTACATTCAGCATTTGGATGATTTTGAAAAACAAAATTAAAAAGCAACCAGAAAAGACTGATTCACATGAACAGAATAGAAAACTTATTTCAGAATAAAAAGAAGATCCTGAATATCTATCTCACAGCCGGTTTTCCGAAACTGGAAGATACAGTGGAGGTTGTAAAAGAATTGGAAAAATCAGGTGTTGATATGGTTGAAATTGGGATGCCTTTTTCCGATCCGCTTGCCGATGGTCCGGTCATTCAACACAGTAGCACTATTGCCCTTAAAAACGGCATGAAACTGGATCTGATCTTTTCCCAAATTGAAGAAATCCGCTCAAGCTCAAACATTCCCATTATCATGATGGGATATTTCAATCAACTGATGAAATATGGCGAAGATGCCTTTTTTGAGAAAGCCGCCCGTTGTGGTGTTGACGGATTGATCATTCCCGATTTACCCGTTGAAATTTATAATGAAACCTATCGTGAGAAAGTGGAAAAACTGGGACTGGATATGATTTTTCTGATCAGTCCGCAAACGGAAAATAAACGTATCCGGTTGCTGGATGAAGCCAGCAGCGGCTTTCTTTATGTGGTTTCGTCGGCTTCCACCACGGGAAAAGCTTCAAACATGGAACAGGAAAAATCCTACTTCGAACGTATTCAAAAAATGTCGCTGAGAAATCCTCTGCTGATCGGGTTCGGTATTTCAGACCGAAAAAGTTATGAAACCACCTGTACTTATTCTTCGGGAGCCATCATCGGAAGCGCTTTCATCCGGGCATTACAGAAAAACGAAAATCTTAGCCAGTCCATTCAGAAATTCATTAAAACCATCCGGTCATGATCATTCAACTTGAAAAAGATATCACTATTCAGGAAAGAGAAAACATCCTGGAGCAATTAAAAATTCTGGGGATTTCTCCCCAACCGATCAAAACCAATTTTAAAGAATATATCGTAGGAATAATCAAAAAGGAGTTTGACCTTCGCCTGATTGGCAACCTGAAAGGAATTGAAGATATTCACCGGGTATCTGACAGCTATAAAATGGTTTCCAAAAAATGGAAGCTTCGCAATACAGTCATTGATTTGGGAGACGGAATTAAAATCGGGAACGGAGAACTTGCCATCATGTCCGGCCCCTGCGCTATTGAAAGTGAAACTCAAATTGAAAGCATTGTGGCCCATTTGCTAAAAAACAATGTGCACATCATGCGCGGAGGCGTTTACAAACCCCGAAGTTCACCTTATTCATTTCGCGGATTGGGTATTGATGGGTTAAAGATGTTTTACAAACATTGTTCTGAAAACGGAATAAAAGTCATCTCTGAAGTTATGCAGGTTTCACAGGTGGAAAAGATGCTGGATTATGTGGACATATTTCAGGTCGGAGCCCGCAATTCACAGAATTTTAACCTGTTGGATGTGTTGGGACAAGTAGATAAACCAGTAATGATCAAGAGGGGGATCTCGGGAACCATTGACGAACTTCTGTACTCGGCAGAATATGTCTTTTCCAATGGAAATGAAAAGATCATGCTCTGTGAACGCGGCATCAGGACTTTTGAACGGTCAGCACGCAACACATTGGACTTGAGCGCTATTCCAATTTTGAAAGATAAAACCCATCTCCCAGTGATCGTTGATCCTTCACACGGTGTGGGCATCAGGAAATTTGTACCAACCATGGCTCTGGCTGGTGTTATGAGCGGCGCCGATTGTGTGATCATAGAAATTCATGAAACACCGGAAAAGGCATTTTCAGACGGCCAGCAAAGTTTGTATTACCAACAGGCGGAAAAACTTTACGGACAACTGCGGCAAACCAGGGAATTGGTAAACAGTTTTTAATTGGATTATCGTAATTAATTTTTAACTTTGGTTCAAAATATTATCCTTTAACCATAACACACTAACCCAAAGGAGGATATAAAATGAATCTATCAACAGGGGTTGAAGAAACATCGATAAATTCGGAAGGAATTCAGTTGTCTCAGAATTATCCCTATCCTATCATCAAAAACACTACTATTAAATACAGCCTGCCTGTTGCAGGTCGTTATCAAATCAAAGTATATGACCTTCAGGGAAATGAAATGGCTACATTGCTTGATGAGTAGAAGCCTACCGGAAATCACACCGTCAGTTTTGATGCCAGCGGACTGTCTTCTGGCACTTATCTGTACAAGCTTACAGGAAGCAATATAAATCTTGAAAAGAAAATGATAGTCAGCAAGTAACAACTGAATTTCTCTAAAAATTGAAATTTATAATCATTTT
>VAPK010707856.1_pt1 | contig 12851 bp, 9 predicted proteins | sample 3395031 | NCBI WGS metagenome assembly VAPK01 (sample SAMN08290443, study PRJNA428436) | hydrothermal vent metagenome | isolation source: Deep-sea hydrothermal vent chimney 1 | place: Pacific Ocean: Juan De Fuca Ridge | reverse complement strand
GTCGGCGCCTCTCGTATCGACGGTATTTCGACAACAGACCAGTCTTTCATCCGAGCCGTTGCGTCCTTCATGGGTAGCGCACTGCAACGGATCGAGGCCCAAGATGACCTGCTCTTCTTGGCAAACCATGACCACCTCACCGGCCTCATCCGTCGTCGCCTATTCAACGACCAGCTTGATCAAGCGTTGCAAGTTGCGACAGCGGCGTTTAACCCCGAGGACAAAGAACCCGATCTCCTGACGCAAAAAATCGACACCCTCTGTTTCATCGACATTGACCACTTCAAGCTCGTGAACGACACTGACGGCCACCTCGCAGGCGACGACCTTTTGCGGGATATCTCTTCGAGGATTAGGCGCTCATTGGGAGATGGCGATCTTCCTTCGCGATTGGGGCCTGACTTCATTGTTCTTCTCAGGAACCGGACTCGTCAGGAACACGAGAAACTAGGCCACACGCTGACGAAAGCCATTTCCAGCATCCCCTTTATTTCTGAGGGCCGGGCCTTCCATGTAACTGTCAGTATTGGTCTGGCTGCCATCCAGGCCAATACAATTTCTGGGGCACAAGTTCTGGCTAGCGCTGAGGCTGCATCCCACGAATCAAAGCGTCTGGGTGGAAACCGGGTCAGTCTGGAATCCTCTGATGGCACCAGCCAGGCGGTAAGACGCAATGCTGCGACATGGATGACACGGCTTCAGGAGGCCATCGACAACGACGAATTTGTTCTCTACGCCCAACCAATCCGGCCGATTTCCAAGCAAGGAGTTACTGCAGCTGAGGTTCTGGTGCGACTCCTGGCAGAGGACGGGTCAGTTGTCTCTCCTGATCGCTTCGTTCCAATAGCAGAACAATATGGCCTGATCTGTCACCTCGATTCGTGGGTTACCGAGCATGCGCTGGCAGCGATGAAGGCCGCAATCGCTGATCCAGAAGCAGATGCCCCCGAACTGATATTTATCAACCTTTCTCCCAACTCGATCTCTGCTGACGGCTTCTTTGATCGATTGCGGACAATTGTGATCAGAAGCGGTGTTCCGACCGAGCGGATTGTGTTTGAGATCACCGAGACCGGTTCGATGTACAACTTTGAGTCGACGCTGGAGTTCGTCAACCGCATGAGGGCATTCGGGCCGCGCTTCGCCTTGGATGACTTTGGAGTTGGGCTTTCTTCGCTCGGCTATCTTCGACAGCTGGACATCGACTTCTTGAAGATTGACGGATCACTCGTTCGTGAAGTTGGGACGGACCCGATCAAGACGACAATGGTCTCGGCCATCAAGGCCATGGCCGATGCTCTGGAGGTTCGAACCATCGCTGAGCACATCGACGACGAGGTCGAGCTGACAACCCTCAAAGCCATCGGCATCGACCATGTCCAAGGCTATTTTCTTGGTCACCCTGCGCCGATCAACCTGGCTTTGGGGATCGCACCAACCGACAGGGTTCCGCCTTCGGATCGGACTCCACCAACGACATCAATCGCTCCAGGCGCATCGGTCTCGCCCTGTAGCTGAGCCTTGCCCACTACTGCCTAAAGCCAGCGGGCTACTTCTTGAACTCGCTTGCCAGGAACTCTAAGTCGTTCCTGACTCCTTCTTCTGGCCGGTCAACCTCTTGACCTCGAAGCTCAACCCGACGAATCTTTCCGGAAATCGTCTTCGGTAGATCGGAGAATTCGATACGCCGAATCATCTTGTATCCCGACAGGTTCTGGCGAAGGAAGGAGAAGATCGAACCAGCAGTTTCTGCCGTCGCTTCATACCCAGGGGCCAAGATCACGTAGGCCTTTGGCACGTAACCCCGCAAAGAATCAGGCGAAGGAACAATGGCCGCTTCGGCCACTGCCTCATGCTCGATCAGTGCACTCTCCAATTCGAACGGGCTTATTCGATAGCCCGACGCCTTGAACACATCGTCTGATCGCCCGACGTAGGTGATGTAGCCATCCTCATCTCGCGAGCCGACATCGCCGGTGTGGTAGTAGCCGTCGCGCATGACTTCAGCTGTCTTGTCGGCATCATCGGCATAGGAAGTCATCAAGGCGATCGGCCGACTGGATCCAAGGGTGATGCAGATCTCGCCCTCGTCGGCTGGCTCGCCATCAGCATCCAGCAACTGGATCTGATAGCCGGGCAAGGAGCGACCCATTGAGCCGGCCTTAAGCACCGCACCAGGCGGATTCCCAATCTGGGCCGTAGTCTCGGTCTGCCCATACCCATCACGGATCGTGATGTTCCAACTAGCCTGGACCTGATCAATCACTTCGGGGTTGAGGGGTTCACCGGCGGAGATCAATTCCCGGAGCGAGACGTCATAGGAGGCGAGATCCTCCTGGATGAGGAATCGCCACACCGTTGGCGGCGCGCACAAGGTGCTGACCTGGTTGTTGACGAGAACATCAAGAACCGTTGGCCCGTCGAACCGGGTGTAGTTGTAGATGAAGACACAGGCCTGGGCGTTGAATGGGGCGAAGAAGCAGCTCCAGGCATGCTTGGCCCAACCTGGTGAGCTGATGGTCCAGTGCACATCACCTGGCTGCAGCCCCAGCCAGTACATGGTCGACAAGTGACCAACCGGATAGCTGGCTTGGGTGTGTTGAACCAGCTTGGGTCGAGCAGTTGTGCCCGAGGTGAAGTACTCCAGGATCGGATCAGAGGCAAGTGTCTCTGTCGCCGCGGTGAAGTCGGTTGACTCACGCTCAGAATCGGAGAAATTGACCCACCCTGGCGCGGGATCAGCCACCGTTAGCAAGACAACACGATCCTTGATTTCGCTGTCTAACTCGTCGCCACCGTCTAACTCGTCGCCACCGTCTAACTCGTCGCCACCGTCCAGGCTGTTAAAGGTGGCAACGCCGGTGTTATTAGTAATGACAAACTTGGCCTTGCCCCGACCGACCCGGTCCGCCAGATCAGCCCCGGCCAACTGGGTAGCAGCTGGAATGATGACCAGACCCATCTTGATGGCGGCCAACATGACTTCCCACAAGGGAACCTCGTTGCCGAGCATGACCAGGACCCGATCTCCCTTTACTGCCCCAAGTCCAGCCAACAGGTTTGCTACCTGATTGGACCGACTGGAAAGCTCAGCGTATGACCGCTTGGCTACCTCACCAGACTCTTCGACAATATGCAGCGCCGTATTGTTATTCCCGGTGGCTATCAAATCGAAATAGTCTGTCGCCCAGTTGAAGTCACTGAGTTCCGGCCAGGTGAATCCTGCACTCGCCGCTTCGTAGTCGGTTCGGTTGTCCAGGAGGAACTGGCGGGCATCAAGAAAGGCGGACAGATCAGTCATGGCTCCGACCATAGTCGGCCACGCTCAACAGACTCATATCCCGTTGCCGCAACACAACCAACCGGCACAACTAACCAGAACAACTAACCAGTGACAGCAGCAACTCCGGAAACGAACAGTGGCAAGCAAATACCGCGGCTAGCAATTTCGTTGCCATCGTTCGTGAAGATCTTGCGTCCCCGCAACGGATCCTGGCGAACCAGGACGTGATTCTCCGGGTGAGGCATGAGCCCCAGAACCAGGCCAGTCTCGTCACAGACTCCAGCGATGTCGGCGCCAGAACCATTCGGATTGGCCGGATAGTTGCCGTCGGCTGGGGCGCCATTGCTATCGACATATCGAAGAGCAATCTGGTTGCGTTCCCCAAGACCAGCCAGATCCTCAGACACGAACCGTCCTTCGCCATGGGCTACCGGGCATCGAATCAGCTCAGTCAAGCCGCTAGTCCAAACCGAACTGCTCGATGGCGCTGCCATCGTTACCCAGTGACACTCAAACCGGCCACTGGCGTTCTCCGCCAGAACCGTGGCTCCGGGTTGAGCCGTATCTACGGATTGGACTCTGCCACTCTGCTGAACTGGCTCGCGTAACCCGACTGTCTTGGCTTCAGGACTCTCTCCCCCAGGAAGGAGTCCAGCTCGGACTAGGGCTTGGAAGCCGTTGCAAACACCAAAGATCGGCTTGCCCGCAGCTGCGGCCTCATGCAACTGATCGCCGAACCAGCCAGCAAGATCCAGACCAAGGAGACGTCCCGCCCCCAAAGCATCCCCGTAGGAGAATCCGCCAGGAACGGCCAACATCTGGAAATCATCCATCGAGACTTCGCCTGCTCGCAAGGCCGTGAGAGGCACGATCACCGGCTCTGCTCCCGCCAGTTCGAAAGCCAGTGCTAGATCACTGTCACGATTGGTGCCAAGGGCCAGAGGGAGGAGCACTCGTGGCTTCATGAGTTCGTTCCAGCCTTTTGTTGGGAAGAGTCCTGTCGACCAGGATCAGGATGGCCAGAATCAAGATGGCCAGAATCAGGATGGTGTCCGGTCCAGGCTTGAGCAATCTGATCCAGTGACACCGCTAAGTCTCCAAGCACCACCAGCGGCTCATCGTGAACGACTCCGATATTCACCGCGTCAGGAATCAACTGTCGCAGCCTGGCTGAGTCTTCAGGAATCACTTCCAGCAAATAGCGGCCGGATCCTTCACCAAAGAGCACTTCCGCCGATTCAGAGACATCAAGGGCCAATCCGAGTCTTCCGGCAAAGGCCCACTCAGCTGCGGCCACCGCTAGACCACCTTCGGATAGATCATGGGCACTGCGAACGAGGCCAGCGGCAATGGCCGAGGCGACCCGCTGATGTCGAGCAACGGCACCAGGCTCAGCAGCTGGAACATCGCCCCCAAAGTCCGAGCCAAGAACCTGATCCAGATGCGATCCTCCAAGTGCACCCGCAGCCGGTCCAACCAGCCAGACATCGTTGCCAGCCTCAACCACGCCAGTCAAAGGAACGACATCCAAATCCTTGACAATCCCCATCACCGTGATCACCAGGGTCGGGGTGACCGGGTCTGGTGTGCCATCTGGTTTCACGAACACGTTGTAGAGCGAGTCCTTGCCAGAAACGAACGGAGCACCAAAGGCAACGGCGGCATCATGACAACCCTTGACTGCGGCGACCAAAGCGCCCAAGGTCTCCGGGTCGGTCGGGTCACCCCAAGAGAAATTGTCCAGAAGAGAAAGCTCATCGGGGTCAGCGCCAGCGATGATGGCGTTACGCACTGCCTCGTCGACGACGTGCCAGGCCATGGCCTCTGGGTCATAGTTGCCGAGTACACAGTTCACGCCAATTCCAAGCGCGATTCCGCGGTTGCCGGATGTTCCAGGCGGGATGATCACCGTGCCATCGGCTGGCCCATCCCCTTCGGGACCGCCAAAGGGGCGGACAAGGGTCCCGCCCAGGATCTCGTGGTCGAAGGTGCGAACAATGTCCTCGTTTGATCGGATGGAAGGATGCGCGAGGAGCCTAAGCAGGGCATCAGCCGAATCGAAATGCGTCACCTCCCGGCCTGGACGGTCGGTCTGGACAGCAATTGCTTCCATCTGTCGCTGAGGCTGACAACCATGCAGAAAGGCACAGTCAAGATCAATCAGGTCGTCGGCCCCATCCTTGACAATCAGTCGTCCTTTTCCGGTGAAACGGCCGATGACACAGACGCCAACCCCAAATCGTTCGGCTAGAGCAATGAGCGGCGCAGGGTCAGCACTGGCAACAACCATCCGCTCTTGGGCCTCGCTTAGCCAGACCTCCCACGGGGCTAGGCCCGGGTACTTGCGAGGAACAAGCTGGAGGTCAACCTCGGCCCCCAGGGTCTCGGCCATCTCTCCAACTGCAGAGGACAAGCCTCCGGCACCACAGTCGGTTACCGCGCTGTAGAGCTTGGCGTCGCGCGCTGCCATCATGACGTCGATCAGGCCCTTTTCGACAATCGGGTCTCCAATCTGGACCGATGAGCCAGCAATGTCGGCGGTTTCCACACCCATGGTCTGGCTGGAGAAGGTTGCTCCCCCAACCCCATCACGGCCAACCGCGCCACCAAACACGACAATGGAGTCACCGGGTTGAGCGTTGGTTGGGTTCGAGCCTGCTGGCAACAGTCCGAGGCAGCCAGCAAACACCAGCGGGGTTGTGGTGTAACTCCGGTCATGCACTACCGCACCGGCAATATTGGGGACACCGATCTTGTTGCCATAATCTCCAACTCCGGCAATCACCCCTTCGCGCACTCGTGCTGGATGGAGCACTCCGGTCGGCAGGTCTTGGGGGTCGATATCCTGGTCGCCGAAACACAAGATGTCGGTGACGGCAATGGGCTTGGCTGAGACGCCAAGAATGTCTCGAACGACGCCGCCGACCCCTGTGTTTGAGCCGCCAAAAGGCTCGAGGGCTGAGGGATGGTTGTGAGTCTCAGCCTTGATAGCGACTTCCCAGCCATCTTCGAAATCCAGGATTCCGGCATTGTCAACAAAGGCACTTCGTACCCACGGTGCATTGATGGTGTCAGTCGCTGTACGCAGGTAGCTCTTCATCAGGCTATTGATGATGATCGGCTCTGTGCCGATTGGCTGGCCTATCGCTGGCTGGCCTGCTTCTTGACGCGACCGAACCGTGATTTGGGCGCTGAAGGTCTTGTGGGCGCAATGCTCGCTCCAAGTTTGGGCCAGCGTCTCCATCTCCGCATCACGCGGGTCCCGACCCAGCTCCCTGAAGTGGTCACGAATCACGATCATTTCTTCGGGATCAAGCCCAAGTCGACGAGAAACATTCACCCCAGCCAAACCTTCATCATCGAGATCTCGGATGGCAATAGTTTCGGTTGCGGGCGAAGCTGCTGACTGGTCGGCAAAGGCGGGAGCCAAGACCCCAATGGTCCATCGCTCAATGACCTCATTGTGCAAAACCCGGTTCGCTAGCTCGATGATCTGGCTCTCCGAGAGAGCATCGCTACCGTCACCAGCATCGTCACCATCGCCACCAGCGCTCTCGATTACCCAACGAGTGGCAACGGTGGCGTATTGCAAAGCAATACCAAGCTCATTGGCTGCCCGGACCAATTCTGCCCCCTCACGATCAGTCACACCGGGCCGAAGACCAGTTTCTATAACCAGACTGACACCAGACCTGCTTGTGGCAGACGAATCCACGTCGTTCGCGCTCTCACCGTCCGGGTCTTGTTGTCCAGCTGGATTATCTCGTCCAGCTAGCCTCCACCATTGCCCGACCGGATCAATAAGCAGTTGATCAGCCACGATCGCCACCTCGTGCTCCGTCAGCTCGCCCAGCAGATGCACCAGTCCGTACCTGGTGATCTTGTCCACTGGCAACCCGAAACGTCGGGCCTGACTGACGGGACCACCAACGGTTCCTGTATCGGTTCGTCCCGGCCCAACTGCGATCACGGTCTCCACGCTCGACAAGGATGGGGAGGCAAAACTCAACCTGCGACCAAACGGCCACTTTTTCCACAAAAAATCTGCTCATGAACGACAGGCACGGCGACAAGTAAGACAACGAGCCTCACGGTTGAGATACGCCAACAAGGCTCAGCAACCAGGTACGGTCTCGGCCGTGACTGCTACGTTCATCTTTGGCGTCGACCTGGACGGTGTCTGCGCCGACTACACGATCGCATTTCGACAAATCGTGGCCGACCGCCGTGATGTTTCACCCGAGTCGCTGCCTCTGGAACGTTCATGGGACTTCCGCGAGTGGGACCTATCAGCCGATGAGTTCATGGAGATGCACCACTACGCCGTGACCGAGCACCGGATGATGGCCACCTTACCCGTCATCGAGGACTGCTCAGATGTGCTCTGGCGTTTGTCTGATGCTGGCGTTTGGATTCGCATCATCACCCACCGGCTCTATGTCAACTGGAGCCATGCTGCCTCGGTTGCTGACACCGTCAGCTGGCTCGATACTGCCCAAATCCCCTACCGGGACATCTGTTTCCTCGGAGCCAAGCCGCAGGTCGAAGCCGATGTCTATATCGATGATGCCCCCCACAATGTTGAGGCGCTCCGTAAGACGGGTAACCCAGTCATCGTGTTCGACCAGCCCTACAACCGAGGTGTTTCAGGACCCCGGGCATCGACCTGGTTGGAGGTCGAGGAAATTGTGATGGATCTGGCGTCCAAAAATGGCGGTATCCAGCCCCAGATTCCCGGGATTGATGCTGGTGCCGATCGGCTGAGACGCAAGACCAGCTAGTTCCGAGGAACTAGCTGACGGCAATCCGATGAATTGTGCCAGGCAAGTTGCCGCCCAGCGAACAACTAGGCGGGCAACCGCTCTGCGGACGCAATAAGTGAGTCAAGGGTCGAACTCCACCAATCGGACTCGACCATATTGCGGCCCGGCACCGTCCCGAGCACCTCGTCGATGGTGGTGGTGAGGTACGCATGCTCGCCTGCTTCGAGGCGAAGATCCAGGAGGTGGTCAATGACGCTGGCCCGGTCAATGACCTTGCCATCGATTTGCGACTTGAGTTCTTCGATCAACTTGGTAATCACGATCTCCATGTTGCCATCAATCGGCACACAAAAGGGGGTCAGTAAGGGAGACAAATGACTCAATTACATCGCCAGAAGGCCCAGAGACGAGGTTCCAGCAGTACCCGGCGCCCCAAAAATCCGTTTCGAGAGGCGCCTCAGTCAAGAAACAGCCTCCTATTCGCCGACTATCTAGGGCAGAACAACAACGAGGGTGCCAACCGGAGCCCACTCATAGAGGGCTAGGGCCAGATCATCTCGTTGGCGAACACAGCCTGCCGACTGATAGGTGCCAAGCTCCTCCACCTCCTGCATCGGCTGCCCATTGCCATAGCGAGGTATCGAATGAAAGCCGATTGAAAGACGCCGACCCCAAGCAAACCGCACCATGTGCTCCATCGTGATCCCACCATGTCCAGCCCACGCCTTCGGTGACTTGGAGTAGACGTGGTAGGTGCCAGCAACCGGTGCATTCCGCTTTCCAGACACCAGGTAGCTGTCATGAATCGTGTCGTCTTCATTTACCATCCAGATTCTCTGACCAGAATTGGAATAGATAATCCGCCGACCCGATCCGGAATTGTCAGGAATAGATGGGTGAGGCGGAGCGACCGGACCTGCGGTTCCCGAGGTGGCGACGAACTCGATCGATTCGGAGAAACCAAGCAAAATGGTTGCGCGATGATCACCCGAAGCCAACAGGTCAACCCAATAGTCCCAACCTTCGTCGTCAGGTTGTCGGTCCAGAACATTCTCATAGAGCAACTGGACAAAACGTCGATCATCAACGTGCCCATAGGTAGCAGTCCACTCAGCTGACTCGATGAAGTGGTTCGCAATCTTGGAAAGCGACGTTCCAGACTGATAGCGCTGGACCCAGTATTGCTGCCCAGCCCCATCAGGGTCTCGATCAAAAACAGCAAAGTACAGCCGCACAACCGAGTCCCTCACCCCTGGCAGCACTTGAGTTGTTGGCTCCTCGGCCGGTACTTCGGGTGTTGTGTCGGCCGGAACTTCAGGCGTCGCCGCGGCCACAACTTCGGCTGAGGCTAACGCGCCTGCGGTGCTCGAACCGATGGCCAGTGGGCTCACCAACCCAATCAAAGCGGCCAGAGCGACGAGCACATGGCGCACCGCTCGATACGAATGATTTCCTAGCAAGTGCAATCCCACTGGCGAATCATGCCAGATCGATCCTGCTAGATCCAGCTCGCATTACAGTGCAGCGGATGCCGCCACTGAAAGGACACCGCCGCCATCCTGGCCGACTCGTCGTTTCTGCCTTCGCCGCCTTCATTTTGATCGGCACCGTCCTGCTCTGGTTGCCAATCAGCCATGAGGCAGGTCAGCCAGCCCTGTCGCTGATTGACGCCTTTTTCACCGCTTCATCCGCGGTCACGGTTACCGGGCTCGTTGTGGTTGACACTGGCTCAGGATTGTCCAGGTTCGGTGAGATTGTCGTTCTCGGACTGATCCAGGTTGGCGGCCTTGGAATCATGACCCTGGCTAGTTTCATGAGCGTCTTTCTCAGCCGAAAACTTGGTATTAGCCGAGGCCGTTTGGTCGGAACCGAGATTGGAGTTGCTGATCTTGGCGAACTCCGCACCGTGATGCGGGCGCTTATTCGGTTCTCACTTGCCAGCGAAATTGTCGTCGCCGTCTTGCTCAGCGTCCGCTTCATCGCCGAAGGAGGGCGGAGCATTGCAGAGTCCGTCTACCTTGGGGTCTTCCACGCCGTCTCAGCCTTCAACAATGCTGGATTCTCCACCCTTGATGGGGGCCTTGAGCGTTACGTGTCTGATTGGTATGTCAGCCTGGTTATCGCTGGCGCATTCATCGGGGGCGGACTTGGATTTCCGGTTGTTATCGAACTGTTGAAAAACGATCGAGGGCCGCGCCCCTGGTCGCTTCACAGCAAGGTCACTCTGATTTCCACTGCTGCCCTTCTCGGTACTGGTACCGCGGTACTGGTCGCCCTTGAGTGGGCGAACCCGGACACGCTTGGGCCTCTCAATGGTGCAGACAAGTTTCTGGCGGCGTTCTTCCAATCGGCAACAGCACGAACCGCTGGCTTCAACACCATCGATATTGGGTCGCTGCATGCGAGCTCGAGCCTGGTCATGATCTTGCTCATGGTGATTGGAGCCAGCAGCGCATCGACGGGCGGTGGCATCAAAACATCAACCTTCGCCGTCGTTGTCTGGACAGCGCTAGCGGAATTTCGCGGCGATCCGGAGGTCACGATCCTCAAACGCCGAATTCCACGAACGGTGCAACGCCAAGCGCTTGCTCTGGTCATTGTTGCGCTGGGCACCATTGGGACCGCAACGTTCATCCTGTCAATCCTGCTACCTGACACTGGTTTGACCGACTTGCTCTTTGAGACTGCTTCCGCCTTCGCCACCGCTGGAGTGACGCGCGGGGTTACCTCCCAGCTTGGTCTGCTGGGAAAGCTACTGATTATCACCCTCATGTTTGTCGGCCGAGTTGGTCCGATCACGTTTGGTTCCGCCCTGCTTCTACGCAGCAAGGCACACCGGTTCCGATATGCCGAAGAAAAACTCATCGTCGGATGAGGGTCCATGTTCATTTGTTAGGAGTTCTTCATGTCTCGCAATAGATTTCTCAGCCACTTCCTTGGGGATGATGAGCCCACCCCCCTCCAGGCCGATTCAGTTCTCCTGATCGGACTCGGCCGGTTCGGTTCTGCCCTTGGTGAGACCCTGATGGACCTGGGGAGCGAGGTCCTGGCCATCGACACCAGCACCAAACTTGTCCAGGAGTGGTCAGGCAAGCTCACCGATGTGCGCGAGGCCGATGCCACCAGTGTTGAAACCATGCGTCAGCTGGGAGCTGCCGACTTCGATGTTGCTGTTGTGGCCATCGGCAGTGCGGTTGAGGCATCAATTCTGGCCACATCAATCTTGTCTGACTTGGGGGTCAAGAACATCTGGGCCAAAGCAATTCGAGAGGACCATGGCCGAATTCTGCAACGGGTCGGTGCCCACCATGTCGTCTTCCCCGAGAAGCAGATGGGGGCCCGTGTCGCCCACGCCGTTTCTGGTCAAGTGGTCGACTACTTCCAGCTGGATGAAGGGTTTGTCCTCGCCGAGATTCGAGCGAAAGCCCCCACCAGTGGCGGAACGCTGCAAGAGCTCAATCTTCGAGAACGGTTTGGTATCACGGTGGTGTGCATCAAGCAGGGAGGGCGTGGATTCACCTACGCCACTCCAGACACTCATGTTTCGGAGGGCGATCTTCTGGTGATCGCCGGCACCGCAGAAGACGCCGACCGTTTCGCTAGCTACGGCTAAGACAGTTCAGCTAGCACAGCTTCGCCAGAGTACTGTCCCGCCAGCAGCACCACCCGCCAGCCAGCCAGCCAGGCAACAGTTTGGGGCCGGGCACCACTAGATTCGTTGCTATGGACTTAGGACTGGATGGGAAACGCGTGATTGTCGCCGGGGCTTCAGCTGGGCTTGGCCTTGGTTGCGCCAAAGCTCTGGCTGCTGAAGGTGCCATCGTGGCTATGGGCAGCCGAACCGAGGGCCGCATCACCAGCGCCGCAGCCGAGGTTCCCCACTCGATTCCCATCGTTGGCGATGTCTCAACCCCAGATGGTGCCGTCAAGTTCATCAACACGGCGATCGAAGCCCTGGGGGGAGTTGACATCTTGATCACCAATGCCGGTGGCCCTCCCCCAGGAAATTTCGCCTCGACCGACATCGATGCCTACCCAACAGCCATTGATCTCAATCTCATGTCTGTCGTCGCCATGTGCAAGACCGCTGTGCCTCATATGCAGAAGCAGGGATGGGGACGCGTGGTTGCCATCACTTCCCTGTCCGTGCGTCAACCGATGGCCCAGCTGATCTTGTCCAATACGGCGCGGGCCGGGGCCACAGCCTTCCTCAAGACACTGGCGACCGAGGTGGCAGCCGATGGAATCACGGTCAATTCGGTGCAGCCAGGGCTACATCTCACCGCGAGACTGGCTGGGTTGGCCGCCAGCCCAGACGAGCTCGCGGCCAGTGTTCCAGCCAAGATGCTCGGTGATCCAACAGATTTCGGCAAGGTGGCCACCTTCTTGTGTTCCGATGCCGCCAAATTCGTGACCGGCGTTGCCATTCCCGTCGACGGCGGGGCTGCATCAGGATTGCAGTAGCCCCAGACTCGCGGCCTCTTGCTCGTGGTTTCCAGCCTCTTGCTTGTGGTTTGTGGCCTCGGCCTCTTGTTCCAGCTTTCGGGCCCAGTTTCCGGCATCTCGTTTGCAGACACAGTCCGAAAGGCATCAAAATCCGATTGACTAGGCGAATGCGTTCTTCATTGGGCAAAACCGTTGGCAAAACTGTCGCCGCCGCCATCTCACTTGGCCTGCTTCTGTCAGCATGCGGAGGCGATAGCGCCGACCATGAGGCACTGGTCAGAGCCCTCACTTCCCAAGACCAGATGAGCACCGAAGAAGCGACCTGTGTAGCCGATGACATCTTCACCGAGGGCAAGTTC
>VAPK010015845.1_pt1 | contig 12851 bp, 12 predicted proteins | sample 3395031 | NCBI WGS metagenome assembly VAPK01 (sample SAMN08290443, study PRJNA428436) | hydrothermal vent metagenome | isolation source: Deep-sea hydrothermal vent chimney 1 | place: Pacific Ocean: Juan De Fuca Ridge | reverse complement strand
TTAGGTGCTGCGACCCAAAGTTCCTTGTCGTTCTCTTTTACTTTTAGATAGACATAAGGAGCCGCCTGAAGCACTTCAAGTACAACACCCGAATGAGTTGCCTTCGCCGTTGTGTCCGTAGCCACCGGCATTGGATGAGGCATTTTTTCAGTTTTTTCTATTTGTGTTTTACCATCTTCTGCACCATGTGTGTCAATTTCACCTTGTTGTTTTACATTAGTTTTGAGAGTTGGTTCTTTTTTCTCCTGAACAATCTCTTCAACAGTAGTACCACCATCACCACATCCGTTTAGTACAAAAAAAAGTGAAGTTGAAAGTAACAAGACCGTATTTTTTTTAGACAATTTCATTTAAGTTCCTTTTTGAATTTTAATTTGATAATACTATATTAAATTTTTTAATAAAAATGAATTTAGTTCTTCAAATTCTATCTAAAATTTTATATAAACTATATGATTTTTTAAAAAGTATCCAAAATTTAAATTATCAAAGGTTAAATTAAGTAATTTTTGATAGTATTGTTTTATAGCATAGTATTTTATTTTATTATGTTTAAATAATTTAATATATAATGTAAGGAGTGACTACGTCAATGAAAAGAATCTTATTATTTTTATTTTTATCACTAAATTTTACTTTTGCACAAAATCCGTTTCAAACACAAAATTCATTATCTGGTGGAGGGATATTTGACTCTAAAGGGTGTACTATGTGTCATGATGTAAGTATGGAAAAAATGGGCCCTTCTTTACAGTTCATCTCAACAGTGTATATGGGAGATGAAGATACTCTCGTCTCTTACCTAAAAGGAGAGCGTGAGCCAATAGTACGTCCTCAAAATGCTTCAATAATGAAACCACAACTACTTAAGATTAGAACTCTGTATGAAGATGAAGTAAGAGCCCTCGCAAGATATATTTTAGAAACCAATTAATATAGCCATAATATACTACAATAAGACAGACAATAGATTTCAAGCATGATAAAAAGATTTTATATTTTGTCTGGTCTTGTTGTGTTGATAGGACTTTTCTTTCTCATCTTAAATGTCACCCAAAAGAGTAATCAGCATAAACAAATAAAGATATATGACAATATCCATAAAATACTAGCTTCAACAATTGATATTGAAAAGAATGCTTTGCTTTCTCTTACCATAGCTTCTAGTAAAAGTCGTGCAATACAGGATGTTTTGCTTAATAATAACCGATTATTAGGTCATAATGTTTTACATGCAAATACACAAATGCTAAAAATACATACAGATAAAAAAAATATATATATGCAGATTATTACAAAAAAATTGTTGATCTTTGCTAGAAGCTGGGAGGAGAATATATCAAATATACCTTTTGCAACTGGGAGAAAAAATTCTTTAACAATACTTCTTAAAAACCATAACCCCCAAACAGGTCCAGATATAGGATTGCCTTTTGGCATAAGGGCTTCATCTGTGATTTCTTATAAAAACAGTACTTTGGGCATACTGGAAGCCATAACACCTTATGATAATATTGTATCCAAAATGCGACTCTATCAGGTGGAGACTATTCCTTTACTATATAAAAACTTCGTGCCTTTACGTTATATTGATGAAAAAAATCTGCCTACATTTAATCATGATTACCTTATAGCCAATGATAATACCAACCATTATATCATCGATAAATTATACGAATTGAGTAAAAATGATCTTGCCGAACTTATGAACAATGATTTTTTATTTAAGGAGTCTTATCTCTACCTCTCCTATCCGATTTTAAGTATCGATAATATAAAGCTTGGAAATTTCATCGCTGTTATCAAGAAAGATGATTTTGAACGCTTTTTAGGGAAACAAAAGTCAATTATTCAAAGTATTTATACACTAGATAGCAGTAGAGATGATATTTATCATTATGCAAAACAGAATGAGGTATTACTTTTTGCTGATATGCAAAAAGAATATATCACTAATTTAAAATATAGTGTAGAGAACAAAGACTTGATCGATTTTGAAGATACTGCTTACAGAAAATTGAAAGAAATGGATAAAGAAGAACTGATTGATCTGATTCTCTACAGACATAGTAGCAAAAAACTTAGAGGAGATATAAAATAATGAAAATACTTTTACTTGAAGATGAATATACATTAAGACAATCTATCAAAGAGTTTCTTGAAGAGTGCAACTATAATGTTGCTGACTTCAGTAACGGTGAAGATGCATTTGATGCGATCTATGATAACAGTTATGACCTATTTTTGTTAGACGTAAATGTTCCTGGCATGAGTGGCTTTGAGTTGCTTGAGGAGGTGAGAAAAAACAATATAGATACACCGGCAATCTTTATCACATCTTATACTGAAATTGACAATCTGGAAAAAGGTTTTGAACTTGGATGCAACGACTATATCAAAAAGCCTTTTGACCTCATAGAGCTTAAGGTACGTGTTTCCACTGCTCTAAAACAAACTATGCCTAAAGCCAAGGATGATACTATAGAGCTGGGTTCCCTCTATAGCTACAATACAAAGAACTTTACACTCATGCAAGACGGTCAAGAGATCATGCTCTCTAAAACAGAAAAAATGATTTTAAACCTTTTTGTAAAACATAAAAATCAGGTAGTAAGTCAAGAGATGATCAGAGATTATGTATGGGACGACTATGTTGACTCTGCAAACATAAGAGTTCAGATAAACAATTTAAGAAAAAAACTTAATAAAGATTTTATTAAAAATATTAGAGGGGTAGGATACAAACTTGAAGCTTGAGATAAATGAAAAAAAATTTTCACTCAGATATGCTATTGTCTACACACTTATTATTACGGCTATTCTCTTTGTACCCTTTGCAATTTATGATAAATATCGATATACACTTGAAGAAGTCAAGACCGAAATGGCTCTAAAGAAAAAATCTATACAGATCATAAACAAAATGGAAAGGTTTGATCCATCAAAAGAAAAATATTTATATTTTCCAAAACATAAGTCTTTTCATGCTGGACTTTATGATAAAGACGGCAACGTTATTTTCACTACAATCGATAAAAACATCTCTATACTTGATCTAAAACCAGGTTATACAAAACTTGGTAACAACAGACTCTATGTCACACATTTCAAGGATGATAGATATTTTAAAGCCTTATATCTAACTGTTGTAACTGAGTTCAATATCTATGCCGTATTGGAAAATATTCTGATTATATTTTTACTTATACTTATTGTTATCTTTCTTTTTTCATTTACGATACTGAAAAATTTTGCAAAACCTTTTAAGGAGATAAACAAAACCCTTGATGATTTTATCAAAGATGCAATGCACGAGATCAATACCCCTTTGTCTATCATAAATATAAATATAGATATGCTAAGTGCAAAATCCGGTAAAAACAAATATCTTTCGCGCATTAAATCGGCCTCTAAGATATTATCTACCATATATGATGATATGAACTACCTTATAAAAGAACAAACCATTAATAATGCAAAAAAACAGAAGATAGATTTTGCACAGTTTCTCAACCGATCAGTTGATTATTTCAAAGATATCGCAGAGCTAAAAGATATTGAAATAGTTACGCAGATAGAAGATAATATTTTTATAGATTTCGTTCCGACAAAATTACAAAAAATAATAGACAACAATCTCTCAAATGCCATCAAATACTCATACGAGAATTCTAAAGTCATTATAACATTGCATAAAAAAGAAAAAAAGATCATGCTCGGATTCAAGGATTTTGGTATAGGCATAAAGGATCCTCAAAAAATATTTTCAAGGTATTATAGAGAAAATAATGCAAAAGGCGGATTTGGTATAGGTCTAAATATTGTAGGTAAGATTATCAATGAAGAGAACATAAAAGTTATTATTAATTCAGAACTTAAAAAAGGCAGTTATTTTGAATATAAATTTGAAAATTAGGAAAATAATCAAAGATATTAAAAACTAAATATTATAATATTTTTACACTATTTTTACACTACTGTGTCATACTTTCCTATAATAAACATAATTATAAAGGAGATTTATTATGAAAAATATAAATATAAAAAGAGTTTTAGGAAGTGCAACTTTGGCGTTGCTTTTAGGTTCAAGTTTTGCAATGGGAGCTTCCATAGTTAACAGTAAGCATAATTTATCTACTGGTACGGCTGGTTCATCAGATAATGGAGAGGTCTGTGTCTATTGTCACACCCCTCACGCATCTAATACGCTAATGACTGCAGCACCACTTTGGAATAAGCCTTATGATCCTGCAGCTGTAACATTTACTATGTATGGTCAAACTATAGCTGGTACTGATACAGATGCTGCTCCATCTATGGTGTCGCTTGCCTGTCTTACTTGTCATGATGGTGTTTCTGCTATGAACTCTGTTGTTAATGCTCCTGGCACTGGTTTGGGTACTGGAAACATTGGTAGTCCAGGTGTTATGAGTGGAGTTGCTGCTCTTGGTACAGACCTTACAAATGACCACCCGATTTCTATTGAGTATATTCCTGGTAGAGCTTCTTTAGTGCCTACTAGTACGCCTCTTAGTGGCACTGGCTGGGGTGACTATACTACAGTAGCTAACCTTTTAAGAGCTGGAAAAGTTGAGTGTGGTTCTTGTCACGATGTTCACGATAAGCAACATGGAACTTTCTTGAGAAATACAAATGTAGGATCTGCACTTTGTATTACTTGTCACGCTAAATAATTTAGCATAAAATAATCATACAGTGGTAAATCACTGTATGATTACATTCTTCCCAATCAACTTTTAAATACTTCAAATTACAACTTTTTATCTAGTACATTCTCTTGGGTTGCTTACGTTTTTTCATGTTTATTGAGATTTTTAAGTAAAATAACATTATAATAATAGCAAATAATAAACGATAGTTTCAAACAATAAGGATTAATTATGACAAAATTTAATTGCCCTAAAAAATCAATACTAGCAATTTTAATTTTCATCTCCATTTTATTTACAAATGGTCATGCTGCTGAAGCAAGCAAATTGGCAGAAGACAACTCTACAAAAAAAGAAGCGGTCTCTCCTGCTACTGTTGTCCTTCCAAGTATTTTTCCACCAAATTTGAAACAGGCTGAAAAGGTAGTACATGAACCGTACAAAACAGAAGTTTGTACATTGTGCCATAAATCTGAAAAACCAGAAAATGGTGATGACCTTATTATGGACCAGCCGGATCTCTGTTATCAGTGTCATGATAAAAGTGCCAAAGAAGGTAAAAAGTTTGTACATGGTCCTGTTGCAGCCGGTGCCTGTACTCTTTGCCACGATCCGCATAAATCAGAAAACTCTAGACTCTTAAGGTATTCAAACATAAATGAGCTGTGTACTTCATGTCACGAAGATAAAGGGGAGCTTCTTAAAAATACAGAAAATATACACCCTCCGGTACAAGATTCTTGCATAAACTGTCATGATCCACATACGGAAAATAGTGAATTTCAGCTAAGAGCTGATAGAAAAAAAGACCTCTGTGTCATGTGTCATGTTGACAAAGAAGAGTGGGATGCAAAAGTAAAAAACAAGCATGGTGCCTTGCATACTGGAGATGGATGCATAAACTGTCACGATCCACACGGAACAGGTCAGCCGAAGATGATGAAAGGCGATACGGTAAAAGATGTATGTCTCAAATGTCACTCTCAGGAACAAACTAGAACTGAAGACGGTGCTAAACTTATGAATATGGGTAAACACTTAAAAGAGAACCCTGATCATCATGGTCCTATACAGTGGGGGGACTGTGCCACGTGCCATAATCCGCATGGTTCAAATAATTTAAGAATACTAAAAAAAGCATTTCCAAAAACATTCTATAGTGCTTTTGATGAGAAAAATTATATTTGTTTTGAGTGTCATGACTCTGCTAAAATAAAAAAAGAGTTTACTATAGAAGATACGAATTTTAGAAACGGTAAAGAAAACATGCACTTTCTTCACGTAAACAAAAAGAAAGGAAGAACATGTCGGGCATGTCACGATTTCCATGCAACAAAAGATTACCCACACCACTTAAAGAAAAAAACTAAATTCGGAAAAATTAATTTCCCTATAAGGTTCATAGAGACTCCGACAGGGGGATCTTGTGCTCCCGCATGCCATGCAAGACGATATTATGACAGAGACAAACCTATCAAAAATCTAAAATAGGCATATAAAATGAATAAAAACATCTTTTTTGTATCGGTTTTGTTTTGTGCTGTTTTCATAACTTTCGTAGATGCATCGCAGAAGCTATTTAAGGTTCTTAAGCCCTTAAATTTAAGTACATATAATGAAGATTATGCCTCCATAGTCATCAAAAGGCTGGATCGCTCTTTAAAAAAGGTCACGATAAGTGTGAATTCAAAAAAAAGAGTGGTGGTATTGACGGACAAAAAGAGAAATATATACTGTAAGACAATCAAACTAGATATAGGAGACAATAAAGTCAAGCTAACAGGGCAGACCAAAAAGGGCAGATCAACACGTACAGAATTAAATCTATTTTACAGATCGGAACTCTACAAAGGCACCATCGAAGCACCCGATAACTACAAAAGAAACTTTTTTCATACAAATAAAAATGAAAATCTCTGCAAATCATGCCACAACATGAACAAAGATAAAACATCAAAACTAAAAAAACGTATCTCTGCCTCAAAAATCAATGCAAAAGAATTTAAGGTTATTAAAGATCCAAAAAAATCAAACTGCTACACTTGCCACAAAACAATTACTTTTAAAAAAAATGGACATACGCCCGCTGTAAACTTTTTGTGTACAGAATGTCATACAGGCAAAAGTGCTAAGCTTAACGCTGATGATAAAGGCAAGTCAAAGTATCTTATGGAAGACCCAACCATGAATAAATGTTTTTCTTGCCATGAAGGTGTAAAGAAAGACTGGTTATCTGTCACTTCTCAACACGACACTCTAAAAGAAGGGAGATGCAACAAATGTCATAATCCGCATGCATCCAACTTTGAGTTTCATCTAAGAAAACCCATAAGAGAACTCTGTTTAACTTGTCATGTCAAAAAAGCTAGTGGCAGGCATGTGCTTGGAAGTTTTGTATTTGGACGAAACAAGGGAAGTCATCCGACCAAAGGTAAAAAAGACCCATCACGACCAGGAAGAGATCTAGTATGTTCTAGTTGTCACAATCCTCACGGATCAAATGGAATATATCTCTTAAGAGCAGAAGGGAAAACACCCTATAGCGTTTGTGTACGATGCCACAAGAAGTAGGAGTATTGATATGGAAACAAATTTCATAGATACAGTTAAAAGTAATTATGAGTTTAAAATACCATTTATATTTATTATAATTGCCATGATGGCATCATTATTGCACTCAGGTACACTAGAAGATCTTAAAGCCAAGGTACAAAAAGCAAAAAAATATGATAATTCACAAGTTCAAGCAAAGATGAAAGAGCGTCTTAAGCACTCTAAAACTTTTCGTGCCACCTCAAACATTGGTAAAAAAATGAAAAATAGAGTATATGTAAAAGCATATACAGAGGCTAAACATAATAATGCTAACGCTCAATTTGCATTGGGTAGTATGTATTATCAGGGTATTAATGTCAAAAAAGACTACAAAAAAGCTATTGAACAGTACAGAAAAGCAGCTATGCAAGGTCATACTAAAGCACAATTCAACCTTGCATATATGTATTTTGATGCTAGGGGTACAGAAAAAAACCATAACGAAGCACTAAAGTGGTTTCTTAAAGCCGGAGAGGCTAAAGACGGTAAAGCAGAGCTGTATCTAGGACTTATCTACAAAGAGAAAAATAACCATCAGAAGGCTTTTTATTGGTATACAGAAGCCGCCAAAGAGGGTTACCCAAAAGCACAATATGAACTGGCTAAAATGTATTATGCAGGAAAAGGATGTAAAAGGGATTTGAAAAAATATATCTACTACTTAAAAAAAGCGGCTATACAAAGCGAAGCACATGCAGAGTATAATCTTGGTATCGCTTACCTTAAAGGTGAGGGAGTGACAAAAGATAAAAACAAAGCCCGTAAATGGTTACAAAAAGCTCATCTTGATGGTGATACCGGGGCTATAAAAGTATTACATAAATTAAAAAAGGACAAAAAATGAAAAAATATATTATGAAAAAACAGTATTTACTTGCACTAATGCTTACTGTTTTATTTCAAAATCAAATACATGCATATGAAATTGAGAAGATGAAGGGCGAAGCAGTAAAAGCTGCTCAAAAAGAAGAAAAAACAACGAGTAGTGCTAATTATATGAAACAAAAAGCATATGAAGAGGTGAGAAAACGTGCCTTAAAAGGAGATACCAATTCTCAATACGCCCTTGGTGGTATGTATTGTTTTGGTACCGTAACCAAGCAGGACTATAAGAAAGCACTTGCATGGTTTGAAAAAGCAGCCCAAAAAGGTCATGTAAAAGCTGAATATGAGTTAGGCTATATGTACTCTGAGGGTAAAGGTGTTGAAAAAGACTACAAGAAAGCACTAGTATGGTTCGAGAAAGCAGCTAACAATGGTGATACAAAAGCTCAGCTTCATCTAGCTCACATGTATTATGCAGGACAGGGAAGCAAGCAAGATTATGCTAAAGCTTATTATTGGTATCAATTAACTGCAAACATGCAATATCCTGAGGCACAGTATAGACTGGGAGAGATGTACTATAATGGATTGGGTATTGGAAAAAATCATGAAAAAGCAGCATACTGGTTCTTGAATGCTGCTGAACAAAATGATGCTGATGCACAATATGCTCTAGCCATGATGTATATGGTAGGAGATGGTGTTGCTAAAAAGATGAAAAAGGCAAAAGAGTTATTAGGACTTTCGTATTTGAATGGAAACAAGCAGGCAAAAGAGGAGCTTAAGAAGCATGCTTGGGAAATACCACAGCCAATTGAAGCAATATACTTAAATGAATAAGTTAAACTTATAACAATAATTTATCTATTATCTAAATATTATATTATCTTAGTATAATTGTTTATGATAAAAACTAGAAAAAGGAGAAAGAATGAAAAAGAACGAGGTAGATGGGTACATTGAAGAGGAGAATATGGAACTCCAAGAGGATCAGGCAACATCCGAAAACATATCTGAGGAGATGGAGAAGGATGTTGAGAATGGTAAAGTTGTAGAAGAGGGTGATAATGATGTAAAGTCTAAAAAAAGAGGATTTGGCTTTTATACATTTTTAGCAGGAGTCTTTATTGTATTGGGTATGTTAATATCTTTTGTTTCTGCAGTTGCAATACAAAAAACATCAGGCGTACAGTTTTGTGGTGCATGTCACTCAATGACCCCTATGGTTAATGCATATAAAAATAGTGTACATGGTGGATTTGGAGATAGTGGTGTGGTCGCGAAATGTGCGGATTGTCACTTGCCTCACGATACGCTCTTTGGCTATATTGTACAAAAAGGTAAATCAGGAATGTGGGATCTTTGGGTAGAAACTATGAGAGATACTTCAAAGATAGACTGGTTTGAAAGAAGAGAAGAGAAGAGAAATTATGTCTATGATTCGGGATGTCTGCATTGTCATCAAAATTTACTGAAAGCAACAAAACTTAACAGTCAACCATTTGTTGCACATAAGGCATACTTTGAAAATAAGTTGAAAGTAAAAGAGGGAAATGAGTGGAAAAAAGGGCAATGTGTTGATTGTCATAAGTATGTTGGACATTATCAGCTAGAGAATCACCTTCCTGTACTGGAAGAAGAAACTTCAGAAGACCAAGAGAAGAGAGAAGGAGTAAGATATGAATAAAACAATAAAAATAACATTAGTTGTCGTAGTAGTTCTTTTGGTGCTTTCAGTACTCTTTGGAAAAAATAAGATAGGAAAATTCCTAGAGATAAATAAAAACATCGCAACGGCTCTTTCAAAGGATCCTCATGCAGCTTATTATAAAGATGATTTAGATTTAGAATATATTAAAAATAATACAGGCACAACAGGCTCTATAGATGAAAAAGAACTTCCAGAGGCATTTCAGCCATTTAAGGAGGTTATACATCCACCGTTCAGACAAGGAGCATGTCAAATATGCCATGCTCCCAAAAAAGATAAGGTTGTTGCTCTTGTTACAAAAACCACAGAAGCTCTTTGCTACAAATGTCATCCAGCAGTTAGCAAGCCAGACATAGAGATGAACTGTAATAAGTGTCATAGCCCTCACCAGTCAGACAGAGAAAAGCTAGTTAGAAACAAAGTTATAGAAGAAGAGTGTCCAGTTGGTGAATTTGAAACACCAGTAGGTATACATATAAAGCGGCAAACAAAATAAAAGAGGGCTTTTGCCCCTTTACTTAGGTAGATAAATGTCAAGATATATAAAAAGAATATTTTTAATATTATTGTTGTTGCTTATTGTAGGTGTGTGGGGTTTCTTTAAATATGATGGTGCAATTAAATTCAATAGATTTGCTACTGCTATGGAAAATGTAATTGCAAATATAAATAAAGACCAAAAAAAACCCTATTCACGTGGTGTAGACATGAGCATTACGGACAAAGAACTTGGTGAAATAAATATCACAAAAGATTTTGAAGTAGAAAGAAAAGAAAAGATTGAGTTATTAAAAAAACGAATCGATGAGCTTGAACAAAAAAAATCCCCAAAAGAAAAATTTAATCAATTACGTGCTGAAATGGAAGAAAAGAGAGAGAAAGAAGCTATGGAAGCAGAAACTCTAGAAGATGAGGAGAATCTTACACACTCAAAAATAGATGCCAATGTTAGTAAATTGGTAAAACTTGAAGATCTTCCGGAGAAATTTAGACCTTTTAAGAAGTACCTTCACGAACCTTTCAAAAAAGGGGCATGTATGATTTGCCATGATGGAGATGCTTCTATACCAGGAAAGCTGGTCACCAAGAAAAACATTGTAGCACTCTGTTATAAGTGTCACCCAAGAAAAAATATTAAAAAGTATAGTCATAAGCCTGTAGAAGACGGGAAGTGTTTTACTTGTCATGATCCACACCAGTCAAATATGAAAAAACTATTGAAAGGCAAAAGTGTCAATAATCTTTGTTTAAAGTGTCACAACGAAGACAGAGAAGATAAGAGTATTGAAAAAGTCATAAACATGAACAAAAAGTATAAGCACGAACCAGCTGAAAAAAACTGCCTTAGTTGCCACGAACACCACGGTTCTGAGTATAAAAAACTTTTAAAATCTGAAGATGCAGGTTTTAAATTATGTATAAGCTGCCACAATAAATCAAAAATGGATAAAAAAGTTGTAAATTTCAAAAATGTAAAGTATCAACATGGTGCCATTAGAGACAAGAAAGGCAAAAGGTGTCTTGCTTGTCATGACCCTCATGCTTCGAGCCATAAGAGTATTTTGAAAAAAAATTCAGTAGATGTTTGTTTGGATTGCCACAATGAACCAGTCAAGTCCGATGAAGACGGTAAGATGATGATGAACATGGAGAAACACTTACAAACACATAAGAACTGGCATGGACCAATAGCAAAACCAAAAAAAGAGGGAGGGTGTTCTGCATGTCATAATCCTCATGGGTCAAATCATTTTAGTATTTTAAAAGAGTCTTATACAAAAAAGTTTTATGGTGACTTCAATAAAAAAGGTTTTATTTGTTTTGAGTGCCATGAACTTGATAAGGTAAAAAAACAGTATACTACAAAAGATACTGATTTTAGAGATGGTAAAGTTAATTTGCATTATCTTCATGTGAATGAACGTAAAGGTAGAACTTGCAGAGCATGCCATGATGAACATGCTTCCAAAAAACCTAAGCTTATTAGAGACTATACAATTTTTAATAATATAAAATTCCCACTTAGATATATTGAAACTAAAAATGGTGGCTCTTGTCAGCCAGCATGTCATAAAAAATTTAGTTACGACAGGGTTAATCCTATTGATATAGGACGCACAAAATGAAAACTTCTTATCTTTTTTTACTTTTTTTTATCTTAAATATTGGACTGTTTGCCAAACAAACAAATAGGATAGAGGTTCTAAACCCACACAATAATGATATATTCAAAGTGAGTATCGCCTCTGTGGTGGTAAAAATAAATGATCGCTCTATAGAAAAATTAAAATTTATTTCTGAAGCTGGCGATACTTTTGAAAAAAAAGTAAATCGCAAAAGAGATACATACTGTAAAACTATTAAGCTGGAGTATGGCTCAAATACAATCATAATAAGAGCTTACTCGGCTAAAAAGAAAGTTGCAGATGTGATGCTGGAAATTTATTATAAATTTCCAGCATACAGAGCTACAAAGTATGCACCGCCAAGATTTAAAAAGAACTATTTTCATACTACTAAAAATGAAAAACCGTGTTTAAAATGTCATGATATGAGTATGAATGAGATACCTAATAATGTCTTTGAGGATGTAAGTGATTCAAACTGCTTTGAGTGCCACAATAATATGTATGAAGAGAAAAAATACGTACATGCACCGGCGGCAAACTGGCTTTGCAGTTCATGCCATAAAAACACCAAATCTGCTCCTACAAAATATCCATCCCCCAAGAAAATCCATCTATCTTGCTTTGAGTGTCATAAAGAATTTAGTAAAAACTATATGACAAAAAAATACAGACATGAACCTTTGTCTACAGGAGGCTGCATCAGATGTCATGATCCTCATGCTTCTCCAAACAAATACTTTACAAGACTTGAAGTAAAAAAACTATGTGTAGTGTGCCATGGAGATAAGGATAGAAGAGTTAAAAAAGAAGGGGAGAGATGTGCAGCATCTAGTAAAGAAAGCTGTGTAGAGTGCCACAGCCCTCACTTTTCCGATAAAAAATTTATGTATGAACCAAATCGTCAACATGAACTACATAAGC
>VAPK010711758.1_pt1 | contig 12852 bp, 12 predicted proteins | sample 3395031 | NCBI WGS metagenome assembly VAPK01 (sample SAMN08290443, study PRJNA428436) | hydrothermal vent metagenome | isolation source: Deep-sea hydrothermal vent chimney 1 | place: Pacific Ocean: Juan De Fuca Ridge | reverse complement strand
TCTCACCTAGGAAATTTAAGTCCAAGAGAGTTCTTGAAAAACTGGGCAGCTAACAAAATAGCCGCATGAAAAAACTGTCCATTTTTACTTGACCATTCCATTCCAGCATTTCCATCAGTGACTTGCTTTTAACAAGCTTTTTTCTTGAGCGAGATTTCAACTCATCTTTGAGTAATTTTTTCAACACTTCCAGGGCAACATTTTTATGTTCCATACCTTTCAGTTCCAGCAAAAATTCTTCTGAAAGAATGGAAATATCAGGCTTTTTAATGCCTGCGGCATCAAACACATCAACCACTTGTTCAGAAACTAGGGCCCGATCAATGACTTGCCTAATTGTGGTTTCTATCTCTTCATCACTTCGCCCCGTTCCTGTAGCATCAAATTTGACCAGGCGAGCTTTAACCGCCTGAAAAAATACCACTTCGTCTTTAATTATCCATTGCCTGTTCATGCGGTATAGTAATGGCAAAGGCTTTTGAAAGAGCTGTTACTTCATTGATAAAGCGTTTTTTACCGTCGTCCAAGCCCAGAATATGATCTTCTGCTGCTAAAATTAGCGACAGTTTGCTGTATCAGCGGAAAAATAATCTTCATAAGCAACCCCCCCCCTCCATCATTAGAGAATAGTTGAGATACAACCTCCATCTTTTCCAGCATTAACTCAACAGCTTGCTCCTGTAAAATGGTCGGATCGCCTTTTCCACCCGCATCAGAATAAAAAGACAAGGCTTTTTTCAAGTCAGATGCAATCCCCAAATAATCAACAATCAACCCACCTGGCTTGCTACCACAAAATCATTGTTTTCAGGGTTGGCAAAATCAATCAGCCAGAGCAAATTACCCCGCTGGTTGCCGTCTTTCTGATAAGAAACCTTGACCCCTTCGGTGAGCATTCGATGGAAGCTCTCGTTATTGGTCAGGAGCAATATCAGGGGCATAGAGATATTCATAACCCTGTTTTACCAGTAGTTCAATACAGAAATTTTTAATGGCGTTTTCGGTGATTTTTGTCATACCATCCATGCCTCGTAATTATAAGGTTCGGATTGTTCCATGACCTGATTTGGGCAGGCACGGGGGCCTGTCCCTACGTTTAATTTATCCAATGCCCATTTTGGGGGATTATCCATAATATATTGGGCAATGCGGTGGTATTCATTTTCATTGCGAACAACATGTTCCCAATAATTGCGTTGCCATAATTTGCGATTAAACAGTTGCCAATTATTATTTTTTACACCATCAATATATCGTTTGGTCGTCAATGTTTTATACCGCCCCACAATATCACCCAACCCCGTAGGGGCGACCCCCTGTGGTTGCCCATTGTCAGGGCAGGCACGGGGGCCTGCCCCTACGGAAACGGGAATGGAATCATTATTGGTAATTTCGATGATTCCGTGGATATGGTTTGGCATGACCGCAAATTCATGAATGGCAAATTTTGTATAAAATTGGGGGATTTCATGCCATGTTTTTTCAATCATTTCCCCCGCATCATTCAACGCCATTTCATCCCCTACGATTTCACCAAACAAATGCAATCGGTTTTGGGTGCAAATGGTGACAAAATACAACCCCGCCTGTGAATAATCATAATCTTTCAATCGAATGGATTTGCGATGATGATTTTGGGGGTTATCTTTCATATCAATTCCCAATGCCCCGTTTTATCAGAGCCTACCCGTTGAAGCAAACCACGCTCTTGCAGTTGCTTAATGGCTCTGCCAATGGTGCGAATATCCTTGCCGATCTGATTTGCCATTTGTTGGCGGGTGATTTGGGCATTTTGTGCAACCAAGACAAGTATCGCTTCAGGCGTTTTATGCCTGCGAGATTTACAGGGGCACTTGCAAGGGCGTTTAGGGGGGCGTTTTTATTTATGGTTTGAAAATTGCATCCAGCATAAAAGCGATGAATGCCGTTGCATTGGCATCGCTATCGGCTTGTGCCAATGCCTGATAATAGGCTTGCTGGTAATCAGCGGGTGCTGCTCACTGTTGTTAAGTCATGCCGTTATTCCTTCACTCAGCATATGCATAATCGACCGAATCAGGGTTTCCTTTTGTTTTGGGATGGAAATATCGTTGATTTTGCCCTGATGTTCAGTGACAAGTTTTCAGGTACAACCTTAGACAAGAATTAAAGAGGCAACCGCCACAGCCAAGGCGATACGATAATAGCCAAAGATAGCCAGGCCATGCTTATTTAGGTAGGAGACCATCCATTTCACTGAAACAACAGCAGCAAGAAAGGAGAACACAAGTCCAACGACCATGGATGAAACCGTAAATGTCTGTAACATTACCTGACCGTGGCGCAAGGCGTCATAGCCCGTGGCTGCCCCTAGCGTCAATACCCCGAGCAGGAAACTAAATTCAACTGATGCCGACATAGACATCCCCACCAGCACACCACCCACGATAGTCACCAGGCTGCGGCTAACACCGGGCCACATGGCAATACACTGAGCAAAGCCAATGACCACAGCCATTTTCCAAGTCAACCCCTCAAGGGTCTTGCCGATACCCGAGGTCTGATGCTGCCGCCGCCGTTGCCAGCTTACGAGCAGAATTGCCACGCCGCCAACAAACCAGGCGGCCACTACCGGCCAGGTTCCAAATAGATATGACTTAATAATTTTGTTAAAGAGCAGACCAATAACTGCGGCGGGCATAAAACCAGCAACCACGTTAATTAGCATCCGCCGCCCTTCCCGGTCTTTCCCCATAAGCCCAGCTAACATCTGCAAAACCCTCCGGAAATAGAGTCCCAGCACCGCAATAATGGCACCGGCTTGAATGCAAATAGTATAGGCATCCAGGGCTTCCTTGGTACGCTCTTTAGCCGCCGGAGACTGATCAGCATAATCACCGATACCCAAAGCTCTTTCCATTAGAAGAAGATGGCCGGTAGAACTGACGGGTAAGTATTCTGTTACCCCTTCAACTGTCCCCAGGATAACCGCCTGACCCGTGCTCATGGCATCGGCCTTTTGATCGGCCAGAGCCATTGAGCTAAAAAGCAACATAGAAATCATCATTAAACTAGCAATAGCAGGCTTTAAAGACACTTTTTACCCTCATTTTGATACGGAAGAAAAATAATAAGCTGCCGTTTGAACTCACCCCGACTCTCTCCAGACGTTAGAACGGGTGGTTACTTTATGTAGCCCCGCTCCTCAAGATAGAGCATAACCTCCTGGGCTGCCTCGGCCGGGGTAATTTCAGCGGTATTAATAGTCAACTCAGGATTACTGGGCGGTATATAAGGATCGGAGACACCGGTGACGCCCTTTACCTTACCAGCTCTGGCTTTGGCATATAGGCCTTTTCGATCCCGCTGTTCGCAAATTTCCAGGGGGGTTGAGACATAGATTTCAATAAAACCGCCATAACAGTTAATCAGCTCTCGGTTGGCCTGTCTCGATTCTTCATAAGGCGCAATGGGGGCACAGAGTGCAATACCGCCATTTTTGGTAATCTCACTGGCCACAAAGCCAATTCTTGTAATATTTAAGTTGCGGTGTTCCTTGGAAAAACTCAACTCTGACGACAAATTTTTCCGTACAATATCGCCGTCCAACAAGGTAACCGGCCGATCCCGCATCTCCATAAATTTGACCATTAGCACTTTAGCCAAGGTAGATTTACCTGAACCTGACAACCCGGAGATAAAGATTGTAAACCCCTGCTTGTTACGGGGCGGAAAGGCCCACCTCAGCTCGGCAACAACCTCTGGATATGAGAACCAGGCCGGAATCTCCAAATCCTGCTCCAGACGGCGTTTAAATTCCACTGATGAGATTGATTTAATTGCCATCCCTGGCGTGGCCTGATCTTGAGGGATATACTGAGCCTTATCCTCTACATAGACCATCTCCAGTAGTGATACCATTTTAATGCCGCTCTCTGACTCGTGTTCCTGCACCAATTGCTGTGCGGCATGCCGCTCATATAATAATTTATCGTCATTGATCCCGGCCTTGGGATCAGCATGGTTATAAGCCACCAGAAAATGACTACAGCCAAAATTCTTCTTGATAAGGGCATGCCAGAGGGCTTCCCGGGGGCCAGCCTGCCGCTCTGCCAGAGGCAAGAGGCTTAGCATGCTCATGTTACGAGGGAACTTCTTAACAATTTCCTCATAACAGCGCACATGCGTGTAATGATCGATATTACCAGGATAACTTAACCCCACCACCGGCTGCAAAAGAATGTTGGCACCAATATCTCTGGCCGCATTAAGCACCATCTCCCGATGAGCGCAGTGCAGATATTCATTGGTGTGAAAACCCACGATATGCCGCCAGCCATTCTGGCTGAAACTACGGTTGGTTTCTGCCGGAGTCAAGCGAATTTCTTTAAAGTCGTAATGCTGGGGCAAATACAGGCCCTCCAGAGTCCCGCCCAAATACCATTCACCCGTTGCGTAAAGATGCCGCACACCTGGATGCATAACGGAGTCTTCAGTACCATAAACAGCCAGAGCTTCACGCTTTTTATCTGGCCGCCAGATATCCCCCACGGTAAGCACGGCCAACATAAAGCCCTCTTGGTCATTAATTGCCAGCCGCTGGCCAGCACTTAGGCTCTGGGCGATCTGTTCATTGACATCAAGGCAAATGGGAATGGGCCAGAGGGTATTATCAGCCAAGCGCATATTAGCCAATACGGAGTCATAATCCTCTTGGTTCAGATAACCACTCAGGGGATAAAAGGCCCGGTTCAAGAGGAGCTCCAGATCGCACAACTGCCTTTTATTAAGGTCAATATATGGATAAGAGATAGCCCTTTTTTTAAGATCCTCGGCCCGGCGGAAATGCACCAGAAGACTTTCAGAGTAAGCGGTCATGTGTCTCTCGCAATAATAAAATGGACGGGACAGGCAGGGCTTCCCTTTGTGAATTAAGTCAGCGTGACTCCGGAACACCCAGTTTTTTTAGGATAATGCCAAGAGGACATATTTTAGTCAAGCCAAATTGAAATAGATTAGCACCCACAAAAGCGGTGACCCAGAACCAATTGGCATTCACCCAAATACCCAGTGACAGGCTAATCAAAATAAAAATTCCTGCAATCGTATGAATCCAGTCATTAACTACCATTTGTTCTCCTTAAATCTGATAAATGATTGACGCACTTAGATCCTCCGCCCATCCTGCCCCAGTCCACTAAAAGCTCCAGCGCAGGCTGGCGTAAAGATTTGTATTGTCGGCGAACTGCCCCCAGAAGGTGTAATCGTTGGCACCGCTGAATATATTGCCGCCTACTTCCACCGTCCATTGATCGGTTATTTTGTATTTTGCCTTGGGGCGCAGGTAGATATCGTTATCCGACGGCGAATAATAAACGAAGACTCCCAGGCTTAAGTTTTGTTGCAGCAAAAATTTAGTCAGACGCAGGGTCAATAAGCTGCGATATTCGTCGGCCTTTTTCATGCCAGGCAATAGATGATGCACATATTCATCATAATCCTGTTTCCACTCCAGATAATACTGCACACCGCCGGTGAAGTCCGGCCCCAACTCATGTTCAAAGCCAGTCAAAAAACGTACTTCACTATTACGAATATAGGGATCATTGCCGGAGTGATCTTCTGAGTCATAATAACCGGCCTCGACATTGGCAATTCCGCCTCCCAGAGGCTTGCGGGCACTGAATCCAAAAACCGACAGGCGGGGGTGGATCAGGTTAAAACTTGTCACATTAACTCCCTCCGGGGTCTGCCAAAAACCACTATAGGCGTATAAAGCCAATTCCAAGCTACCGATAGTTTTGGATAGACGGGCGGCAAACTCACTATCCCGGCCAAAACTATTCAGGTTCTCATCCTGCACAGTCAAGTTCCGATCACCGGTTCTGCCCTGTAGACCATTCCAATACGATAGTCTGGAGCCATCTATAAACTTTGAGCCGTTGAATAGGGGGATATACGCCAAATCAAGGTTAACATCGGCAAAAAAAATGCTGGTTTTCAGAGCGTCGGATGGCGCCTTCAAGTATTCATCATCACGACCGATAAAAAAAGATTTCCAGTCCTTGGCAAAGAGATCATTTATAAAAAGTAAATCACCCGTTCCCCAAGTCAGTATTTGGCGTCCTGCGATAATATCGACATTATCCAGTGGTGAGGCAGCGATATTTAACTCCCTGAGGTTAGCGACTATCTTTTCGTCCACCAAATCACCACTAAAATCGGCCTTCATTATTAACAACGCCCAAGTCAAATCTTTGTTTAGTTCAATTTGCCCCCTAGCCTCGGCAATGGCGGCATCTTTCTCGTTCTGATCCCGATCCAGCCGCCAGCCGTTACGAGCCTCAAGAAAACCGTGCAAATCAACTTTATATTGGTCATAAAGCTTGTCTTTAAAAACATCAAGATTCGCCAGAGCGTTGCCCGAACTGAGCATGAGCAACAATAGTGACCAAAACACAGGGGTGGTAAGCGGTTTTAAGAATGCCATGGTCTCTACCTTCTTACTTGACGGGGCGGATTATGCAAATAGCGTTCAGTAAATATCTTTTCATCAAGACCAATATTATATTTTATTTTGCTGAATTTACTTACCGTGAAGCTCTTGTTTAACAGGTCGGTAACCTTGGAAAGGATGACGGTTGGAAATCCCTGAATGTCCTTAATTTTCAGGGCCTCAACCAGCCGGTACTTCTGGCCATTTTTATCAGTATATTCGGCCTTTATGGGCATAAAGGTCTTTTTATCAATCCAGACTATATAAGACGAAAACTCAACCTCCCCGGCATCCTTAGGTATATTCTTAATCACATAATCGTCCGCCGTTTCTTTGATCAACTCATGGGTATCCGCCGTCGGCAAACGACCTGAGACATCCTCGTAAAAGAAATTTGAGCCAATAAAGCTGGTACGTTTATCTGAGGCGGCAATACGCTTTACAAGGGAAAGGGCTGGCAAAAACAACCAGCGGTCATCATCCTTATCAATATGTTTATGCACCATAAACACCATCTTACGAACATCGCTGGGGCGTTTGAAATAGACATAAAACTGCTGCTCACCGCCATCAGCGCTATCCCGCCGCAGAATAACAAACTGCCGCTCACGAGTCCGGCCCTGGGCATCGGTAATGGTCATATCCACCTGGGCCCGGCCATCATCAGCGGCATAATAAGCCGCTATATTAGCCCGATTAATTATCTCTGTCACCGTAGGTGCCCCAGAGGCCAGCATAGGGATTGCCGACATAAATATAGCCATTAATAAAATCATCTTTTTCATAATTTTCCTCCCTGTTTTAGTCAATTTTCAACACATTGCACTCTAACAGCGGCACCCATAAGCCTTCTGCTACGCTTTAAACATCTGTTTTTCAAATATTGTCAGTAAAGCCGGTAAAATCAGCATAGTGGCGACCCCGGACACCGCCATGATCGTCGCCAGCAAAACGCCAACAGTTTGATAAGGCACTAGAGGCGCAAACAAGAGAGGCGTAAACCCTACTGCGATAACAATTATATTTCTGGTAATGGCCCGAGCGGGTTCTTCAAACATTTCCGTTACTGCCGACTTCCAGGAACCGGTTTTTTCATAAATGGCCTTCGTACGCTGTAGAAAATGAATCGCAAAGTCAACGGCCATCCCCAGGGTAAGTGAGGACAAAACGGCCACTGGCATATCGTAGTCCTTACCAATAAGCCCCACCACTCCATAAATCAGGGTAATGGTCACTGAAAGTGGGATCATGGCCAGCAGTCCCCACCAGAGAGAGCGGAAAAGAATAAGCATAAGAATAAAGACAATCACAAAACTACCCATAAAGGATTTAAACATCCCGGTAACCATCTTATCCTGCCAGACGACATTCAAATAGGTCAAGCCGGCCCATTCGTGTTTCAACTGAACTGGCGGTGGATTGTCGGCTATAAACTGTTCAAGCTTTTTAACCACATCCTCCATATATTTATTGTCGCCATTCTTGAGCTGTACCCAGATATTTGCCTTTTTATAATCGGGGGTAACCATATGCCAGAGGTCATCCGGTTTATGACTGTTCTGGTAAGAAATCAAACACTGTGCCACCGCATTTACACTGTCCGGCACCGTAAAATAGGCTGGATCAGCCGCAAATAATTCCTGGTGAATTTTTTTGACCACATCGGTCACGGAGTTACTCTTACCGACCTCCCCAGTACGCAGCAACGACTCCTGCAAGCGGCTAATATAGCGCAAGACGTCTGGACGCTTGAATATTTGGCTCCGTTGCCCGAAGGAATCCACCCCAGCTAGCAAATCAGACCATATATCATAATCAGCATCGGAGGCCGCATCTATCCGGGCGGTAAACTTATCCGAGACTCGGCGCAACAGATCGTTATTGTCCTTGGCTAAAGGAGCCTCTGTGTCCACAATGGACATGGCCGATTTTAAAACCCCTTGAGCCTCAGAGGATACTGCAACTTTTTGTAGAGCCTGCTTTAATTGCCCAACCTCAGCGTCCGGCGTTAGAGATGCACCGTCACCTTCCAGCACCAAAAAGGCCTCATAGGTGCCGCCAAAATGACGATTGAGAACCTTGTCAGCAACTCGAATGGGATGACTTTTGGTAAACCAGTTCATGGGATTATCATTCACCACAATTTTACTGATTCCATAACCAGCGACCATCAGCAACAGCAAGGTAATTACCACAATAAACTTTGCCCGCTTATAGGTAAATTCCCCAACCCGCATTAACCAGCGTGACATAAGAGAATTATGCGTACCAGCCGTCTTATGCGCCCCACCAAAGTTTGCGAGGCTTTCTTCATTCATCAGCATTACATAGGCGGGAATCACGGTAACCGTGAACAACCAGGCCAGCATAATTCCCAGCCCCACAAATATACCAAAGGACTGCACTGGCGGGATGGGAGTCATCGCCAGCGAAAGGAAACCAGCAGCGGAGGTCAGCGAAGTATAAAGCATGGGCCGAAACAGATTATTCATCACCCTGTTAATAGTCTTCCGGCGATCTTTAATGGCCGGATAGGTATCAAAAAACTCAGACAGAATATGGATACTGTCCACAACCGCAATGGGCATCAAAAAGATCGGGATCATCGAACTCATGATATGCAAGGTATGGCCTGTCCCGATAAACAAACCCATCGTTGCCATAACTGAGAGCATGGCGATAATCATCGGGGCTAAAATCAGGCGTAACTGACGAAAAAACACCAGCATCAGCAAAAATATAGCGACCATGGCCAGAGGTGCCGAAATGGCCATTTGAATAAACATCTCCTGACCAAAGGTATCCTCGGCCACCGGCAATCCGGTTATATAATATTTATCGCCATTATCGCCTAAGTCCTTTATTTTATGTAGTAACCTATCCCTAACCTCGGCAGAAAAATCTTTCGAAGTAAGGGGGATATAAATTGCCAAAGCCCGCCCATCCTCAGAGACCAAAGTGCCTTTAAGAAGCGGGTTGCCCATCGCCTTATCCCGAATGGCCAAGGCACCTTTAGCTGTCTTTGGCGCCACCTTCATCAACCAGTCAAAACGCACCTGGCCAAGGCCCGCCTGCTCCACGGTCTCGGTATTACCTGGGGCAATGAGGTCTTTAGCCACGACATGCTTGCTTGGGTCATCCGCACTCTTTAAATGCATGGCAAAATCCGTGAGAGTTTGGACATGCTTTAAGGAGGTAGGATTAAAAACACCGTTAGGATTCTTCTCATTAACGATGCCCAGAACCACAACATCGTAGAGATTAAACTCCTTTTTAACCAAGTTGTGGAATACCCGGACGGCCTCGTCTTTAGAGAGCATATTCTCAGGATCGGTATCCACCTTTACTTTGACCATAAAGGCACTGAGTAGCAAGGTTATAATAACCAACGTCCAAAGGACAAGCTTGGGCCGATTTATCGAAGTCTGCACCATCGCATGCAATTTAATTGTATGTTTCATATTTATTTACTCGGGCAAAAGAGATCTTTCATAGTAGTAATAAGTGCCAGGATACGCTGATCACCAATCTTGTTATAGATAAAATTGGCCTCTTTTCTGGAACTGATTATATTTTTATTGCGCATAATGGTTAAATGCTGGGAAACATTGGCGTTAGTGGTTTTAACCTCCTCACGCAACTCACCAACAGTCATTTCATTGTCCTGTAACAGGCAAAGTATTCTCATTCTAATCGGATGGGCCATAGTTTTGAGCAAGGCGGCAACCTGTTCAATATCCTCATCCTTCATATCACTAGATTTCATAAAATTTCCTTTTTTAAGAATTAACCAAACAATTCGGCATTTCATGTTCGGTTTCAGGGTACTTAAGAATTTAAGTATTAAATTTAATATGCTAAGCGAGTTTTGTAAAGAGAATTAATTGCGGCTATGAACGGGAAGATGAAAATGAACGACTAGCTCAAAACAAACTCTCTAAAGACGGAGGCTTGAGCCTTTTTATGGTGACTAATAAAGAGATTTTAAAGATTGCGGTGGGTAACGAATATACGATGTTCATCCTGCCGAAGAAGGGCCGCCAGACGCTCAGCCACAGCTACCGAGCGGTGGTAACCACCAGTACATCCTATGCCAATAGTCAGATAGGTTTTTCCCTCCACCTCATATTGAGGAATCAAATAGCGCAAAAACGACACCAGCCGCTCAATAAATTCCTGTGCAATGGCATTTTGAAGAACATACTCAGCGACCCCAGACTCCAAGCCCGAGTGCTCCTTTAACTCGGCCACAAAATAGGGATTGGCCAAAAAGCGAACGTCAAAAACAAGATCAGCCTCCACCGGCGGCCCGTATTTAAAGCCGAAGGACAATATACCAATTCTTAACCCTTGACAGTCCGCCAGATCATATTTCCCGAGCATTATCCGACGCAATTCGTGGGGCGTCATTGTAGAGGTGTTAATGATGTTATCAGACGATTCTCTTATGCCTGACAGTTGGCGACGTTCATGTTCAATACCCTCCTTAACCGAATCACAACCGGCAGGGTGTCTGCGCCGCATAGCACTATACCGCCTCAAAATAACTTGATCTGCAGCCTCCAAAAAAATGTTGGTAAAATGGGATAGAGACCTACGCAGATCTTGAAAAATATCGCCATAATTTTTCAAAAAGTCAGGATCTCGGACGTCCATAACCAAAGCCACATGTTCCTTGGAGCTGTTAATTACCTTTTCTAATAAATCAGCCAGCAGGATAGCCGGGAAATTATCTATACAGAAAAAGCCTGCATCTTCAAGGGCCTTGGCGGCAGTACTCTTACCCGCCCCGGAAAGTCCGGTAAGTAAAATTAACTGCGGAATAGGTGATTCCCTGGAGGGGTTATCAGACATTATTAAATGAGAGGTAAAGGGGCAAAAGAATGGTTGTTTGGGGTAAATATTCGACTTGCGCAAGAAAATCTCAAAATCCTACAGACAGTAGCGGTACGACCACAATCATATGCGAATGTTTGCCAATGCTTCATAGAGAGTTTACCAAGCTGTTCAGCCATACTTTGGTATGCTGGATGGCCTGATCACCTTCCTGCGGAGTGTTACCGGATATTTACTATTTCAGTTTAGGAGCTCTTCTATATTTAGAAGGCAAAATACCCAGCTGCTCACGATATTTGGCAACTGTACGGCGGGCAATTCGAATACTGTCCCGCTCAAAAATCTTGGCAATAGACATATCGCTTAAGGGTTTTAATGGGTCCTCAGCCTGAATCATCCTCTTCATTTTGACTCTAATGCTCTTCGAACCAAGTGCATCCTCACCATCGGTACGTGAAATAGCTGAATTGAAAAAAAACTTTAATTCAAAAATTCCCTGCGGAGTATGCACATATTTATTGGTAGTCACCCGGCTAATGGTTGATTCATGCATTTCAATGTCATCGGCAACATCCTTCAAAATCAGTGGTCTTAAATAATCAGGCCCCTTCTCGAAAAAAACGTCTTGAAACTTCAACAAACTTTCCACGACCCTATATATGGTGCGTTGCCGCTGCTGAATACTTTTAATCAGCCACAGAGCCGACTTCAATTTCTCCTGGATGTAAAGCTTGGTGTCTGCCGCCATCCCGGGGATATTCTTCTTGCCCTTCAGGATATCACTATAAAATCTACTTATTTTCAGACGTGGCAAGCCCTCATCGTTAAGTAATATAACGTACTCATTTTCGACTTTATAAACATACACATCTGGAATTATGTAATGCGGCTCTTCATCGGAATATACTCGACCAGGATGGGGATTCAGGGCCTTAATAACCTCAAGCGCCGTGAGAATTTCCTTCAGGGGATACTTGGTAGCCTTAACGATGGCCGCATAATTTTTGGTTTCAAGAAAATTCAGATACTCTCTCACCAGTTCACTGGCTATTGAATCACTCAGTTTGAGGTGAGAGAGTTGAAGCAGTAAAGACTCTTGAATATTTCGAGCCCCAACTCCGGGCGGATCCATATCCTGAATCATAGCCAGCATCTTTTGCACAACTACGTCCGAGCCGCCAGTCGCACTGGCAATCTCGTCATCACTGACCTCCAGAAATCCGTCACGACTCAGATTACCAATAATAAACCGCCCGACCTGTTCTTCCTCCTCATTCGCACCACTAAATTTCAACTGCCAGCTAAGGTGATCGGATAAATTTGTTTTTTTGGTAAGGATGTCGACACGAGAAGGCAATTCATCATCATTGCGAGGCTTAAATGACGATTTTTCTTCATATTCATTTTCGTAATCTGACCAATTTATTTCCTTTAGACCAGAATCACTTTCCAGATTCACCTCATTGGTTTTATCTCCAACCGCCTCAGTTTCGCCGCTTTCAGCAGTAAGCTCCTGTAGAGACTCATGGTTACTGTCTGGC
>VAPK010756597.1_pt1 | contig 12863 bp, 8 predicted proteins | sample 3395031 | NCBI WGS metagenome assembly VAPK01 (sample SAMN08290443, study PRJNA428436) | hydrothermal vent metagenome | isolation source: Deep-sea hydrothermal vent chimney 1 | place: Pacific Ocean: Juan De Fuca Ridge | reverse complement strand
TAATGCCTGTAGCAACTTTGCCTCACCAATAGGCGTCAGCATAGCTTGCTGGTGTTCCAACGGTATATTGATGTCGGCAAAAGCAAGGTTCCTATACTCCTCGGGAACAAAATCTTCTCGTGGTACTTTTGATAAAATATCGAGAACACGTTGATCGAGCACATTGGCTGGACGAATTTGTTGCTCTATCATGTTAAATCGAGCTTGTTCGGTATCTACATTAATCACTGCATGTTCCTAACTAAAACTAAACCAGAAGCGACAGGTTAAGCGGTTTGCCCCTATGTAGCAAGCGCTAGACGCATTAATAAAAATTAGGAACCTTGCAAAACAAGATCATTTGGGCTAGTGTCGGCACTACCAGCTAGGGGTGCGCAACCATTATAAGCCATTGTTTTTAAAATGTTCTTATTGAGTGCGCTGAGAATAAACCCTTTGAACCTGATCCGATACCTGATCCAACATGGCGGAGTAGGAAAGCTTAGCGAAAGACAACCCATCCTGTCTCCTTGTAAGCACGTCCTGACCGTCACCAACGATCACCTTTAATGTAATTAAGTTAAGGACAAGAGAGAGTGTATGAGCGCAAATCCAGAAAATTTTCTAAATAAAACAGCAAAAATTAATCCCACTGCTGTTCAGGCATTACCCAATTCAACAAAGATTTTTGTTCAAGGTAGCCGAAAAAACATACAGGTCGCGATGCGCGAGGTCAGCCTCACCGATACCCCTCTAGAAAACGGGGAATTTGAAAAAAACTCAGCTATCACGATTTACGATACATCTGGCCCCTATAGCGACCCCAATGCGGAAATCGATATCCGAAAAGGCCTGCATGAAATACGTAAAACCTGGATTGAAGAACGAAATGACACAGAAAAATTAACGGACTTTACCTCGGATTATGTAAAGCAACGTATCAACAACCCCGACCTGGATAAATTACGCTTTAGCCACAGCAGAACACCCATGCGTGCAAAAGAAGGCAAAAATGTCAGCCAAATGCATTACGCAAAAAAAGGTATCATTACACCCGAAATGGAATATGTTGCCATTCGTGAAAACTTGCGGCTTGAACATTTAACTGAGCACACGCCCGCTAACAACACCCAACACCCTGGTCAATCATTTGGCGCGTCTATACCAGACAGAATTACACCCGAATTTGTAAGAGATGAAATTGCGCTGGGTCGAGCAATAATCCCTGCGAACATTAATCATACCGAATTGGAGCCCATGATTATTGGGCGTAACTTCCTGGTAAAAATCAATGGCAATCTTGGCAACTCCGCCTTGTCCTCATCGATAGAAGAGGAAGTCGATAAGATGACCTGGGGCATACGCTGGGGTTCCGATACAATTATGGATTTGTCGACGGGTAAAAATATCCACGAAACCAGAGAATGGATTATTCGCAATTCACCGGTACCGATTGGCACCGTACCGATCTACCAGGCACTGGAAAAAGTAAACGGAAAGGCAGAAGAACTAAGCTGGGAAATATTCAAAGACACATTGATTGAACAAGCAGAACAGGGTATCGATTATTTCACTATCCATGCGGGCGTATTACTTCGCTACATACCCCTTACCGCAAACCGGGTGACGGGTATCGTTTCACGGGGCGGCTCAATTTTGGCAAAGTGGTGCCTGGCTCATCACAAGGAAAATTTCCTGTACACGCATTTTGAAGACATTTGTGAAATCATGAAAGCGTACGATGTTTCATTTTCACTTGGTGATGGTTTACGCCCAGGCTCTATCGCCGATGCCAACGATCGAGCACAATTTGGTGAACTGGAAACATTGGGTGAATTAACTAAAATCGCCTGGAAACACGACGTACAAACTATCATTGAAGGCCCCGGCCATGTTCCCATGCACATGATAAAAGAAAACATGGATAAACAACTGGAAGTTTGTAATGAAGCGCCATTTTATACATTAGGCCCTTTAACAACAGATATAGCGCCGGGGTATGACCACATTACTTCGGGCATTGGTGCAGCCATGATTGCTTGGTACGGCACCGCGATGTTGTGCTACGTCACACCAAAAGAACACCTCGGCTTACCTGATCGCGACGATGTAAAACGCGGCATCATTACCTACAAAATTGCCGCACATGCTGCAGACCTGGCAAAAGGCCACCCAGGCGCACAAATTCGCGACAACGCCTTATCCAAGGCACGCTTTGAGTTTCGCTGGGAAGATCAATTTAACCTAGGCTTGGATCCTGAACGCGCACGTGCGTATCACGACGCAACACTGCCTAAAGATGCGCATAAGGTTGCGCATTTTTGCTCGATGTGCGGACCGAATTTCTGTTCCATGAAAATTACACAGGACGTACGCAAATATGCGGCAACCCAAGGAATACGACAAGTTGATGAGGCATTTGAAAAAGGCATGTCCGAAAAAGCCATTGAGTTTAAAAAGCAAGGCGCCCAGCTTTACAAAAACATATAGCGCCTAGTCATTGTTTATAAACTAATATCTAAAATTGCTCCATGCCTGATACCATTATAAAAAAAAACAAATTCGTTTCGTTTATTTACCGAATACTCGATACAAATAAAACGGTAGTGGAGCAATCCGACATCCCGATGGAATACCATCATGGCGTAGATAACACCCTGTTTGAAAAAGTTGAAAATGCATTAGCAGGCAAAAAAGCGGGTGAGCGAGTAGAAGTCACATTATCGCCCGAAGAAGGTTTTGGCCAGCCAGACCCCGAACTTATTTTCATCGACGACATTGATAATGTGCCAGATGAATACCGCCACCTGGACGCGCGTCCTGTATTCCAAAATGACGAAGGAGATACACGGGAAATGGTCGTCACCGGCATTAAAGACAATAAAATAACGATTGACGGCAATCACCCGTTTGCTGGCAAAACAATACTATTCATCATTGACATTATCTCAGTTCAGGACTCACCCATTTTAGGCACAAACAGTAGGGAAAATAGCTTGTGATAAAATACAATCTTCGTATAAACTAATGACTTTCACTTGTTGGCGCTGTCGGCACCAACGCTAGATGTACCCAAAATTCTACCAAACACTATCCCTCGCACTATCCGGAGCAAAAACATACATTAAATGAATTGGCTGCTACAAAAAAAATCACTGCGAATAAAACTGGTTATCATCACTGTAGTTGTCGAAACCGTTATGCTCGTGCTTCTGGTGACAAATAGCGCCCGACTCATTGAAAACAGTCAAGTTGAACTGGCTAATCTACGACTTGATGAGGTTAAACCACTCATTAACACCGCACTTTCCGCTCCGTTGGTTGAAAAAGATTTTGCAAAATTACAGGAAATTTTAGATTACATTCGCCGGGATGAAGGCATTGTTTACCTGGTTCTTTACGACGACGCCAACAAAATCGTTGCCTCCTCAGGATGGAACAAAGAAGAACCACTGCCCACGTTAGAACACGAACTCGCAATTGACATCAACAACAATCCACAACGATTTGATAGCAAACTTGAAATACAGATATCAGGGATTACATACGGCACACTTTATTATGGTATCTCTACAATTTTTTTGATTGATGCAAAAGCGCGTTTAATCAGGGAAAGCTCAATCATTGCCGGATCTGCTATTTTACTTTCAATCGCCATACTTACTTTATTGGGTTCCTGGATAACACGGCATCTGGTAAAACTCAGCAAAGCAAGTGTAGAACTGTCGGAAGGTAATCTCGAAATACAACTTCCGGTAAACTCACAAGATGAAGTAGGCCAACTCGCTAAGACATTTAATCTAATGGCGACAGCAGTAAGCACCCGAATTAAGGAACTAAGTAACAACGAGGAAAAATTTCACGCGATTGCAAATTATACTTTTGATTGGGAAAGCTGGTATGACCCAAACTACAACCTTATCTGGGTAAATCCATCAGTTGAACGAATGACCGGTTACACCATAGAAGAATGTTTAGGGATGGACGACTTCCCATTCCCCCTGATCACAGATGCTGATAAAGAAAAAGCAACCAAAAAATTCAAGTCTGAGAAAACTGGCATCACCGTAATTGAGATAAAACGCAAAGATGGTTCGTTATTTTGTGCGTCTATCGGCTGGCAACCTATCTATGACAATGAAGGGCAATACCTCGGGATAAGAAGTAGCGCCAGAGATATCTCAGAACAAGTAAGCGCACAACAAGAAGTCGTTAATAAATTGGAAGAACTACAACGTTCCCAGCAGGAACAAACGCGGCTGTTATCTCTTTCGCAGCAAGAGCAAGCCCGCTTAACCAGCCTGCTCTCAGCAATACGCGTCGGTATACTTTTCGAAACTGAAGATAATCATATTACCTACCATAACCCCGCGTTTTTTAATATCTGGCAAATCAAACAGCCACAAGATTTTACTGGGAAACCAACCATTGAATTATTAAATTTAGCTGCCTGCAAACTGGATGATACCTCGCGGCGACAACTTGTACCAACAGGCTCTTTGCTCGCAAACAAGCAAAACGACAATGAATCGCAGGAGTTGATTTTACTCGATGGAAGAACTGTGACTCAACTCTCGTATCCCGTGAAAAATATTGAAAACAATACAATAGGTCGATTATTAGTATTTGAAGATATTACTCATAAGCGCCAAACGGAAGAGCAGCTAGTCTATCTTGCGGAAAGAGACGCGCTAACGGGGCTTTATAATCGCCGCCGCTTCCAAGAAATACAGGACAGCATGCTGGAATTTGCACTTAAACATAATGCGCAAGGCGCTTTACTTTTTTTCGATCTGGACGAATTTAAATTTATTAACGACACCTTTGGACACAAAGCCGGTGACGAAATGCTGATAAACATCGCAAATGAATTAAGTACAATCCTTCGGCGCAATGAATATTTTTGCCGAATTGGAGGAGATGAATTTGCAATATTATTACCTAACGCCACGACTAACGACGCAGAAACTTTATCCACCAGGATTGTTCGCACGATATCCCAGATCCCCTTTAAACATGGCGAGCAAAAACTTCGACTAACGGCAAGCTTGGGAATCGCACTGTATCCACAACACGCGGCAGACTCTATAGAACTGCTAGCGCATGCAGATGCCGCTATGTATCAAGCAAAAGAAGCGGGCAAAAACACCTGGCGCCTATACAGAGAAGATCTGGACACGGCAAAAAACATGTTTAACCATATCAGTTGGAATACGCGAATAAGTCAGGCAATCGAAAACGAACATTTAAAATTGCACTTCCAAGGTATTTACGATACCAACACCAAGCAACTCGTACATATTGAAGCATTGGTACGCATGGTTGATGAAGATTCACCTGAACAACTTATACTCCCAGGTCATTTCATACCCTTTGCAGAAAAAAATGGAAAAATTATCGATATTGATCGATGGGTTGTTAAAAAAAGTATTGAAATATTAGCCCAGTCAGACGAATTTCCACCAGTCGCAATTGCGGTTAATATTTCTGGCCGGTCATTTGATGATCCCTCGTTGCCTCAATTCATCTCTGAACTACTTCGATATCATAACGTAAGCCCGAGCAAATTAAACATCGAACTGACTGAAACTGCGGCAGTTTCCGATCTTCATGATGCACAACGATTTATCGACTCACTACAAAAAACAGGGTGTAATATTTTCCTAGATGATTTTGGCGCTGGATTTTCATCGTTTCTTTATTTAAAACACCTGAATGTCAATGCGCTAAAAATAGATGGGACATTTATTCAGGATCTGCCTAACGACCACACCAATCAAATTTTCGTTAAATCTATAGTGGATGTAGCAAAAGGTTTAAATAAAAAGACGGTAGCCGAGTTCGTGGAAAATGAAGAAACATATAGATTATTAAAAAAACTTGGCGTTGATATGGTGCAGGGCTATTACCTGCATAGACCAAGCAAAACACCGCCTCTACTTGAAAAATCAAAGAACGACACTAAAAAAAATAAATAATCACACTAATTAGTGTCCATCCACAAACGGTCTACGCGTTGCACAGCAATGCAATTTTGTCTGTCATGCGCGACAAAGCCGATACTGGCCACGCTGAAATTAAGAATGCATTATTCTCCTTTACTGCTATTGAGCGCAACCGACTACGCCATGATTGACTCAACGATCGTACGAGCACATCAACATGCGGTTGAAACAAGATGAGGGGATAAAAAAAGTATGTATAGGTTAAATCTAAGGAGGATTAAGTACTAGAATTCATGCGGCGTGTGATGCCTTAGGCAATCCGACTGGATTTCAATTTAACATCCGGGCAAGCCTGTGACCTTGAAGGTGCAAACGTTTTGTTGCCTAAATTTGTTTCAAACATAGCCGCATTTTTGGCGGAATAAAGCGAGACACTTAATTGAGAATTTTTTTGGAAAGCTCAAGCAATACCGGGCAATTGCGACAAGGCAGACTCCCAGACTCCTCCTCCAATTCGAACTCGCGAGGGATACGCAACGCCTGATTGCGCTATCTGGATATCCTCATACTCTGACACACGGCTAAGCAATATGCCAGTCAATGTCGGTGGGTATCAAGGCCGGAAAATCGGGGAGGTGCTTGACGTATTTCTCAATACATCAAGCACTTCTTTCCGTCTCGACTACGTGATATTTACACCTTCACCATAAACTCTGGACTATCTCATCTCGCAAAGACATGTCCCGGCTTCGTTGGTTTTTGTGCTGGTGGCTTCGTTGGTTTCTGTGCTTGTGGTCGAGGACTACCCACAAAGACATGTCCCGGCTTCGTTGGTTTCTGTGCTGGTGGCTTCGTTGGTTTCTGCGCTGGTGGTCGAGGACTACCCACAAAGACATGTCCCGGCTTCGTTGGTTTCTGTGCTGGTGGCTTCGTTGGTTCCTGTGCTGGTGGCGTAGGTTCTGGCGCTAGTGGTATATTAGAAAAACAGCTGCTGACAGGATATCTCCTTTGCTCAGCCTCTTCAATGAAAAAGCTAGAACTCCTAGACGCTCCAAATGGCAGTGTTTCGTAACATATTTCGTTGTATTTTACAGACTGAATGGCATATACCCCTGACACCGAATAATTCCTCACGGTCCTTTCCATATCGTCGACAACTCGTATTTGACCGACAAGCGCTAAAATTATCTCTTTTCCTGCATCCCCATCAGTATCGACGACGGAGTTTATACCGTAAGTAGCATCCGGTATCGGGTAGCTAGTGATTCGCTGAGCGGCATGTTGTATAATCATCAGTTTGCCGACGAGCGCAATTATTATTTCCCCTCCAGGAACTCCGTCGGTGTCCGCAACCGTATTAATTCCATAGGTGGTGTTTCGTGGTATGGTATAAGTCTTTATCTGGCGGGTTCTGTCAGTAATAACCATTATCTGGGTTGCAAGCGTGACAATAATTTCTCCACCTGCAATACCATCCGTGTCCTCGACGCTATTTATACCATAGGTCGCATTATTTGGAATTCGGTAATAACTTATTTGGTGAGTTGCTGGATGTATAACCATTACTCGCCCGACAAGTATAATTACTACTTCTGCTCCAGGGACTCCGTCGGTATCCTTAATCGTATTAATCGCATAGGTGGTACCCAGACGCGAAAAAGGTATGCGGTAAGGAACTACAGAACCAGTCCGATCAGTAATAACTATCACTTTGTCGTTGAGAACGACAATAATCTCTTCCCCGGCAATACCATCTGTCTCCGCAGTGGAGTTAATAAAAGCACCAGGCTCTAGAGAGTAGGTGCTGGTTTGGTTAGTATTTGGATGATATATCGAAATGCCGGTAGCCGTTTGAGTTATGGTGTCTTCGACCCCATCCCCATCTGTGTCAGCAGTAAGAGCGTAAGCTGTAGTTGATAGTGCGAAAGAAGCAAAAAACAAAATAATAATTAACACCATTTTATGTACTGTACTGCTCCCCATTTCCCTCTCCTTCTTTAAAATAGACGACATAACTTATCTTTCTCCTTATTGTTTTACGATTTAGACGACTCTCCATGCCAGGCAGGCCTTAAACATACCACAAAACTATGTTCATGCAAGTAGGTATTTTCAGCAGGCTACCGCATTAAAAATCACTTGAAAACAAGTCCTAATTAAGGTAACAGCACAACTCAACAAAAATATTTACCCTAAAGGCGAATTAATCTCTGAGGAGGAAATGGCACAATTAATACTTACGAGGCATGATGTGCTACCAAAATTAAATTACTCTTTGATACCTGCCAGCTAACCCAAGAATGTGAAGTTACTGTTCTACAGACCCTTAGCACAATAGCGGTCATTCTCATTCCACGCTGCTTTTCTCCTTTTCTTTGCAAGGCTGAGCGAAGAAGACCCTTTGCTAAAACAAATTCATACACAGATGACAAACACAGGTCATGATCGTGGCGGCATTCCCTTTTCTGATTTCAGACGATCACGTAGTCACTCTACGGGGAGTCTAAAATCAGGGAAACATGCTTCTCTGGATATCCGGTCTCGCTCCACCTCGCCTACTCGACCTCCGCCCCAACATCATATAGCCGGTTCGCTGTTCGCTACGTACACAGGATCTACCTCATGCTTCCTTCAGACATGCCGCCGGTCATACCTACCCTGCCTTGTTGGCGTTGTCCTTCCGTCCGGTAACGGTGGACTGTCATTCCAAACACCTGCTTGGAACGGCGGCCTGTGCGTCATACCAGGCACACGTTAAATTCGTTGACTTAAACAATAATTGTTCTATAATTCGATATATGTCGAAATATAAAAAATTGAGCGCAACTGACTATGCCACTATTTTTAAGGCGTTATCCAATCCAAACCGTCTGAAAATACTTTCAAAAATGATTCGACACTGCAAAGTCGGCACAAGTTGTTCTGCGGTTGAGTTTGAAAAATGCTGTGTTGGCGACGTAGGAGAACACCTTGATATTGCCCCGTCGACCTTGTCTCATCACATAAAAGAATTAAATAGGGCGGGCCTGATACAAATGGAGCGTCGCGGACAATATATGGATTGCTGGGTAAATAAAGAAATATTGGAAATACTTCAAAATTTCTTTATTGAAGAAAATTTAAGTATGTTATCAAAGTAAGCTCTTCTTAACTAAGAAACAAAAAGCTAAGAAACAGAAAGTTAAGAAACAGAACGCTAAGAGACAAGAAGAGGTAAACACAATGGACCACAAAGAAGCAGACGAAATTCGCCAATCAGTACGTGATAGCTATTCAAAAGTAGCCGAAGCCAGTAATGCAGGAAACGACTGTGGTGTCGGCTCCAGTTGTTGCGGTGTCTCTTCTGACGGACAACTCAACACACTCATTTCAACCCGCCTGGGCTATTCAGAAGATGACCTTCAAAGTGTACCCGATGGCGCTGATATGGGGCTAGGCTGCGGTAATCCCCGTGCTATAGCGAGCATCCAGCCGGATGAAACTGTTTTAGACCTGGGCAGCGGTGGTGGCTTTGACTGCTTTCTGGCAGCACAGGAATTAAAAGGAACGGGCCAGATCATAGGCGTAGATATGACACCAGCGATGATCAGCAAAGCACGCGATAACGCAAATAAAGGTAATTACAAAAATGTTGAATTTCGATTGGGTGAAATCGAATTTCTTCCTGTTGCGGACAACACGGTTGATGTCATCATATCGAATTGTGTTATCAATCTATCACCCAATAAGCCCCAGGTATTTCGCGATGCGTTCAGAGTCCTGAAACCCGGTGGCCGCCTCGCTATTTCAGATGTTGTCGCCAGTTGCGAGTTACCCGAACACATTCGCAATGATCTCGTGCTGTATTCCGGTTGTATGGCAGGGGCATCGCAAATCCAAGAACTGGAAATTATAATAAAAGAATCAGGTTTTACAAATATTCAAATCACACCAAAAGATAATTCCAAAGACTTCATCAAGGACTGGGCGCCTGATCGCGGAGTTGAAGAATACGTAATATCTGCGCATATAGAGGCGAGAAAACCGGCCGCTTCTTGTTGCTAGCCACTGATTTTTTTATTTCTAACTTTTTTATTTCTAAATATGGGCTTCAACTAATTATTCCATAACCAGGCCGCGCCCCTCACCCCACTGGAGTCCCCATATTTCGGTGGCACTAGCCTGGTCTGTACCTGGTCCGAAAAAACATATTCACCCCATAGCCGAGGAACATTCGTGTATAAACGCGAAATATTTGACATCCCGCCACCCAAAACAATGACATCCGGATCTAGAATATTGATAACACTTGCCAACGAACGCGCCATTCTATCTTCATATCGTTGAATAATCGTTTCACAGAGACTATTGCCCTGTTCACTTAGCTTAATAATATCGATCACATCAAGTTCTTCGCCGGTCTGCAATTTATAATCCATAACCAAACCCGGTGCAGACAAAAATGTTTCAATGCATCCCGTTTTTCCACAATAACAATGATGACCCGTCAATTCGTTTTTGTTTGGCCAAGGCATTGGATTATGCCCCCATTCTCCCGAAATTGAGTTAACACCGGATAAAACACTGCCCTCGACAACAATGCCGGCACCTGTCCCGGTGCCAATAATAACACCAAAAACAATGTTGGCGCCCATTGCGTTACCGTCCGTTGCTTCTGACAACGCAAAACAATTTGCATCGTTATTGATACGAATCGCTTTTGCCAGTAAATTTTCAAGATCTTGCAAAATAGGTTGATCATTCAAACAAACGGAATTAGAGTTTTTCAACAAACCCGTCTTTTTAGAAATTGCACCCGGTATTGCCAAACCAATCGACACGGCAGATCGAGACACCGCGAGGCTTGTTTCAGCATTTTCAATTAGTGTGGCTATCGATATTAGGGTTTTTTTATAGTCGCCCTGCGGAGTAGGTAAACGCTCACGAAGTAGTATCCCACCTTTTTCATCAAGTGCGATAATTTCTATTTTTGTTCCACCAAGGTCAATTCCGATTCGAACCATAGTTTAATCTAATACTCCGTCAAATACGCGAATAGGAGACACTGTGTTAATGCGTTAATTGGCCCATCTCCAGCAAAGCGGTAAAGGGTAGAGAATATTGTAAAGAGAGTATAGAGGTAGGAACACCGTGACCCCAATTTTTAGGCTCACACGAGTAAATACTGAATATTTTATTGATTATTCACAATTTAAGTGCTATAAAATCAGCATGACCACTGCAGCAGAAAACACCGAAGAAATCCGCCAACGTATATTGCAGGCAGCAGAAGAACGCTTTCGTGTGTATGGTTACGGCAAAACGACGATGGCTGAAATCGCTAAAGACAGTGCTATGTCAGCGGCTAATTTATACCGTTATTTTGAAAACAAACTTGATATTGGTACTTTTCTTGCCCAGCAATGCATGGCGCAACAGCTGGATATTTTGCGCGAAGTGGTTCGACGGCCTGGACTCACCGCCGCAAAATGTCTGGAAGAATTTGTACTCGCTAAACTGCGGTTCACCTACGATAGCTGCCTGTGTGAAGATAAAATCAATGAGTTAGTCGCTATTATCGCCAGCGAAAAAAAAGAAATAGTGCACCAAAAAATGTTGGCAGAACAATCGCTTATCGCAGAAATATTGTCTGAGGGCAACAAATCCGGTGAGTTCGATATAGCTGATGTGCTTCAAACCTCAGAATCCGTACAAACAGCCACTGTAAAATTTGGCGTACCGATATTTATGAACCTGTATCCACTTGCGAAATTCGAAAAAATGGCCATCGGTGTAGTCCAACTATTATTGCGCGGCCTGCTAAAACATTAGAATTCCGGCTTGATTACACCAATGCGTGTGTGATTTAGTCTATAAAAAATGAATATTTTCTGATTTATTAATTATTCAGGACAACAGGAGCACAACAATGGCGGAAGATACAACTAAGGATTCATTCGCAACAAACTTCGGTACATGGGTGGTTAATCACAAATGGCGCGTACTGTTGCTTTCGCTCATTGTCATTTTTACTGCCGCCAGTGGCGCGCGGTTTCTAAGCTTTATCACCGATTATCGAGTATTCTTTTCCCCCGATGATCCCAAGCTCATTGCGTTCGAAGCGCTACAAAACACCTATACCAAAAATGACAATGTGCTCTATGTTATTGCACCAAAAAATGGTCAGGTGTTTACACGTAAAACGCTGGATAGCATCGAACTACTAACAAAAGAAGCTTGGCAAACACCATATTCTATTCGCGTTGACTCAATTACCAATTTTCAATTTATTACTGCTGACGGAGATGACCTGATTGTCCGGGACCTGATTGAAGACAGCCTGTCTCTAAGCGATAAAGATCTGCAACTTGTCAAAACCATCGCACTCAATGAACCGCTGCTGGTAAATCGTGCCATCTCACCGAGCGCGCATGTTACCGGTATCAATGTCACTATCCAGCTACCCGAGAAAAAGGGAGGTGGTCTTGTGCCAGAAATTACTGAATTTTCACGAAATCTGGCAGAAAAAATAAAGGCTCAGAACCCGGAACTCGATATTTATCTTACCGGCATGATCTTTATGAATAACAGCTTCCAGGAATCGTCTCAAAAAGACATGGGAACCCTGGTGCCACTGATGTTCCTGATTGTCATTCTGGTCGTTGGACTGCTACTGCGCGTAATTTCTGGCACCGTGGCCACTGTCATTGTCATTTTCCTGTCTATCCTTGCAGGCATGGGCCTGGCAGGCTGGTCAGGAATCAAATTAACACCGCCTTCCGCCAGCGCACCGAATATTATCCTGACATTAGCGGTCGCCGACTGCGTGCATATTTTAGTGTCCTTCCTGTATAACATGCGCCACGGCATGGAAAAGAAAGCAGCGATGATTGAAAGTATCCGCATTAACTTTCAACCCATCTTTCTTACCAGCATAACAACCGCCATTGGTTTCCTGAG
>VAPK010128968.1_pt1 | contig 12866 bp, 13 predicted proteins | sample 3395031 | NCBI WGS metagenome assembly VAPK01 (sample SAMN08290443, study PRJNA428436) | hydrothermal vent metagenome | isolation source: Deep-sea hydrothermal vent chimney 1 | place: Pacific Ocean: Juan De Fuca Ridge | reverse complement strand
ACTTCTTTGGCTTTATTTTTCCTTCGGGAAAAATCTTAAAATATTACTCAGTCAAAATCAATTTAACTTAAATTTTGCTTGGTAAGGATCGACTAATTAATCTTAAGATAAATTACTAATGTTTCACGCTTCCGTTAACCCTCTTTAAGAAAGTGAATTAGCAGTCGTAATATTTTATACTCCGTTATATTATTCAATAATTTATAAATTCTATTTTCGATCAGGCAGCTTCACCTATTACAACTCCCAAGTCAAACAGTTTCTTTATTGGCCGAATTGCATGGCCATTATTAATGATCTGTTCAAGCATGTCCATTTCGCCCTCCATTTTAAAGAACGAAAAATAAAATCCGGTTCAACCCAGCTTTGGGTAAATCCGTTTTTCAACTCTGACAACTTATTTATATCTTTGTGCTGTAGCATGGTTGTGTGTTTTGGAAAAAACCTTGCTAAGATAATGAATTTCATTGAATTAGCAAGCATCCGCGCTACTTTTTTACTTCATATCATCTTTATTTTCAAGCTTTTTTGATGTGCGAAACATTAGTTAATATCATAAAGACAACAAACCATCTTGGAAAAATGAAATTATGGTGACAAAACTTACCACCATTCTATTGTTTGTAAATATTTTTACTTTCTCAGTAAAATCTTATTGTCAGGAAATTAGGGTTACTCTGAACATGAAAGATGTCAGTATTTCAAGCGTCCTTGATGAGATATCCGACCAAAGTGGATATACTTTTGCCTGGAGTAGTAAGTTTGTCGATGTCGACAAAAAAGTGGACTTTGAATGCGGTAAATGCACTTTAGTTCAAGCACTCAATCGACTCTTTGATGGTACTAATATCAGGTATGAATTTGTTGATAAGAAAGTGATTCTTATTCCCGAAGAATTAAAAACGATACCCAGACCGAACGGTAGGGGTGATATTTCAGGAACCGTGAAATCTTCTTCAGGTAAAATTCTTCAGGGGGTGAATATTGCAGTTAAAGGAACATCTAAAGGCACTATTACTGATAGTAAGGGTGTTTTTGAATTAGATGGACTTGCCGATGGAACTTATGAATTGGTTGTAAGTTTCGTGGGATTCAAATCTCTGGTTTTTAAAGTTGATGTTTTTGACGGGAAGCTTGACAATGTAAATATTAAGATGGCTCCCGACATGTTAAACTTGAATACTATTGTGGTTACTGGAGTGCAGAACCCGGAATCGGCAATGAGATCTAGCGTTGCGATTACCACAATGAGTAGCACTGAAGTGGAAAAGCTAAACACTAGTAATGCCGCTAAAGTGTTGGAATTTGTTCCTGGGTTTTATCTGGAAACATCAGGTGGAGATGTCGGCAATAACTTATTTGTACGTGGAATTCCTTCAGCTGGAGCGTATCAGTTTGTACAGATACAGGAAAACGGCCTTCCTGTATTTGAGGATGGAGCTCTTCAGTTTAGCAATGCGGACAACTACTTTCGTATTGATGCTAACCTGGACCGGATTGAAGCTGTGAGAGGAGGCTCTTCTTCAATTTTTGCCAGCAATTCACCGGGAGGTATTGTGAACTTGATTAGTAAAACGGGTGGCCCTGTCTTGCGTGGATTTGCAAAGATATCGTCTGCTGATTATGGAATGTTACGCACTGACCTGAATGTTAACGGCCCTCTATCCAAAAATATCCGTTTTAGTATTGGTGGTTTCTATCGATATGGTAATGGTGTCAGAGACGCTGGTTTTGCAGGCAATAAAGGGGGGCAGTTGAAGGCTAATTTTACATTTTTACATAAAAACGGTTATATCCGGACTTTTTTCAAATTTTTAAACGACAGGAATATTTTCTATTTGCCTATTCCTATTCAAAATCAGAGCCATCCCGCAAGTGTGCCGGGATTTAATGCAAATTATGGCACATTGGCAAGTATATACGACAGTAAGATCAGCGTTCCAATGGTTGGTGGCGGAACATTTACCAGGGATCTCCAAAACGGAATTCATCCAATTGTTACAGCAATCGGGGCGGAACTGTTTCAGAATTTAACTCAGTCGTGGACCATCAAGAATGCTTTCCGTTTTACCAACATCGATCTGAGCTATGATGCCATGTTTTCTATGGGTAATCCGCTTTTAGCTACTGATCTTGGGAATTCTGTATTTGGTGATGGAAATTATCAGTACTCTTATGTGGATAATGGCAAAATAATCTCCAACCCGGCATCGATGAATGGAAACGGACTCGTAGTACAGCCCGGATTCTGGAGTGTCGACAGAAATATGAACAACTTCGCTGATAAATTGAGTATTACTAAAAAGGTCGGGGCTCACCATATTTCTGCGGGATACTACTTTTCGCATTATGCTGCTACTCAATTCTGGTATTGGTCACAAGTTTTAATGGAAGTGGCCATCAAGCCCCATCTGCTTAACCTTACCGATCTCGCTACAGGCCGGTCCTATACTTGGAACGGGATTAGTAATATTGGATTTTATGGAAGAAATTCATTTATTGAAGGACTTATTAATGCCATTTATCTTGATGATGAGTTCAATATTGGTGAGAATTTGTCAGCCGAAGTGGGAGTACGGTATGAAATGAATAAGTACTCGGGTTCTCTGGAAGGAGATGCAACGGGTAATCTGCCTGACCAGGATTCTCTGCTGACGCCAGCTTTAAATACTGCCTGGGTCGGAAGTGGCCGGTTCAAATATTTTACTTATAACATTAACAGGGCATCATGGACGGTTGGATTGAATTACCTCTTCTCGAAGAATACAGCTGTATATGTGCGTGCCAGCAGTGGTTTCCGAGCTCCTGTTGAAGAATCATTTATGGATAACATCAGTAATGAAAGTAATCTGAAACCCACTTTTGTAAATCAGTATGAATTGGGTTGTAAACATTCTTCATCCACCATTGCAGTGTTTGCCAATGCATTTTTTATGGCTATGAAAAACCTGCCGTTTACAGATATTCTGGCCAACGGCCAATCTGAAAATAAGTTTGCATCTGCGAGAAACTTAGGCTTGGAGTTAGAGACCATCGTGAAATTCGGCATTTTTGGTTTTCAATTTAACGGAACATTACAGAGCCCGCAATTTTCTAATTTTCAGTATCATAATACGGCAAATGGAACACTTATCGATAATAATGGCAAGCAAGTAAGAAGAATCCCTAAGATTTTTTTTCATCTGGAGCCAGCGTTAGATATTACACATAATTTGAATGTTTATATCCGTTACAGCGTGTACGGGAAAAAATTCCAGGATAATGAAAATCTGGCTACGTTGCCTGGATATACTGTGTTTGATGCAGGCGCTTCCTACCAGTTACAAGCAATTCGTTTTGCGATTACCGGTAATAATCTTTGCAATACAATCGGGTTGACTGAAGGAGATCCTAGGACAAGTCCTAATACCGGTGCTTATTATTACATGGCAAGACCTATTCTGGGAAGAAATTATAAATTTTCGATTAGTTATCAATTTTAACATTATCAGTTCGATGTTGTAAACCTGCTCTTCAGTTTTCTTTGTTGAAAGGAGTGCTGGTTCCTCATTAGTTTTCTTATTCATTCATCTACCCTGATTTTACTGGGGCTATTAAATATTTTTGTTATGGTTGATCTATTGTTAGTTGGTAACCGGTTTGGTCGCAACTGGCGGTAGCCTTACAATTATCTTCCAACATCAAATCCGGCTCATCTCTAAATTTTCCTATTTTAGCATTCTTGATTTCACCTGTTAATAATACTGATCTATGAATAAAATGTACCTGAGTAAAGAAAAGAAATTTGATAAAAGCTACCTTGAAATGGCGCATGTATGGGCAAAAAATTCCTATTGCAAACGCAGGCAGGTTGGGGCTTTGCTCGTAAAAGAACGCATGATCATTTCTGATGGTTATAACGGAACGCCGTCGGGATTTGAAAATGTTTGCGAGGACGAAGACAATCACACCAAGCAGTATGTGTTGCATGCGGAAGCCAATGCCATTACCAAAGTAGCCAAATCCAATAACAGCAGCCAAGGAGCCACCCTTTATATTACTGATTCACCTTGTATGGAGTGTGCCAAACTGATCATTCAGGCAGGCATTTCAAGAGTGGTTTACGATCGTGAATACCGCATCAAAGATGGACTGGAGCTTTTGCAAAGGGCAGGAGTGGATATTGAACATATTTCTAGCGAAAGCTGATGGATTGATTCACCGATATCTCATTGAGAACCATTAGGAATTCGCTCAAAATCATGGCGGTAGCGCCCCAGACAATTTCGCCGTTCAAGTAAAAACAGGGAACTTTAACTTCTTTTCCTTCTCTCGATATGATGGATTCTTCAACCTGTAGATCAGGGTTTATAAAATCAGTGATGGCGACTTCTATGACTCTTGTGGTTTCAACGCCATCTACCTGAAAAACAGGCTTCTCTGGATAAAAGCCGACATAAGGCTGTACCCGGAAATTGCTGGGGGGAATATAAATTTCACTGAGCCTCCCTGAAATTCTAACTTTTTTAATATCAATCCCGACTTCTTCCTGTGACTCCCGTAAAGCAGTAAATTCCAAGTCATCGTCTGAGTTTTCATATTGACCTCCCGGAAGGGCGATCTGATCACTGTGAACTCCGTTGTAATCTGCCCTCTTGATTAGAGCGAAATTCAATGCGTCGTAATTCGGGTATAACAACATAAGTACGGCGCTTAATTTGACGTTTTTTAAAGGAATCGGATTGAGAAGCGATGCTTTGCGTGTAGGTGGAACCATTTTTTCATGCGCTAATGTTCCTGGTAATGACCTTGTAAGTCTTTGATTTAATATTGATTCAAACAATTGAAAATCAAGTTCATTCATCATATTTTCCTGTTCCATTCATGTAATATTAGGAAATTGATCTCCGTTTTTTTGATTACAAAGATAGCTGATTGGACATTAAGAAATTGCAGGTGCAAGTCCGGTTTCTTAGCGTGGAATTCAGGAAAATGTGGCTCAATGCCTTAAGCAATAACTTCATCCACCACATCTTCTTCCTTACGAAGATTCTGGATGATAAAATCCTGACGGTCAGGGGTATTCTTGCCCATATAAAATGCCAGTGTTTCGGGAACTGAAGATTCCCTTTTCAGGATAACTGGATCAATCCGCATACTCTTGCCAATGAAATGTTTGAATTCTTCCGGTGAAATTTCGCCAAGTCCTTTAAACCGGGTGATCTCTGGATTTGGTTTTAGCTTTTCAATGGCACTGATACGCTCTTGTTCGTTGTAACAATAGATGGTTCCCTTTTTGTTCCGGACCCTGAAAAGTGGCGTTTGCAAGATAAACAAATGGCCTGCTTTAACCAGATCAGGATAAAACTGAAGGAAGAATGTCATCAAAAGAAGCCTAATGTGCATACCGTCCACATCAGCATCAGTAGCGATGACAATGTAGTTATAGCGAAGATCTTCCAGACTTTCATCAATATTCAATGCAGCCTGCAAGAGGTTAAATTCTTCGTTTTGGTAAACGATTTTTTTGCTTAGACCATAGCTATTCAGCGGTTTTCCCTTCAGGCTGAAAACAGCCTGAGTCTGAACATCTCTTGATTTGGTAATGGAACCACTTGCAGAATCTCCTTCAGTAATAAAAAGCGTCGTTTCCAGCCGTTTCTCATGATTTGAGTTGAGTTGAACCCTACAGTCTCTCAGCTTTTTATTATGAAGGCTGGCCTTTTTAATGCTTTCGCGGGCAAGCTTTTTAATGCCCGCCATGTCTTTTCGTTCTTTTTCAGATTCAAGGATCTTGCGGTAAAGCAGGTCAGCGGTTTCGGTATGAATGTGCAGGTAGTTGTCGAGGTTTCGTTTGATAATATCCCCAATATAATTTCTGATACTTTGTCCGTTGGTTTCCAGGTATTGCGATCCTAACTTGGTCTTGGTTTGGGATTCAAAAACGGGTTCCTGCACTTTGATGCTGACTGCTGCAATGAGCGAAGTGCGGATATCGCTGGTTTCAAAATCTTTTTTATAAAATTCACGGATGGTCTTTACCAAAGCTTCTCTGAAAGCGCTCTGATGCGTCCCGCCCTGTGTTGTATGCTGACCATTTACAAAAGAATAATACTCTTCTGTATAAGAGCGTGAACTATGTGAAAATGCGCATTCAAAATCACCTTCTTTAATCCTGATGATGGGATAAGTGACAGGGCCATTACCATCGATATTGTGCTCCAGCAGGTCAAGCAACCCGTTTTTTGCCTGCATGGCCTGCCCGTTATAAGTGACAGTAACACCATTGTTGAGGAAAACATAATTCCACAACATTTCTTCCACATAATCAGGAATGTAATGAAAATTTGCGAAAATTTTTTCATCCGGAATGAAAGTAACAATGGTCCCCGGCTTTTCGGAACACTCCTGGACGGGTTCATCTTTTGTGAGTTCACCCCGTTGGTATTCCACAATTTTGGTTTTGCCTTCGCGGATGGACTGCACCCGAAAGTAGGAAGAAAGGGCGTTTACGGCTTTGGAGCCCACACCATTTAATCCCACTGATTTTTTAAAGACTTTTGAATCATATTTGGCACCCGTATTTATCTGACTTACACAAGCATGTACTTTCCCTAAAGGCATTCCCCTGCCGTAATCACGGACGATAACGGTCTTTTCTTCGATGGTAATTTCAATGGTATTGCCATTGCCCATAATAAACTCATCAATAGAGTTATCGAGAATTTCTTTCAGAAGAACATAAATCCCGTCATCGGGAGAATTCCCATCTCCTAACTTACCGATATACATTCCCGGTCTGAGCCGGATGTGTTCTTTCCAGTCCAGTGACCTGATGCTGTCATCATTATATTCTGCCGACATTTCTTCTAATTTCCTACAAAAATAGGGGATTGGGCAAGAAAAACAAGGTATCTGGCAAATAGTTGTTAAACGGGTATTGTTAAGAAAACATGCTAAGAAATTGAATTTGAGAAAAGGACAGGCATTTAACTAATTTGATCCGACAATTTTTTTTGCGGCTTGAAGTTAAAAAAACGCTGTAAATCCATATCTACAGCGTTAGATTCATTTGCAGGCAATCTTTTCAACAACAAAATACAGTTTGTCTCCTTTATAGAAATTATTGTTTCTTTTGTGTTGAAATTTTGAAGGGGGAATAAAGCGGGCAAAAGCTGAAAAGTGCAGTGGCAATAGGAATGATGGCAATCAGTCCCCACCAGCTTTTAAAATAAATCCCTAATATGGCTATCACAACTCCGATAACCAACCTGATAATTTTGTCGACATTTCCCACATTTTGTTTCATGTTTTTTCGATTTAAGGATTAATAGCTAAACAAAAATAACAAACGGATTGAAACCGGTTGGTGACAAAAGTTACTTAAGGTCAACAATTTCGATATAACCGCGGTGGTTGACGATCTTTTTACCCTTTTCCAGCTGTTTCAACAACCGTGAAACCACTTCGCGGGCGGTACCTAATTGGTCAGCCAGTTCCTGATGCGTGGTTTTCACAGTATTGTTCTCATCTTTCATTTGCTTAAGATGTTTGATAAGCCTGTACTCAATTTTTCTGAACGTAACCGAATCAACAACACTGATCAGTTCTTTGAATCTGATATGAAATGTTTTTACGATGAATTCATTTAATTTTGGATAGGATATCAATAATTCTTCGAAATCCTTTAGCGGAATTGTAAGCAGTTGTGTATCGTTTTCAGTTTCAGCAAAAACCGCACTGGTCTGGTGCTGAAGCCCTGAAGCCAGTGTCATGGCACAGCTTTCACCGGGTTTTATGGAGTAAAGCATCACCTCTTTTCCCGATTCATCCTGCCGTGAAACTTTAATCTGGCCTTTGATTACCAAAGGTATTACTCTGATATAATCTCCTTGATTGATAATTGGTTGATGCTCAGCAATTTCCAATAACTGACTCCTGCCTAACATTTCGTCAGCCAGTTCTCCGTTAAGAAAAACTTTTCTTAAAAAAAGGTGGATATCTTCCATTTATCAAAAATATAAAACTTTAAATATATAAAACTTTATATAACGGTTACCAAATTTTACGAAACGCCTATATACCTTATATTTTAGGCGGAATGATATTGAAGATCTTTCATATTTATTATTTTTACGCGACCTTAAATAATCGATTATGCAAAAAAACACTTTTTGGATGGCTGTTTTGGTTTTATCTTTACCAATAACCTCCTTATTTGCCCAAAACAGGCAGTTGATTCCCATTGAAGTCCAGAATGCCTACAAAAATGAAACCCGTTCTATGACAGGCCAACCTGGCCCTAAATACTGGGAAAACCATGCAAATTACAAGATTAAAGCATCATTACTGGCAGATGAAAGCCGTTTAAAGGGCAGTGAAAGTGTGACATATTTTAACAATAGCCCTGATACATTAAAGACTATTGTTATCAGGCTTTACCAGGATATATACAAAAAAGGTGGCACGCGTGCCAGCGATATCAGCCCCAAAGATGTGACAACGGGAGTTCATATCTTTTCACTTAAAATTGATGGTAAAGATGTTAAAATGACTACTGGCCAAATGAGCTATTTTTTTGGAATCAACCATGTTGTCAAGTTGCCTAAGCCTTTGGTGCCGGGTGATTCACTTACCATGGATGCAAGCTGGGAATTTCATATTCCAGACATCAGTCACAACCGGATGGGAGAATTTGGAAAAGGGCGGTTTCTTATTGCCTACTGGTATCCGCAAATTGCAGTCTTTGATGATATTAGCGGCTGGGATATGGTCAATTTCAATGGGATTACGGAATTCTATAATGATTTTAACAATTATGATGTGACGTTGACGACCCCTGCAGGTTATGCTGTTTGGACCACTGGTCATCTAAACAACCCAAAGAAAATTTATGCAAAGCCTGTTTTAAAGCGCCTGAAAGAAGTTGCCAAATCCGATAATATTATTTCAGTTATTAATCAGAAAGACTGGAATGAAAATAAGGTTTTGAAAACAAACAGACCCAATACATGGAAATATTCAGCTCGATATGTCAGTGATTTTTCATTTGCAGCGGCCTTAAAATACAATTGGGATGCATCTTCTGTTCTGGTTGATACCGCTACCGGAAGGCGTGTTAGGGTAGATGCCATTTATCCTGATTCTTCGAGATCCTTTCAAAATGGCGCCCGTTATGCACGCATGAGTATAAAATTCATGTCATTTCAGATGCCAGGTTATCCTTATCCGTTTGAGCATATGACATCGTTCAGCAATGGCACACTGGGTGGTGGAATGGAAACGCCTATGATGGCAAATGATGGAGATCCTACAGATACTGTGAATGCTGCTGGATTGATATTCCACGAAATTTCACATTCCTATTTTCCATTTTTTATGGGAACTAATGAGCAAAAATATGCCTGGATGGATGAAGGCTGGGCTACTTATTTTTCAGGAGTCTTTGAAGATCATTTTTTCCCCGGTAATCATTATGCCCAAAGGTTCGCCGGTATTTTTAGCAGAACAAGCGGTCACCAATTTGAGTTGCCACCCATAATCCTTTCTAATTCTTTTGACAACTGGAGACATTATAGTATTCAGGCATATACCAGACCTTATTTAGCTTATAAATATCTTGAAAATGTTATGGGAGAAAAAGCTTTCAAACATGCTTTGTTGAGCTATATTAAGATATGGAACGGAAAGCATCCTATTCCTTTCGATTTCTTTAATGTTTTTCAGAATGATTATGGGAAAGATATCATGTGGTTTATCAAACCCTGGTTTTTTGGTCCCGGTTATGCAGATCAGGCACTGGTTAAAGTGACACAATCTAATCAGATTATAGTTTCAAATGTCGGAGGCCTTCCTATGCCAGTTCATTTAAAGGTCGAATTTACCGACGGAAGTGTTCAAAATATTGTGGAACCGGTTTCGATCTGGGAAAATAATATGAATCGCGCTATGGTTCAGGCAGATAAAAATAAAAAAATCAAAAGTATTACTTTAGGGGATGCTACCATTCCTGATGTTGACAAATCGAATAATCACATGAAAATGTGACGATTATTGCCAATAAGAAAGAAAAATATTTGAATTGTAGTTTGTTAAATGGTCAGTTGCTAATAGCTGACCGTTTAGTTATTTTTACATTCAGTTTTGCACTTGAGTTATGAATAAAATACGACTTATTCTTATCGGATTTTTTTGGCTTGTTTTCTTACAGGCGACGGCTCAAACGGTAGCTCCGTTTAAATATTTTATTCAGTTTACCGATAAGAACAATTCACCCTATTCAATTTCTCATCCGGAGGCATTTTTATCTGTCCGGGCATTGGCAAGGAGGGCTGCTCATGGAATTGCCATAAAGGAAAATGATTTACCTGTGAATCCGGAATATATAAAGGAAGTTGCAGCAAAAGGAGTGACTGTTTTGAATGCATCCAGATGGCTGAATGGTGTCATTATTTATACAGCAGATTCAAGTTTGGTAGATGGTGTTGAAGCATTGCCTTTCGTGAAAAGAACCATTATTTTCAAAAATGCTCCCCGGAAAGAGAAAGCTTTTTTTAAAAATGAAGTTTATTTAAGAATAAATCCTAATCCACGGACAAAAGCTTCTTCATTTTCAGAAGAGAGATATGGTTTGGCGCTTACGCAGATTAAACAAATTGACGGGATTCCTCTTCATGATTCAGGATACCTCGGACAAAATATGGTCATTGCGGTTTTGGACGGTGGATTTATAAATATTCCCAACCAGATGGTTTTTGACAGTCTTCGTGCCCAGAACAGGATTTTGGGAACAAAAGATTTTGTTCATCCTGATGGAAATGTTTATACCGAAAGTGAACATGGCCGTATGGTTTTATCCTGCATGGCTGCTGATGAACCTGGCCTGATGATAGGAACCGCTCCCGATGCTTCCTACTGGTTGCTACGGTCTGAGGATGTGAATTCTGAAAATGTGATAGAAGAATATTATTGGGTTTGCGCTGCCGAATTTGCCGACAGCGTCGGTGCTGACGTGATAAATAGTTCTTTGGGATATACAGCCTTCGATAATAGCGCTACGTCCCACACTTATGCAGATATGAACGGCGAAATAGCCATTTCTACCATTGGAGCTGAAATTGCGGCCAGCAAAGGGATCTTGGTTGTTAACAGTGCCGGTAACAGTGGCTTCAATTTAACTTTTCCGTGGGTAGGCGCCCCAGCTGATGGTGACAGCGTTTTTACCATTGGGGCTGTGAACGCGAGCGGGATTAGGGCAGCTTTTAGCTCAATTGGCCCCACTTATGATGGACGAATAAAACCTACGGTCATGGCTATGGGACAAGGAAGTACTGTGGCTGATGCAGACAGCGGGGTACTTTTTGCCAGCGGAACTTCTTTTTCTTCACCCATAATGGCCGGAATGTGCGCCTGTTTGTGGCAAGCTCATCCCAAAGCCAGTAATATACAGATCATGGAAGCCATCAAGGAAACCGCTTCCAACCATTTAAATCCAAATAATTCTATCGGATGGGGTATCCCTGACTTTGCAAAAGCCGATTCGTTACTAACAGTTATTTTTCCGTCGACAAATGATTTTTCAACTGGTGACGTCCGAATTACTCTTGCCCCGAACCCGTTTCATTTCTATCTTCAGGTTAAATTGGCAGGTATAGAAGGGAAATTGAACATAAAAATATATAACCTTAGTGGGCAGATCATATTTCAAAAAACTTACCCTTCAGGAACAACCTTAGTAACATTTGGAATTGGAGATTTGAATCTCTTGTCACCTGGACTGTATCTGATGAGATTAGAAAGTGGTCAGCATGTTTATTTCAAGAAACTGGTGAAAGAGTAGAACCCTCTGAAAAAGAAATTTCTTCGATGTGGGAATTGTATGTAAATACATTTCCAAACTTTTTAAATGGAAAGTTAGGTTTTTTAGAATGTCCAAAAATACTGATGAGCTTACTTTTCTTTAATTTTTGTAGCGTCTTTCAGCATGTTTTTAGGATTGATTTTTTCGACATCCTTTTTAAGGCCACTTACTTCTGAAGCAACATCTTTAAGATCGTTGACAAGTTCACCGTCCTGGGTGGCTTTTTTGAATTCATGAATTCCTTTTCCCAATCCTTTGGCAAGTTCAGGGATTTTTTTACCTCCAAACAACAAAAGGACAGCCGCTAAAATCATAAGCAGTTCCTGTGTCCCAATTATACCGCATTGCTGAATCATAGTAATTAAGTTTTCGCAAATGTATATAATTCTCTAACTTTTTGTTCTAACAAAGTACTATTTTGTGAACTATTAAATTTAGGTACATTTGAGAAGATGAAGATTTTGTTAGATACAGAATATTAGATGTTTGTGGGTTTCTCGCAACGATCTGTGAATAAAAATGTCTGACCTTAGGTTTCTTAATTTTAGTTAAAATTTTCTGGCGCATAGTTTTTTTCTGTTAATCAGGTTATTTTTTAAAAGCTTTAATCGGAAATTCTTTTAAATGCAGTAATTTTGCAAAACCGTCAGGCTGTTCTATCGTCTCGCTTCAGGTGAGTAGGAAAGTCGGGACAACACAGGGCGCCATACTTCCTAACGGGAAGGTTCTGCCGGAAGGCAGAAACAGCAAGTGCCACAGAAAATTACCGCCTCGCCCATGGCGAGGTAAGGGTGAAAACGTGGGGTAAGAGCCCACGCGTAGCGATGGCGACACCGTTACGGGGTAAACCTTATGGGTTGCAAGGCCAAATATTCCGGCGATCCCGTTCCAGACGGGATAAGGACTGCCCGTCCGATGCCGGTGGGTAGGCTGCTTGAGCTTTGTGGTGACACAAAGTCTGGATAAATGATAGAAACTTTGCCTTCGGGCAATTTACAGAATCCCGCTTACAGGCCTGACGGTTTTT
>VAPK010566220.1_pt1 | contig 12872 bp, 13 predicted proteins | sample 3395031 | NCBI WGS metagenome assembly VAPK01 (sample SAMN08290443, study PRJNA428436) | hydrothermal vent metagenome | isolation source: Deep-sea hydrothermal vent chimney 1 | place: Pacific Ocean: Juan De Fuca Ridge | reverse complement strand
GAACCTGAGAGAGATTTTAATTCCTGATCCGCCTAGGCATAAAAAGGAGGTGCCTCAGATGAGCTTATCTCTTTGATGAAAAACTGTGGGACAGCAGTGGGTAGAACCCAATCATTCCTAAAGTTTGTATTTGTATATTTTTTGCAAGTAATTAAATAGGCTATAGTCTGTTTAATAAAGTCAACTTAGCAATGAGGCAAGATCAATGCCAGATCAAAAAATAACCTTTTTAGGTTTAGGCGCAATGGGCTATCCAATGGCAGGACATCTTGCCAATGCTGGATATGATGTTACGGTTTTCAATCGAACGTTTACTACTGCCGAAAGGTGGCAGTCTGAATATAAAGGCAGTGTTGCTAAAACCGTTGAAGAAGCCGTTAAAGATGCAGATGTGGTACTGACCTGTGTTGGCAATGATAGAGATGTACGTGAAATATTCGATAAAATATTAGCTTCTGCTAAATCAGGAGCAACATTAGTTGATCACACCACGACCTCAGCAATTATTGCGCGAGAGCTTTATCAACAAGCGAAAGAGAACAGCATGAGCTTTCTTGATGCGCCTGTTTCTGGTGGTCAGGCAGGTGCTGAAAATGGCGTGCTGACGATTATGGTTGGTGGCGATCAGGATACTTTTGATAGGGTCTTTCCTGTGCTAGATGTCTATGCAAAAGCCTGTACCCGTATCGGTGATACAGGGCAAGGACAAGTCCTGAAAATGATAAATCAAATCAGTTTTATAGGAACATTGCAGGGCTTATCAGAAGCTTTAACTTTTGCTAAAGCGGAAGGCATTGATGGCAAAACCATTGTCGATGTTTTACAACATGGTGCTGCAGGTTCGTGGCAAATGGTGAACCGCAGTGAAACTATGATGGAAAATGATTTTGATTTTGGTTTTGCAATTGACTGGATCCGAAAAGATTTAGCAATATGTTTTGAAGAGGCTGAAAAATTAGGTGTTGAACTTCCCTTAGCAAAGCAAATTGATGCTCGCTATAAAGATTTGCAAGAGCGTGGTTACTCGCGATCTGATACTTCTGTTTTAATAAAACAATTTGATGAGGAAAATAAAGAGTGAAAAACTATAAAGGTTCCTGCCATTGCGGCAATGTGGAGTTCTCTTTTGATCATGATGACATTAAAACAGGCTTACGCTGTAATTGTTCTTTGTGTATTCGCAGGGGAGCAATCATGACCGATTTTGTAATACCACCAGAAGAGCTAACAATTAAAGTAAAAGAGGAAGGTAGCTTAGGCGTTTATGAATTTGATAATAAAGTCGCCCATCACTTCTTTTGTAAGAAATGTGGCATCTACCCCTTTCATCAAACTTTTCGAATGCCAGACCAATACCGTGTTAATTTAGGATGTATTGAGTCGATAGATACTGCGGCGCTTGATATTGGTCTTTTTGATGGTCGGAGTTTGTAATAGCCGCCAATTATCAAAATAATGGGGGGGTGCCATATGTGCTTTTATGGCTATTATATTTTTCCATAGTTCTACTTCCCCTACAGAGTTCGTGATGCTGTCAGGGTTGCGTCGGTTCTGGAACACCCGTTCCTGCTTCGATGAAGGTATTAACAGCATCACCGAAAGGGGTGCGTGTATTGTCCGACACGAGTATATCGGGATCACCTGCGCTCCAGTTCCAAGCCAAGTTTCCAATCGGATAAGGAGCAGGCCCAGTTTTTAAGATGACAGCTTGCACATTGTCCCCTGCCCAATCAAGACCCCACTCGCCAATAATCACCAGGATGATGCCATCGGCACTTTGCGGGCCGTTGTGGTAGACATTGATGCCATCAAATGGACCCCATTGAGAATCGATGCCATTCCACAGCGTATCCTCTACTTCCTCCACGCTAGCCGACGGATTTGCCCACATATATAAATGCATATCCCAGATGACATTACGCATTGCTGTGACATTCGAGCCACCAGCACCGGGACCGGAACTGGGGTAGTTAGGAACGGGACCACCTTGGATATAGTTAGCATAAGTCAGGATATCTTCGGTATAACCACCTCCACGTGACAAAATGCAGACAATGTTATTGTTCCCTGTATTTCGAATAGCGTCGTAAGTTGCTCTAACATTCTGGACGATCCCTTCTCGATTGGTGCTGTCTGGCTCATTTTCGGTACCGAACCACACATAGGGATTATCCTTGTAACGTGTCGCGAATGTTGTATACGCATCTATCTGTCCCTGCGTCCAAGTAAAATCACCGATAGTGCTATGGTCTTCTAGCAATACCACAATGCGACGTGAGGTGGCAGCCTCGACGAAGGTAGTCAAAAATGCATCATCTACCGCCGTTGATGACCAGAAAAGGTTGTTAGGGCCATCGTCTTGGTAGGCAAACCGGATCATGTTGATTTTCGGGAAAAGTTCAACAATTTGATCTACTGCGTCAACACCTTTGGTGGGATAGCTGTTCGGATAGAAAGTGCTGTTGTAGATATTGATGCCCCTTGCGATAAAGACAGTTCCATCTGGAGCAATGATTCTCCCATCAGAAATCCTGAACAAACCACTTGCTTCAGATGAATCTTCGGAGGGGGTGCCGCTGCCACAAGAAGTGACACCAATTAGTAGGATGATCAAAGAAAAGAACATTACAATAATGCGGTTTAGAGCTTTCATATCCATCCTCATTTTGAAGTGTTATTTGTTGAAAGAAATTATCATTTAGTGAAGAGGTTGACTGAGTAGGGCGATAAAATAAAGCTACCTTGGTTTAGATCAGTCCAACTTGTATTGCGTGCAGTAAAATCATTATTGGCATCCCACAAATGCCAAGTCAAATCTGAAGGTAGCCAGTTATTGAACGAAAGATTGATAGTTTGAGGGCTTGCAGTGCGGTTAATGAGACTAAAAGCATAAGTGCTAGTCCCTGTTTGATTTGAGGTCGCATAAGCAGATACTTTTGCCGGCTGCTGCGATTGACTGTCTATTAGATTTCCATGAAATGACTCATTAAAAATTTTAAAAAGGTGTACATTTTCATCACGAGTATCTCCATCAAGAAGTGACATATCACTGTATGGAGCCATATTCCAATACATTGTGGCATCTGCGCCCGCTGTTATACTCTCGGTAAGGATAATTGCATCGTATAAAGCACCTTCATAAGTCTGAATTCTAGGCTCACCTTGATAGGATATATTATATTCTGAGAGGTATATAGGTAAGTAGTTATCCCCTGTGATCAGGTTTATTCTAGTACGAAGTTCTGCTAGATCAGCAGTTGCAAATTGAGCAACATCATAGGCATCTTGTAGACTATTTGAACCATCCCCTGAATAGCTATGAGCGGTAATAAAATCAATATCAGGATAAAGTGCATCGACTAACTGAGAAAGGTAGTCCACATTAACCCATGATGTTGCGGGCCCACCTACTTTGATCGTGGGGTCTACAGCTTTCATTGCAGTTACGGCTGTTTTGATAAATGTCGCCATCTCACTAACGGAAAGACCTGGGGATATGAACGCTGACTCCCTTTCATTGGGTATTTCCCAATATTTAATGCCAAGTCCATGGTCAATATTAACTATTTTGACCAGATCAGCGCAGAACTGGGCGAAAGCTGTTGGGTCTTGATAATCGTCTTCACCTTGAGAGCCAGCTGGAATATTAATCATCACTGTGTATCCCTCATTTACGAGTGGTCGCAGTGCTTGTTCGATTTTGTTGGAATTCCAGACACCGCTATCTTGCCACGCCTCTGGGCTATTTCCGAGCATCCCCCAACCGTGCAAGCGTATGAAACTCTTTTTTTGGGTGATGAGTTCCAGATTATTCATATAGGCTGGGTCGTTGGAATAAGCAGGAATAAAGTTTGCGGCAGTATTGATACCATAGGCTACGGTGGGAATTTTACGAATCACCTTATCCCAATCTACGCTTATCTTAATTCTATTAGCAGTGGGTTCAGCTGTTTTATCTTCGCCACCACAACTAACAATCAACATACTAGCAATAAGCAATATCGAAATTTTCATTGTGTTGGACATGCAGAATGTTGTGGACATGCAAATATCCTTATTCTAAATTTTTATAGGTGTATTAATCTATGGCAAATACTAAATAAGAAAGTTCAATAGTTTTTAAAGTTTTAACAAATAAATATCTGATTTTTAGGCTTATCACTTCATTGGATGCAACTTGTGTAATTAAATTGTTACGTATTTTTTTAGTAGATTCAAGGTGATTACAATCTTCAAAATAAGGTGGGGGTGCCATCTAAATATTATGTAGAGTTTCCCTTATGGTGGTTTTCTTTGCGAAGATCAAGCAAGACTCGACCAACATCGACACCTCCTTCGGAGGTGTAACGATGTACTTTATCGCCCTTGTGGGGCTGCTAAAGCAACTTCCCTAGTTCTGAGTTTTTAAATATTAATTGCCCAATATGTAGTGCGCCATCTTTTGTTAGGTGTCCACCATCAAATGAAATGAGTTTGAGTTCCTTGGTGAAAACAGGGCACCTGCCATCTTTATCGCAGGTGAGTTTTTGCAGGTCTATAAACATTCCGTCTTTGAGTGTCTTTTGCATTATGGCGCTGATTTTTTCTTGTTCACTATCGGGAGTGTTGCGTAGGTTTTGTAGCTTTTCTTCTGGGAGTCGTAGGTACTTTCTAATGGCGACTTTACCGAAGCTTTTTCTGCCGATAACAAATAATTTTTGATCTTCTTTAAGATGCATATTTTGAATGGTTTGCGGTAGCTTGTTTGCTGACCATTCTGTCCAGTTCGCCACTAGGATAATTACGTCTGAGTCTGCAATTTGTGGTAATGCTTTTTTTACGCTATCTGATTTTTCACAGAAAACCGCATCTTTGGTAGCTACATATTCTGAAAGTTTACTACCTAAGTAGACTTGGCAGCGTGTTGGAATATTACGTGTGCTTATTTGATAATTTTTTAAGTAATTGTTTTCTACTACGCTATTGAAAAAATCTTGTGCGTGGCTGTCGCCAATAATTAATGCTTTTTTTGAAGCAATTGGATTCACCGGACTTTTAGTTGCATCCAGAAACCTGAGTCTTACATATTTTCCGCTGGTTTTAATGTCAGCGGCTTTTGCTAATTGATCTCTAAGTTGATTCGCTGATGCAGTGGAGCTAAAAGCAGCAAGTAAAACTAAAGTAGCAACTGTTAATAAAGATGATTTGTTTTTATAATTCATTCAATTTTCCTGTTTTAATCTAGGTTTAACTATGTCCAATGACATCATTGCCGGTGATGAATAAAACCCCAATGGCAAAGATAATAAAGCTGCCAACTAGGCTGGCAATGAAGATTTGTTTGCGTTTAAATTTTTGTTTATTTCTAAAAGGCTTTTCCACAAAGCGCCAACTTAAATAGGCTAATAAAAAAGTTACGATACTTAGTAGACCTAATAACCAGTGACTTGGTTCCTCCATGCTCATCATTCGTGTAAATACAAATAAGGGTTGGTGCCAAAGATAAGCGCTGTATGAAATCAGCCCGATTGCAACAAATAGTCGCAGTGAAAGTATTTGATAGGCTAGGGTGTTCGGCGTGGTGAATATAATAATAAGTGCTGTGCCAACGGTAGGAGCAAGTGCATAAAGACTAGGGAAAGGAATGCTTTTATTAAGTAGAAATATACTGCCTATAATTAAGATCAAGCCCGTCATACTAGCGAATTGGTAGAAAAAATATTGCTGTTGTTTATCTGTTGAGGGTGCCTTGTAAAAAAGGTAGAAAGCAGACAGTGAACCAATCATCAACTCCCATGCGCGTGTAGCAATAAGATAGAAATTAGCCTCTGGGAAATGTCGCCACCCCCATTCCGTTAGCCCTAAACTGACTAAGCCGATAATACTCAGAATAACAATTAAGCAACGCTTACCCAGTGACCAGAAGAGAATCATTAACAGTGGGAAGAAAACATAAAACTGCTCTTCAACTGCAAGACTCCAAGTGTGCAACAGTGGGATTAATTCTGCACCTGCTGCAAAATAATCACTCTCTAACCAGAACAAAATATTAGAAGAAAACAAGGTCACCGCTATTAAGCTTTTGCCAAAGTCTTTAAGTTCAAATGGGAGTAGCCAATACCAAGCAAATGGCAGGCAGACAAAGATGACAAAAAACAAAGCGGGTAGTATTCGACGAGCGCGTCTTTCATAAAAGTTTGCAATGGTGAAAGTGCCCACTTCCAACTCTTTAATTATTATGGTTGTAATCAAATATCCACTAATTACAAAGAAAATATCAACGCCAACATAGCCACCGCTAAGCCACTCAAAACCAGCGTGGTATAAGATAACGGGGATAACGGCAAAGGCACGCAAGCCATCAATTTCTTTTCTGTAATTCATGAGATAATCAGAATGAAATCTTTGCGATAAGTTCCCCTAATGATTTAAGTTTCATGGTGATAGCAAGGATATGTACAGTTTTTTTGGAGGTACTTTATATTTGATAAGTCTATCTTAAGCCTACAAGAATAGTGTTTCTTAGTATTTTCTGGAGTGTTTTTGTGAGTGCTCATTTGTAATTGAGAAATTTACTTTTATTGATTACATAGAGGTAATCTTCAAATAAATTGGGGTGCCATATCAAAAATATAGTAATATTGGTAATCTAGTTGTCGCTATATCACTCACCTGATTCATTCTCAAAAAGGTCTGTTTCTGGATGCTAACTAATTAGAGCTTTCTACATTACAAAAGAGGATTTTATGAAAAAATATTTAATCATTCTAGCTTTATTTGCGTTTGTTTTAAATGTGTTTGCTGATACTAATACTCATTTTCATGGTGGAAAATCTCACAGCCATGCATTACCTTCTCAAGGTATCAAACATAGGCACGGATCAGGACAGACAGGAGATATTAAAGACGCTAATAATAAACAAAATGAATTGGGTGAGTTTGATATCAGTAAGGTACCTGCTGGAAAATATACAATACAATTGCTTGCCTCTTCCAGTAAAGAAAGGGCAATGAAGCTTGCAGCTAAGATGTCAAAAGAAGCTTATATTGCTTATATAACTGAATCAAAAAGGCAGGGTAAGAAACTATATCGTGTTCGAGTAGGCTCATATAAAAGTAGACAGCAAGCAGTAACTGCACAAATGCGTATGAAGGAAAAATATGATAACTTTTTTATTCAAAATAGTCTTGTCTTGTCATTCGTGGTCAAGTCTTCTAAACAGAAGTTAAAGCTTTGATACTTTGGCAGTTAAAATAGGGTATAAAGGGAAGCAATGAAAATACCTAAAAGAATCCAGCCTCTTGTTGAAGATGGTTTAGTTGATGAAGTGCTTAGTCGACTAATGAGTGGTAAGGAAGCCGATGTTTATGTGGTGCGTTGTGGCACTGAAATACGTTGTGCCAAAGTTTATAAAGAAGCATCCAAGCGAAATTTTAAAAAAGCAGTGCAATACACCGAAGGTCGAAAAGTACGCAATAGTCGTCGCGCCCGCGCCATAGAAAAAGGCTCAAAGTTTGGGCGTAAAGAACAAGAAAAAACCTGGCAAAATGCTGAAGTAGACGCACTCTATCTTCTTGCGGATGCAGATATTCGAGTGCCAGAACCCTATGGTTGTTTTGATGGCGTGTTGTTGATGGAGTTAATCACCGATGCCGAAGGACATGTTGCTCCACGTTTAGGCGATGTTAGCATGACTGAGGAACAAGCGATTGTGAACTTCGCCATTATTATGCAAGATGTGGTTCGAATGCTCTGCGTTGGCGTGGTGCATGGTGACTTATCTGAATTTAATGTTCTGCTGGATGAATATGGACCAGTCATTATCGATCTACCTCAGGCGGTCAATGCAGCTGCTAATAATAATGCACAGATGATGTTAGCGCGTGATGTTGACAACATGACTCGATACTTTGGTCAATTTGATCCTGATATTCTCGACACCCACTTTGCTAAAGAAATCTGGAAGTTATACGAAGATGGAGAATTAAAACCGAATACGATACTTACCGGAGAATTTGAAGAAGATACTGAAGCGGCTGATGTTGATGGCGTTATGGAAGAAATTAAAGCTGCTTTTGATGAAGAGCAAGAAAGACAAGAAAGGCTGAGGGAAAACGAGACTTAAAATTATCGAGTTTCCGTTTTAGAAGCAAAACGGAAAGCCCTATTAGCCATCCTGTTTATAAAAGCTAGAGCGATAAAACTTTCTCAACAAAGTCTACATCCTTATCACCACGACCAGATAGATTAATTAAAATGGTTTTATCCGTACTCATATTACCAGCAATCTTCATTACATAAGCGACTGCGTGAGCACTTTCCAGTGCAGGAATTATTCCTTCGACTCGTGATAATTCCATAAATGCATTCAAACATTCTTTGTCATCAACGGCTTTATAATCTACCCGTCCGATATCTTTGAGGAGGCAATGTTGAGGTCCGACACCAGGATAATCTAAACCAGATGCGATGGAATAAACAGGCAATGGTTCGCCAGCATCATCTTGTAATGTGTAACATTTGAAGCCATGGATTGCACCTTTAGTGCCAAGTGTTAAGGTCGCGGCATTGTCAGGTGTATCAAGTCCTTTTCCAGCAGGTTCAACACCAATCATTTCCACTGATTCATCTTCAAGAAACTCAGTAAAAAGACCAATTGCATTACAGCCACCACCTACGCAAGCGACTAGCATATCGGGTAGTTTGTTGTGTGTGTCAAGGAATTGAGCGCGTGCTTCCTTGCCAACAATACTTTGAAAATCACGAACAATTTTCGGGAATGGGTGAGGGCCAACCACTGAGCCAATCGCGTAGAAAAAGTTAACAGGGTCTTTTAAATATTCTTCAAAAGCACTATCAACAGCATCTTTTAAAGTTTTAGTGCCGCGTGTGACAGGGACAAGAGTACAACCAAGTATTTTCATTTTAACAACATTTGGGTGTTCTTTTTCTATGTCAACTTCCCCCATATGAATTTCACATTCAATACCAACCAGCGCACAGGCAGTTGCTAGTGCTACTCCATGCTGCCCCGCTCCTGTTTCTGCCAATACTTTGGTTTTCCCCATATGTTTTGCTAGTAAAGCTTCACCGATACAGTGATTGATTTTGTGCGCGCCAGTATGGTTTAAGTCTTCTCGTTTTAAATAAATTTGAGCGCCACCGAGTTTATTACTTAAGTTCTTAGCGTGGTAGATAGGGCTGGGGCGACCAACAAAGTTAGCGTATAAATCCGCCAATTCATCTTTAAAGGCTGCTGAATTTTTGATCTCATCGTAGGCATCATTGATCTGATTCATGATTTCTATCAGTGGTGGCGGAATAATTTGTCCACCATATTCACCAAAATTTCCATCCTTGTCGGGCATCTCTGGCATATTGCTCACGTTGTATCTCCTTTGTTGGTAATAGCTGTATTGTTATAACTATAGTAAAAATAAATAATACTGCTTGTTTGTATTTAACTATCGCTATCTCATATGGCACCCCCCCCTTTTTTATATGTTTAGCTGTTTTGATTGCAATGCTATACTCGCGCGATGCTATTAAACGGAAGTCATTCTTTCATGAGAATTTTAGTTTTATTCAGTATGCTGTTAATGCTGACATCCTGTTCAACATTTCGTGAATCTAAAGTAATATCTGATAAGACATTTCAGTATTCATATAAATCACCTGCACGTTCTTTGGCGAATTCAGGTTTGTCAAAGCAACTGTCTTCGGGTAAAAGTGGTAGCTCTATGAGAGTGAAACTTGAAGGTAATCAAATTTCAGCAGCAAAGCTTGGTCGCAAGTATTTTTCAGCTAGTGGTCATGAATGTCGCACCTATATCACACAATCTAGTGACCAGTACTCTGCCTGTAAAATAGGTGGGCGCTGGTATAAAACCAGTCCAATTATTATCTATAAATAAAATATGAAATTACTCGGCTCAGCAATGTTCTGGTTGTTTTTTGTGATCCCTATGGGTCTGGGAACAGCTTATTATGTAACTTACGCAAGTGATCAATTTGAATCTATTGCACATTTTACGATTGAGAAAAATGGCAAACTTCAATCCGATCCTCTTGGTGCATTAACGGGGTTACCTGGCAGTGTTTCTTCAACACGTGATGCATTGATAATCAAAGATTTCATTGAGTCACGAGAAGTGATTGAGCGCACCCGTAATGATTTTGACATTAAGAAACTTTACGCACGCACGGATAAAGACTGGCTATCTCGTCTTGAAGAAGATGCAAGTATCGAAGATATTGTTGAGTACTGGCAAGATAAAGTCAGTGTACAATTTGATAGTACATCAGGAATTGTCGAGCTTAAAGTAAGGGCCTATGAGCCTGAAACAGCAGTAACAGTCATCGAAGCTATTTTAAAAGAAAGTGAAGCGCTGGTGAACAACCTCTCTGAAAAGTCACGCCAAGATAGCTTAAATTTTGCACGACGCGAGCTGAAGCATGCAGAAACAAATCTGAAAAATGCTCGAACTAAAGTTAGGGTTTTTCGTGATACTGAGCAGTCATTAAGTCCTGAAAAAAATATAGAAACCAAACTTAATTTAGTAGCAAACTTAGAAGCAACATTAGCAAAAGCAGAGGCAGAGTTAAGAAGCTTAAGAGTTGCATTACACGATAGTTCACCTAAGGTTAAAGCGGCAAAAAATACGGTATTTTCACTGCGCAGACAAGTGCAAAAAGAGCGGGCAAAAAATACCTTAAATACCAGTAAAGCTGATGCTAAAACAATGGGTTCGATCATCTCTAAACATGAAGAATTAATAACGGAGCAAGGTTTTGCAGAAAAATCTTATCAATCTGCATTACTGAATATAGAGCAGTCCAGAATGGATGCTACTCAGCAGCATCGTTACTTAACGGTGATTGTTCAGCCAAAGTTACCTGAAGAAGCCGTATCACCCGACCAACCCAATGATTTTATCGTTCTTTTCATTGTGTGTTTAATGTTATGGGGAGTGATGAGTTTGATTGTTGCATCAATTAGAGATCATGCTGGATGGGTCTGATCTAAGAACTGTACTGTTCCTAAGGATAAATAGAATATGAAATTTTTTAGTTTAAAAACATTCATCATAAGCATATTTTTGGTGGTGATGGTTCAACTATCTTGGGCTGAAGATGAGTCCAAGAAAGTGATTAATGATTCACCTGATTCCAAAACAAGCACTTCAGCACCTTTTGGATCAAAGTTATTTACAGGTAACTTTCAATCAAATCGTAATGATGGGCTCGATCCTAATTACCGTTTGATTGCTGGCGATAAAGTTGCTTTGCATATGTGGGGACAAGTCACTATTGACGAGATTCTTACCGTGGATGCGAAGGGTAATATTTTTATTCCTGAGGTTGGTCAGGTTAAAGTAATGGGTGCCCGCTCAACTGAAATTCAAAAAATAGTTAAAGCGAAAGTGGCAACTGTTTTTAAAGAAGGTGAAGGAGTTTATGTTAACTTAGTAACAACCACACCCATTAGCGTTTATGTCACCGGGTCCATTCTTAAACCGGGGCAATATACAGGTATCGCATCACATAGTGTTTTGTCTTATTTGTTTAAAGCGGGTGGTATTGACCCTAAGCGAGGCAGCTATCGTGACGTTAGAGTGTTGCGCCAAGGTCGAGTAATTGCGCGTTATGATCTTTATCCTTTTTTGAGAAAAGGGCAAATCAAACATATTAAATTTCGTGATGGAGATACCATCGTTGTCGGCGAATTAGCTTCAACAATAAATGTTGTGGGTGATAGTTTGAACCCTTTTCGTTTTGAATTTCAAGGGCGAAGTATGCTGGGTAAGCAGCTGATACAATTTGCCAGACCAGATGCAAAAGTAACCCATATTGCTATTGCTGGTACACGAAATAGGAAGCCTTGGTCTGTATACTTACCCTATAAACAATTTCTTAATACTCGTTTATTAAATGGTGATACGGTAAAATTTACCAGTGATGCACTTACTGATGTAATGGGCATAAAAGTTGAAGGCAGTCATTTAGGAAAATCTTTTTACTCCGTCAAAAAAGGCACACGCTTGACAGAAATTCTTGATTACATTGAAGTTGATCAGGACAGTGCAGATATAAAAAATATTTACTTAAAGCGCCTCAGTATTGTTAAGCAACAAAAGAAAAATTTAGATGAAAGTATTAGTAGATTAAGAAAAAGTGTATTGATTGCCACTTCATCCTCATCAGGTGAAGCCTCTATTCGTACCCAAGAAGCTAATCTTGTTTTAAAGTTTATTGATATTGCCCAAAAAACAGTTCCAGAAGGTAGAGTCGTTGTCAGTGAAAATGGTAAGACAGCGAATATTAGAATGGAAGATGGCGATATTATTGTCATTCCACAAAAGAGCGATATTGTTACGGTCAGTGGCGAAGTGCTGATTCCAAAATCTGTTGTCTATGCGCGCAATGCGAGTATCGAAGATTATATTCATCGTTCAGGTGGTTTTACCGAGAGAGCGGATAAAAGCCGTATCGTTGTAATGCATCCTAACGGCAGCCTGAGAATTGGCTCACGCCAAGCGATTTTACCTGGTGATCAACTTATCGTTTTCCCACGAATTGACGAAAAGCGTATGCAAAATGCGAGAGATATTTTGCAGGTTTTGAGCCAAATTGCAATTTCGGCGAGTGTATTAGGATTCTAGTAAAGAACTATTATGGAACTCATAGATGCATTGCGGGTACAGGGTAGGGTTATATCTGCATTGATATTGCGCGAAACTCGCTCGCGTTATGGTAACAGTAAGTTGGGTTTTTTCTGGGCACTATTTGAGCCATTTGCGCATATTGTTGTATTTGTTGCGATATTTTCATCACTAGGTAGAGCCGTACCTATCGGTGATAATATGGGTTTATTTATGCTTACGGGAATCGT
>VAPK010203104.1_pt1 | contig 12872 bp, 14 predicted proteins | sample 3395031 | NCBI WGS metagenome assembly VAPK01 (sample SAMN08290443, study PRJNA428436) | hydrothermal vent metagenome | isolation source: Deep-sea hydrothermal vent chimney 1 | place: Pacific Ocean: Juan De Fuca Ridge | reverse complement strand
CGTTGATATTAATGGATTCCCGCCTGCGCGGGAATGACGGTGTGATGAAGATTCAGGGTTTTTACGAGTCCATCAACAATGGAGAGAAAAAATGCTCAACGACAACCTACAATGGGTTGCGGGCATCACCCGCGTTAGATTCTAACTAACCTCCTCTTCAAGGTGGATCACGGTCCGGTTCTTATACATCCCGCAACCGCCGCAAAGGCAATGAGGCATCTTCGGTTCGCCGCATTCAGGGCATTTAGCGACCTGGGGCGGCGTCAGAAAATCATGAGCCCGCCGTTTCCTGGTTCGGGAATAAGAATGCCTTCTTTTAGGTAACGCCATGAGAGCTCCTCCATCAAATATCTGAAATCTATTTCAGATTAACTGGTTAAAAATAATATTCACCTGCGGCCGATAACGGATCGGCCGTAACTGGTTAGCGGGTGTGGCACTCTGCGCTATTACTTGCATCTAACCTGTAAGCCGCCACAGGACACAGGCAACAAATCAGCTTTTTTGCAGTATGTTCAGCACGGCAAATGGAGACCTGCCGCCCTGATCAAGACAATTACACGTTTTCACATTTAAATCGGCACCACATCGGGGACAGAGTCCGCGACAGTCCTGCCTGCACAGATGTTTCAGCGGCAGGCTCAAAAAAATCTGCTGTCTGAGAATATCTCCCAGATCAACCGCCGGTTCCTCCAGCATAACGGTATCAGAGGTCTCCGGCCCGGAAGCGGCACCACCGGTTTCCTGCAGGTGCCGGGCAGACTCTTCGTCATATTCCAGGATGAGCCTTATCATCACATCAACCGACAAATCGTAAGCCGTTAGACAGCGGTCGCAGACGAACCTGACGCCGGTCTGCAGACGGCCATCTAATGTCACTGTGGAGTCATTCTCGCGCACCAGTTGCAAACTGGCGAGGATGGAAGCACAGCGGCGGATTTCCTTGTCCGGGAACCATGAGTCTTCGGTAATATCGTAGTGGCTACCGGTCCCGGATATCTCTGCGAACTGAACCTTCAATGGATTTGCCGCCCGTTACCCATGCCCAAAAAACAGCACCACAGAATAGCAAAAAAATATTCAGCTTACACGAAAATCAACCTTGAAGCTATGACAAAATATCACAATCCGAGGAGAAAAAACCAATGTGCCCTGAAAAATCTACTTTCCGAACTGTGATGGTCTTGTAAAAAAAGTCGTTTGTTTTGTCGTTCCCGCGTAGGCGGAGATCCATAATACTTTATAATATTACTGAATTCCCACCTTGCATCTGTACCACTTACGCTCGCTCACGGATCCAGGTTTTATTGAATTTCGCTCGTCCTCCTGACCATAGTTCCGTAGCGGACAGGCCAGCGCAACGGAACCGGCGGCGGCCGGTTTGTTTATAAATAAGGACGGGATAGTGCGGCAAACCATGCATAGACACGGCTGCACAGGGAAAAAATAGGTGCGAATTTCATGGAACCGCCTTAACGGCATCAATCTGACACGTTTTGCTCAAGCCCTGTTCCAGGGTATCGATTTTATTCTCAAGCAACTTTATAAGTTTGGAGTACCCGCCCTGCCGGATGATCTCACGGAACTGTTCCATATAATTCCGCACCAGGCTGACCCCTTCGACAATAATATCATAAACCATCCATTGGTTACCATTTTCCAGGATCATAATATATGACACCGGGATAACGACATGCTTTCCCTTGAGAATGGTCTGGACTTCGGCCCGGTTGCCCCTGATTCGCTGTCTCTTGAATTCAACGGTCTGTTGGGAATAATCTTCAATCTTGCCGAGATAGGCATACTCCAGCAGCTTGGTAAACAGGGTGACAAAATGCTCTTTCTGCGCAGGAGAAAGTTTACGCCACTCCCGGCCCAGGACGCGTTTGGACATCTCATTGAAATCGAAGCGTTCATGGGCGGCGACCATAACCATCTGGCGTCTCTTCCGGCAGTTGGCTTTACCTGCCAGTTTTCTGTTAGTCAGGATTCCGACGATCTCTTGCACAAACGGCCGCAACTGCTCGGTGGGGTCGGGCCGGGTCTGCGTGGCCGCGCAGGCGACACCGGCGCTGCTCAAGCCAAGATACAGCAGGGAAAGAAAAATCACGGCCATGAAACGTATCAAATGCATATTTATGTCCTCTACTCAGGATTCGCTCGAGCCAGACAGGCACTATTTCCACATGTTTTCCGGGGAGGTGAAATGCAGGCGCTGTTTTCGTCTATACTGGAAATAAGCGTCGCGTAAAGCCACATAGGGATCGAAACTCAACTTCTTCAATTCCTCATACTCGCCGAGATGCAGGGAAAGCATGTTGGTTTCCTTGCCGAGATAGACGCCCGCCATAACCCTGAGGTCGTTGGTCCAAGGATAATAATAAGGCGTCATGCCGAAGCCATCAACAACAGCTCCGGCAAAATCGCGCAGAGTCGAGGGGCCGTACAGGGGCACGACCAGATAACAACCATCACCTACCCCCCAGGTGGCCAGTGTTTCCCCGAGGGTTGCCTCAACCGGCGGAAAATCGAACTCCCGGGCCGCGACATCGGCAAAGCCGTATATCCCGCAGGTTGAATTAATCAAAAAACGAACCAGCACCGTTTTCGAATCGGCAAAGCGACCCTGCAGCAGGGTGTTGATAAAACGAACCGGTTCCAGCAGATTTCTAAAGAAAGAGGAAAAACAGGTACGAACATCCGAAGGCAGAACATGGCTGTAACCTCTGGCAACCGGCTCCAGGACCCAGGTGTACATCCGGTCGTTGAAGGTAAAAACAACTCGGTTTAACGACTCCAGGGGATCAGCCGTCTCAACAGAGCCGGGTTGATATGTATAGAACTTATCGCTGAGGAAATCGGTTCCTCCCTGCCCGGCGATGACTGGAGGTGTCGATCCCAGCAGGGCAACACCCATGATGAGGCAAACAATAAAATGGGGGAAAAAACGACTGGATCTGGTCATGGGAAACGCCTTATTTTACCTGCCCGAATGCAAATTTGGAGATCAGTGATTCAAGGTTAACGGATGATTCGGTATCAGTAATGGTCCCGCCCGCCTTGAACATCTTTTCATCGCCGCCGATGGAGAGCTGAATGAACTTGTCACCCATGATGCCCTGTGTCATGACCGAGGCTATGGAATCTAAAGGAATCTCGATGCCGCGTGTAATCTGCATGGTGACGATGGCCGTATCATCCTTGCTGAGTCTCACCCCCCGGATTGAGCCGACATTGACCCCGGCGACCTGGACATTCCCGCCCGTCTTCAGGCCGGAGATATTGTCAAATTCGGCATTCAGAGTATAGGTCCGGCTGTTCGTCAGCCATGGCACCTCGCCAAGCTGCAGGGCGAGCCAGCCAAAGGCGAGAAAGCCGATAACGAGAAAGATACCGACAAATATTTCAACACGCGAATTGTCCATAATTCAGCCCTATTTAATTGCTCCTGTTTTTTCACCCATGATCATCTCAACGAATTCCCTGATATATGGTTTTGTTGAATACTGTATTTCCCCGGGACTGGCAAACACATCTATTTCCCCTTTATTGAGCAGAATCACCTGGTCAGCCAGTTCAAACACCTTGGGAATATCATGACTGACAATAACGGCCGTGTAGCCGAGTTCCTGCCGGGTCCGGGCAAAAAGCCGGTAGATATCATTGGTCATCAACGGATCAAGACCAGTGGTAGGTTCATCAAAAAGAAGAATTTCCGGATCAAGCTGAAGCGCCCTGGCCAGTCCTACCCTCTTTTTCATGCCGCCGCTGAGCTGCGCCGGAAACTTGTCCTCATGGCCGAGCAGTTCCAGTTGTTCAAGAGTGGCCCCCACCTGCTTCCTGATCTCCTCGTCGTCCATCCGGGTCCTTTCCCGCAACGGCAGGGCCACGTTCTCAAACACTGTCAGGGAATCGAAAAGGGCCGCTCCCTGAAAAAGAACGCCGAATTTTGTTCTCAGTTGCTCCAGCTCTCTCCGCCGCAGTGCGGTGACATCCTGCCCCTCCACCAGAATCCGTCCGCTGTCGGGGCGCATCAGCCCCAGGACCAGCTTCAGGGTAACACTTTTGCCCTGGCCGCTGCCGCCGGCGATTACCGTGGTCCGCCCCCTGGGAATGGTGAAACTGACCCGGTTCAGGACAACATTGCGACCCTCATGCCCGGGGAAGGTCTTGGTCACCTCAACAAACCGGATCACCGCATCCGTATTATCTGCTGTCCGTGCGATAGCCATAGTTACAACATGATAGCGGTGATGAGATAGTCAAAGATCAGAACGGAAATCGAGGCGATCACAACCGCCTGGGTAGTCACCCGGCTGACGCTTTCGGCGCCGAATCCCGCGCCCCGTATCTTCTGGACAAAATATCCGCGGCCGGTACAGACCCAGACAAAGAGGAGACCGAAAACAAAAGATTTGACGATGCCGAGCCTGATATCATGGTTGGTGACACTCTGTTGCATACTTGAGAAAAAAGCGCCGGAATTCACGCCCATCAGCTTGACCCCTGCCAGGTAACCGCCGAAGATGCCGACCACATCAAACAGGGCGGTCAACAGGGGGACGGAGATCAGGGCGGCCAGAAATTTAGGTGAAATCAGGTAGCGGAACGGATTAACAGCCATGCATTCCAGGGCGTCGATCTGCTCGGATATCCGCATAATGCCGATTTCGGCGCACATGGCCGATCCTGCGCGGCCGGTCACCATCAGGGCCGTCAGGACAGGACCAAGCTCCATGATCAGGGTCAGGGAAACAGCGGAGCCGAGCATGCCTTCAGCGCCGAACTTGTGCAGTGAATAATATCCCTGCAACCCCAGCACCATGCCTGATGAGATGGCGGTAAAAAAAATGACCGCCATTGAACCGGCGCCGATAAAACCCAACTGCTTGACAACTTCTCGCAGGCGAAAAGGATGTTTGAATATCCCGGCGACACTGAACAGTAAAAAGACTCCCATCCGGCCCAGGTCGCGAAGGACATAGAGGCCCCAGTCGCCGAGACTGGCTATGGGCCGGAGGAGAACCGGGATGTCGGATTGCGGCATTCTCTGCATAATAAAGGCGGCGAAACTAAAAACAATGGATTTTAAATTTCAAAAAAGTTATTAATTTTACCATACTCTAAGGATGAATTGTATGTTTTTTTTCATATATTTTCGTGATTCTTGACAAAACCAGCTAATAATAATGCTTTTCCAAGGCGGGCATAATGCCCGCAACCCAAGTTATGTGAATCGTATTCATGTAAGGTCGGCGTTGAGCGATTACCGAGATCAAGCCTGTCTGGTTTCGCTCGGTTATGTAGTTGTCCAAGAATCGCCGGCCAGGCCGGCCTTTATCGCTTTGCCGGTCCCGGGAAATGATCAAATCCCTTGAAATCGATCCGCACTTCCTCAGCATCCCGCCCCGATCCGGCCCGCTTGAGCCATACTCCGGAGCGCGTGGTAATGACGCCGACCGGCGAGAAGCTCACCCCGGCCCTGGCCGCAAGGCGGCGCAGGTCCCCGGTGTCCGCCGGAGCGGCGGTAAACAGCAGTTCATAATCCTCGCCGCCGCTGATCATCAACTGCACGGGGTCCAGATGCAGCAGGCGGGACGCCTGGTACAGGGCCTGACAGGCCGGTAAGTTCTTCGCTTCAATGACGGCCCCTGCCCGGCTCTCCTCGCAGAGATGGGCGAGATCAGTGGACAGGCCGTCTGAAAGATCGATCATCGCGTGAACCAGGCCGCTTGCCGCCAGCAAACGGCCCGCTGCCGTGCGAGCCCGGGGGTTGAGATGCGCTTCCACAAGGGATTCGAGCCGGGGGTCAGACTGTTGATACGCTCCGGCCCGGCACAGCTCCAGTCCGGCGGCGGCCCTGCCCAGTGAACCGCTGACCCAGATCGTGTCGCCGGGCCGGGCCCGGCTGCGATAAACGACCTGGTCCGCAGCCGCCTCGCCGATCACGGTTACGGTGATGACAATCCGGTCAGGGCTGCGTACCGTGTCGCCGCCGATAAGCAGACAGCCGTATTCCCGGCATGACCCGGTAAAGCCATGCAGGAAACGGTCAGCCCATTGGTCATCAAAACCGGCTGGCAGTCCGAGGGAAAGCAGAATAAAAGAAGGGGCACCGCCCATGGCAGCGACATCGCTGACATTGACGGCCACTGATTTCCGGCCGAGTTTTTCCGGCGGATGCCAGTCCGGATCGAAATGAACCGATTCCACCAGCGTATCCATGGTCACCAGCAGGACCCGGCCAGGCTTACCCTCAATCACCGCACAGTCATCGCCGATTCCCCGCAGCAATCCTTCCCGTTTGTCACCGGCCAGGCGGGCAATTATATCAATGAGTTCCCTTTCCTTCACGGCTCACCGAATTCCTGCGGATAAAACCAGGGGAGATAAGAGGCCAGGAAATCGCGGGCCTCATGGCCGTCCCGACATCGCATGACCTGTTCGCCAAGCTCGGCCAGCTGCCGGCTGCAGGAATTCCTCAGCAGGCGCTTGACATGAGGAATGGCCGGCGGCCGCATGCTCAGCTCATCCAGGCCCAGGCCCAGCAAGACAGCCGCGGTCATGACCTCGCCGGCCATCTCGCCGCAGAGCGCCACCTCAATGCCATTGGCATGGCCGGCATCCACGGTCTGCTTGATCATGCGCAGCACGGCTGGATGCAACGGCTCATACATGTGGGCCACATACTCATTACCCCGGTCAACGGCCAGGGAGTACTGAATCAGGTCATTGGTGCCGATACTGAAAAAATCGACCTCGCCAGCCAGGGTATCGGCCATGATCACGGTACTTGGAACCTCGATCATGATCCCGATCTCCACCAGGGAATCAAAAGAAATGTTGTCCCTGGTCAACTCGTGCCGGACACAGTCCAGGATCTCCTTGACCCGCTTCACCTCCTCCAGGGAGGAAATCATGGGCAGGAGAATGCGGAGATGCCCGTATACCGAGGCTCGCAGCATGGCCCGGACCTGGGTCTTGAACAGGGCCGGCTCACGCAGTGAAAAACGGATGGAACGTAGGCCCATGGCCGGATTACGCTCATAATCATAACCAGCGCCGTTGGCGTGTACATATTCGGCAAATTTATCTCCCCCCACATCCAGCGTACGGATGGTCACCGGCATGGGCGCAAGGGTTTCGAGCAACTGCCGGTAAGTTGCCAGGAGCACCTCCTCGCCAGGTTTCCCGCCCCGGCAAAAGTAATCGAATTCACTACGAAAGAGGCCGATACCCTCGGCACCGTACTTCTGCACCGAGTCCAGTTCGTCAAGCATTTCGATGTTGGCGGCCAGGCGGACCCGGTGCCCGTCAACGGTCTCGGAATTGAGGTAGGTATAAAAGGCCAGCTCTTCGGATAGGTCCCGCTGCTGTCTCTCATTTTCCAGAAACCGGCGCCGCTGGTCCGGCGTGGGGTCGAGATAAACCCGGCCGCTGAGCCCGTCAATAATAACCGTATCGCCGCTGGCGCAATCCCTGGTGACATGTTTAATGCCAACCACCGCCGGTATCCCCAGTGACCGGGCAATGATGGCCGCATGAGAGGTCATCCCGCCCTTTTCCGCAATAAAGCCGAGAATGTTCTCCGAGCGCATGCGGATGATTTCCTCGGGAGAGAAATCATGGGCCACCACGATAACATGCTCGCCTGCATCAGTCAGCTTATCGGTCTCCCGGCCGGACAGCAGCCCGAACACCCGGTCGGCTACATACTTGATATCGTTGTAGCGGGCCTTGATATAGGGATCGGCTATCCGGTCGAATTTTTTTCTGATTCTGACCAGGGCCTGAGCCAGGGCCCACTCCGCATTTATTTTTTGTTCCGTAATGATTTCAACACTGCAATCAAGAATCATCCGGTCATGAATCATGAGGATATGGCTGTCGATAATGGACATGGAGTCGGCCAGCTCGGCGGCGAACTGACTGCGAAGCCTGACCAATTCGTCTGCGGCCATGGCAGCCGCCCGCCGGAACCGGGCGACCTCCAGATCAACCTGCTGCGGCGGCAGGTGATACCAGCCGGCCCGTCTCGTATGCCGTCTGAGGACCAATATCCGGCCGACGACAATACCCGGCGAGGCCCCGACCCCATACAAGGTCCGGGGGTTGGCAGGCCCATGCTTCCCCCTTTTCACGCTCCTGGCCTTTGGTATCAAGGATCGTTCCTCCGGGACAAAAGTTTCTCAACTTCAACCATGGCCTTTTTCCTCTCCCTGCCGCCGATCCTGATCTTGAGCCGGGTGCCGTACACCAGTCCCATACTCAGGACATCCAGAATCGCGGTGCAATCGATTTCCGTTTTTTCGTAAACGATATGAACCGTGGCATCGTATGCGCCTGCGATCCTGGCCAGGTGAGAGGCAACCCGGCCATGGACACCGTTAGGATTTTTTACCGTCAATTCCTTTTCAAGCTGTTTCATTTGATAATGCGAAGCGGTGATTTTCCGGTCGACTTCCGGTTGCCCCCGCTCTCTTTCACGGCCGGTGGGACCGGCTTGTTATGACTAAATCGCACCGCCTGGATAAAACGCTGCTCCCCGCCCATGGTAAATATCTCCCGGCCCGTGAACTGGGCCTGGCGCAGGGTCCAGACCATTTCCCGGGGTGGGACGGACAGGAGCTGCATTTCCACCTGCCACCATTCATCTTTCCGGCTGTTGTCGGGTTCGATGGAGGTAACCAGGGCATAAGCAAGCATCTGCGGCTCCCTGGAAAAAATCAGCACCAGGTCGCCGACCACCGTAGTATCCTTAAAGTTGACGAGTTGTTTTAATTCTGCCACCATTTTTTCCATAATTTTCTCTTGATGGAGTCGTAAAAAGTCATTTTATTGGTCATCCTCGCGTAGGCTGTGATCCATAATCAATTAATATACTGGATTCCCGCCTGTGCGGGAATGACGGTGTGGTGAAGATTCAGGGTTTTCACGAGGCCATCCTCTTTCGAGTCCCTTATTTTTCCCGGAGTACCGCCGACTCCATGATCAATTCACTGCCCGTATTGAATTCACGGAACCTAGTGGCCACGTTCATCTTCAGTCCGTCGAAGACGGGCAGGACAACCTGATCGATCAGAATTTTGCTTTTTGCTCCCACCCGGTCATCGCGGATGGCGACAATCGTCCGACCCTGGAGATCAACTCCTTCAACCCGTCAAATTTTTTTGCATTCCTGGAAAAGACGATCAGGTTGTTCGGTGCCGTCAATCCCACGTTCACTTTCTTAAACCAAGCATCCCGCACCAGCGTGTCGTGACCCGGCTGCAGGATGGCGTCGATCTGCCGCCGGCTGTCGGCAATAACGAGAAATCCGTCAACCATGGCATAGGACGGCTGCATAAGACCGTCGGCCAGCATGATTGAGGTCACGGGTACGCCCGCCACCGTCTCGGTTCGGGCCGGCAGCCCGGCAAGCATTTTAGCCAGAACTGCCCGAATTCCTTTTTGATCGACCACGGCCAGTCGGCAGCATAAGCGATGCACGGGGAACAGGCCGGATGTGTTGATCCTGGTCAGGCTGAGGCTGAACTGAGGCCGACCATGGCGAACAGTTCTGCCGGTGTCTGACCCGTACTGTCGATCAGCCATTGTTGCAGACGGCGGAGCTGCCGGGCATCATCCGGCCGCGCATCGGCCAGCGCCGTTTTCCACCATGTCTGCAGATCAAGGGTGTTCATCCAGAAATAAAAAATCTGGCCGGCCGGAATGGCGGCAAGTACTTTGTCTTTAACAGGTTTACTCGTATAGAGCTTTTTCTGCACCTTATTCAGCAGCTGCGGAGCAAAACAGACAACCCCTGAATATTTTTGCATCCTCCGGCCGGGTTTCCGGAACAGGGCGGCGCTCTGAAACGGTCCGCTGGCCGCAACTATTTTTTTCAAGGCTGCCGCCGATGCGGCTTCGGGCTCGACCGCGACCAGGCGATTCAACATTGTCCGCAGTCTGACCAGGTCCAGGTAACAAAACAGATCACCCTGCCTTCGGGCCCGGCGCCTCATGCAATACTCCGGGAAAAATCTGCTTCAATCATCCCGGCCCCCGGCCAGAAACCGGCCCAGGAGTTCAAGCAACCCTGACCGATTAATGGGTTTTGCCAGGTAACCATCCATCCCCGCCTCCAGACACCGCCCTCTGTCATCATCCATGGCATAGGCGGTCATGGCGATAATGGGTGTGTGCCCGCCCTTTTTTATCTCCAGTTCCCGGATGCGGCGGACAGCCTCGTAACCGTCCATCTCCGGCATCTGGATATCCATAAAAATACAGTCAAACTCTTCCTCCTGCCAGGCCCTGACGGCCTCTTTACCAGTAGTCACCGACCTGACCGTCAGGCCGGCATCTTCAAGCAGGGTCACCGCCAGGGTGATGTTGATAGACTCGTCTTCGGCCAGCAGAATGTGTCCGACAAGATTGTCCGGCGGCCCGCCGGGACACCCCGATGCGGCAACACTCTCCTGTTCCGGGAAATCGTCTGGCCGGGCAACGGCAAAGGGCAGGCTGAACCAGAAGCGCGAGCCCTTGCCCTGCTCACTGTCCAGATGAAGTTCACCTCCCATCAAGCGGACTATCCGGCGGCCGATAGAGAGTCCCAGCCCAGTGCCGCCATACTGCCTGGTGTGTGACGAATCAGCCTGGGCAAAGGCTTCAAAGATGATTTCCCGTTTTGCCGGGGCAATACCGATACCGGTATCCCTGACTTCGAAGAGGAGCGAAACCTGGTCCGGCCCCAGGTCTTTCAACCGGCTGATGCGGAGAACCACCTCGCCGGCAGGGGTAAACTTGAGACCATTGGCGACCAGGTTGACGATCACCTGCATGAGTCGGGCCGGGTCACCGATCAGGATATCGGGAACCTGATCTTCAACATTCACGGTCAGCGTCAGTCCCTTTTCCCGGGCCTGAACATCAAGATTCGCGATCACTCCGTCCAGGGCGCTCCGCAGGGAAAACGGCGTCTCTTCCAGCTCAAGGCGGCCGGCTTCGACTTTTGAAAAATCAAGGATATCGTTAATAATCCTCATCAGGAGTCCGGCAGAGGTGCGAATCAACTCCAGGCGTTTACGCTGGTCTGGTGTCGGCCCGGAGTCCAGCATAAACCCTGTTATCCCGATAATCCCGTTCATGGGGGTTCGGAGTTCATGACTCATATTGGCCAGAAAGACACTCTTGGCCCGGCTGGCGGCAACCGCCTGTCTCCTGGCCTGTTCGAGTTCATTTTCGGCCTGTTTCCGTTCGGTAATATCTTCAATCACCCAGACAACGCCTTGAGAAAGATCAGGAGCGGCTATGGCCTTGCCGCTCAAGGTGCAGGGAATTACGGTACCGTCTTTTTTCCGCAGCTGATATTCGATATGTTCCAATTCACGTTGCGCCAGTTGCCGGGCATACATACGGACAAATTTGCGAAACTCCTCTTTGCCCGGAAAAAACATCTGGACATTTTTGCCGATCATCTCTGCGAGAGTGTAGCCCATAATGGCGGTCATTCGTGCATTGGCGGTGGTAATCAATCCGTCCCGGACCAGGACAATGCCGACCAGGCTGGCAGCCAGGATTGTTTCGAGTTCACGAAGTGTCTCCAGCCTGGCAGCTTCAGCCTTTTTCCTTTCGGCACGGCCGAGGCGGACCTCCTCGGTAAGGGCCAGTTCACGGTGGACGGACAGGGTGGTAAAGGCAAACATGCCCCCGGCAAGGATGGTAAGCAAAGTCAAAATCAAAACAACGGTAAAAGGATAAGGAACCCTTTGCAGGGTGACGACATGCCAACCGGGCAGTTCAACGGCTTGAATATCAACGATATAATCCTTGCCGTTATAATGAACCAGGTGATTTTTCAACAGGAACGGCATTGGCTTCAAGATCTGCTCACCGGGCTGCCTGTTTTTTACCAGCTCGTTTTTCCGCCAGTCCGGTAGCAGCCGGGTTGTACGAAACCGCCATTCTTCCCGGGATGCCGTCAGAACAATTCCGTCCGGAGACAGGAGCATCGCCTCCTGATTTCCATTTAACGTGTTGTGAATAAAAGAATTAATGGAGTCCATGGAAACCCTGATGACCACCACCCCGACAGGGTCACCACCCTTGCCTGACAGGACCTGCCGGCTGAAATAAATTCCCGGCTCATCCGTGATAGTACCGAATATGGCGCCATGATATGTCTGCCCGGCCAGGGCTTGCAGAAAAAAAGGCCGGGACCGATAATTCCTGCCGGTCAGGGTCCGGCCCGGCCCGTAAGGCGAAGAGCCGATCACGGTTCCCGAGGCGTCCAGCACATAAACAACGGAGGCGTCCAGCGTCCCTTGCGCAGTCACCAGCATGTTAAAAAGATCCCGGTTGCCGGCAGCCGTTCTGCTGCCCATACATGCCGAACGAATCTGCGGTGACGTGGCCAGGTAGGCGAGAGCCCGGTCGAAATGCCGGGCAATAAATTCGTTGATTTCAAAAACCAGACGATGGGTCGCCATTGTCTGATCGGTATGATAAATCATCCGGGCGACCCGGGCGCTGCCAAAGATAATGGCCAGGGCCGCCAACAGGGTCAGAAGACTGATTGTCGCGATCCGCATTCGTAACGCCCGGTCATGCAGGAGAGGAGCACTTATCCCTGAAAACGAGTGCAGTGACCGTAACAACCTGGACTTACCAGGTTGGCGAATCTCTTTTTTTGTCTGGCCGGTGTGTTGCATCAATCCTCGTTTCTGGACAGACACCAGTTACAATAAGGAGTTGTGACGAAATAAACTTTACAATATTGCGTAGGATTTCTTGTCATAATCAAGGCGTACAAACGGGCGCATAGTTGAACTATGTAACCGTTTGTGCAACGCAGAGGATGGCAAAAAAGACAAGCAGGATGTAAAGGTTAT
>VAPK010950665.1_pt1 | contig 12885 bp, 12 predicted proteins | sample 3395031 | NCBI WGS metagenome assembly VAPK01 (sample SAMN08290443, study PRJNA428436) | hydrothermal vent metagenome | isolation source: Deep-sea hydrothermal vent chimney 1 | place: Pacific Ocean: Juan De Fuca Ridge | reverse complement strand
CTGACCAAGAACTTATTAACGACGATTTTATTGGATTTTCAATCATTAACTTTATATCTTATTTTTTAGAATAACTGTCTTGACTTTGGGGTCCACTATAATACATTATTGTGAGTCGCACTAGCCGCCGCTGCCCGAGCAATATTTAGTCCTGAGGTTTGTTGCCAACCAGCAATCCATTTTTGTTCTGCAGTGACAGCTGATGAATAACTTGAGATTAAACCACATAAGAGACAAAACCAAATAAGCAAAGCCATTAGGATAGCCCAGGGACAGATTTTTCCGAAAGCAAACAGGGAAAGAAATATTAATCGCGAGGTACTAAGCAGGCGATCAAGATTATTTTAACATTGACTCGCCTATTTCCCGCCCTTCGCCGTGCCTTGAAGGAAAAAAACAGGCTTCGCAAATTTTGTTAAAATAATTATGTTCACCGACTTAAAACGAATAACGATAATGGGTTTGCGATGATCAAGGCAAAGTCAAGCGTGCCACGCCACCAAAACTCCCCACCCATAACGTACCATCGCCCGCTTCAGCCATCGAAAATACATTATCCGCGTATAAACCATCATTTCTGGTGATGACCGTAAAGCTCTCACCATCCTCATTGAGCTTCGCCAAACCATGGCTAGTGCCCACCCAAAGCTCGCCGTCTTTATCTAAATCCAACATAAAAACATGATTGGCAGGCAAACCATCTTTCACTGTAAAATTACGCCATGACTCGCCATCAAACCGAGCCAACCCACCCCCCCAAGTACCACACCAAACAATACCATTGCGATCCACTTTCAGCGACACGATATAGTTCGGATTATAAGCCACATTAACACGTGACATACCTTGTTCAACCTTTTGCTGAGCATGATGCCGAGATGTTTTACTCGGGTCGTGCTTAAACATAATATCATCTTTCACCAACTCATACGCCGCCCCTAAGCCATGCTCATGCTGCCAGTTGCGCCACTGACCATTTTTAAATTGTGCTAACCCCTTCTCCGTCGCAAACCACATAACACCGTCTTTACCCTCTTCCAAACCATAGACCCATTCATTGGGCAATCCTCCTTGGGTATTTTCAACATCATGAATAATCCACTTATCCGGGTTATCGAGTTCACCATTGATGACTTGATTGACGCCAGACCAAGTCGCAATCCAAACATCACCAGTAGCCACTTTCTCTACATCATAAACAAATTGATCGGCCAATCCATCCGGAATATTGTAATTTTTCCAGGTTTTCGTCTGCAAACTGTATAACGATAATCCGCCACCATAGGTACCCACCACAATACGTTCATCAAGTTTACTGACATGGAAAACACCATTCGACAATAAGCTACCATTAGCCACATCGAATAATTTATATTGATCCGTTAACAAGTCATAACGAATCACACCACCTGAGGTGCCAACCCATACGGTATTACCATCCGCGTACATACCTTTGACATTACGATTACCCACTCTAAAATGTGTAAACCGCAAAGCACCCTTCTGCTCAGGCAACAACGATTGAGTGGGAGTGGCATGAGAAGACAGTGTCACAACCTCCGTATTTTTCGGCGCGATATTGGCTGACGATACGGCTAAATCGGAAGACATCGAATGAGATAGTTCAAGTGATGGCATGGAATCTTTAATGATAAAGTTTGTTGGGTTTTGCGAAATGCCAAGGGTATAAGCCCCGACGACCAGCAACGCAACCACCACAAGAATAACAACCACACCTTTTAAGTCTAAGTTCACACCGCCCCCAATACCCATACTCATCATTTTTCAAACGCTAGGCTACCCAATGTCGGATACCTATTGATAGCGAACCATCTTTATCATTGAGCGATAACAAATCGCGCCACACCTTTTTTCGTTCCCACCCAAACGCTCCCGTCATCACTCGCCGCGATGGCATATACGTGATTATCAAAAAGACCTTGCGCCATCGTATAATTTTGCCACTGCCCATTTTTTAAATTTGATAACCCTCGATTTGTTCCAAACCAAAGCCCGCCCTGGATATCTTGCGCCATACTGTAAACAATATTACCTGCCAGGCCATCCATCATCGTATAATTTTGCCAAATATCGCCGTCGTAGCGGCTAACACCACCGCCCCAAGTCCCGACCCATATCTGTTGCTTTTTATCAATCTGCAGACAAAAAATATAATTCGGGTTATACGTTTGGCTCGCCCCGGCGAGCACACTGAGATCATGTCGGGAGCGTGTCCCCAAGCCAGTGTTTTTACTAAAAGGAAGGTTCTGAGCATTCGGCGCCCCCAAACCATCTTGGTGCGTCCAAACCGACCAGGATTTGCCATCATACATGTTGACGCCACCTTCCGTGCCAATCCAAACCCGATCCTTCTTGTCCACCGCTAACCCGTATATCCACTCATTAACCAACTCTTTCAAATACGTTTTAAACGTTCCCGTTTTGTGGTTAAAGACACTCACCCCCGCCCACGTACCAATCCACAGATGACCGGTATTTTGCTCCGCAAACGAATACACCCAATAATCGGCTAAGCCATGCATCGGAAAATACGTTTGCCATCCGCTCGCCGTTAAACGCGATACGCCTCCGCCATTGGTTCCCAACCAAATCTCACCGTTTTGTGCAGCGAAAATCGCAAAAATATATTCATTCGCCAGTCCATTGCTACGTGTATAAGTATTTTTCATATTCCCCGTGCGATAATCGACGACCAAGCCACCTACCGATGTGCCGACCCATAACGCCTGGGATCGCTCATCAATCGCTAAAGCACGCACAAAAACATTCTCGCCCACGCCAAAACTCTCTTTCAGCACATAACGCTGAGCTTCGGCTGGCAATGACTGAGCAAAGCCAATCATTGCCAGCCAAGCCGCAATCATTATGGGCGAGCACCATGGATACATCATCGAACACACCTGATATAAAAAGACGACGGAGTGCTGTTAACTCCGGCATAACAAAACACCTACCTTGCCCGATGAATCAAACTAATCCCCAAAAAACCATTGAAACTTGAAAAAAACGACTTGAAACTAGCATAATTTCGAGCATTGAAAGTGCGATAATAGCGCATTGTGATGGTTTGAAAGGAAATACTCAAGCAGAAATATCAATAGAGAGCACCCACTCCCGGCATTGGAGAATCGAGTGCTAAAAATCGCAACGGGTATGAATTGCAGTGTCATTGCCTGAAGAAGAACACCCATTCGCCACACGGCCAAACACCTAGGAAAGCGAACAAATCAATGATCAAATACTCACAGGCTTAATAGCCACCAGCCACTTCGATCACAGAAAACTCCGTAAATACGCCACTACATTTTCAATTTCTTCATCGGTCAACATACCGTTAAAAGCCGGCATAATACCATTGCCAATACGAACCGAATCAATCAAATCTCTATCTGTGCGCAATAAACGTTCGCCCTGACTGAAATCCGGCATGCCTGGCATCAAACCAACGCCTGAATCGCCATGGCAACCCGCACAATATCTGATGTAAATTTCTTTTCCATGGAACACATCACCCGCAAAAACTGAGTTTACCGACGCTGCCATCAACATCAATAGCAACACAACCACTCGCCCTTTATTGAAATGAAGGAAATTACCCATCATATATACCTCAATGAAGCTCACTGGAACCAACACCGGACAAGCTGAAGAATAAATACCTCACGTATCCCATGTCAATTCACATCGCCATGCACAAATTTTAACAAGCTCTTGCTCAAGAAGGAAGGAACAAATCACGTGAAAAGATGGGATAAAAAATAAAGACAGGCTTAGTCACTTTAATTAGGCATAAGACCTTTAGCAGAACTATGAATTATCGATTACAATCAACAAAAAAAGAAAAACCACTCACGTATTTACCAATGATGCCCAGCATCGCCATCGCCGATATTTACATCCCACTTGATGGCGAGTACTGAGTCAAGCAATATTACATGCTCGGTTCTTTCGCCTCGTCCAACATTTTAGCCAAACGCTTTGCAGGCACATAACCCGGTATGATTTCACCATTTTCCATCACCAATGTCGGTGTCCCCGTAATCGCAAACATCTCCGCTAACGCCATCTGTTCTTTCACTGGGTTCTCACAAGTCGCCCGAGGTAATACTTTGCCTGACTTTGCCTCCGTCATTGCCGACTTACGATCATCGGCACACCAAACACTGACGGCTTTAAAATAAGACTTTGTGTTTAAACCGGACCGAGGAAATGCAAGATACCGAATTCGAATGCCCTCCGCCAGATAATCATCCATTTCACGATGTAATTTACGGCAATACCCACAGTCAATATCGGTAAAAACCGTCAATGAATGCTTCGCTTTCCCTTCAGGTTCAAAAATAATCATGGTGGCTTCATTGATACTGGTAACTAATTTTTTGCGCTGCACCGATCGAGCGTCTTCGGTCAAATTGACCCGCTTTTCCAAATCAATCACATCACCTTGCATCAGATAACGCCCATCTTTAGAGATGTAGAGCACTTGTGCACCATGCACAACCTCATACAAGCCTTCCAATACGGAGGGGGACACGGTATCCGGTGTCGCTCCCGGAATAATCTGCGTAAAAATTTGCTTAATTTTTTGTATGTCCGCGTCATCATCCGCCCACGCCAAGGATGTGCCGAAAACAAACCACAATAAGCCCAAAAAAATACCTATCTTCACAAAAAACTCCTCATTAAAAACACTAGGTTAGACACATCACAAGCGCACAGCTCAAAGAATACAGTCTAATTAATCACATGCATTTGATACCATCACACAGAATCCATCCCCAGCCACCCATCTGCAAAAAACAGCCCTATCAAGTCGTTATCCTCGACACTAACAGCCAGATAGGCTACCGATCAAACCAGGTTTCTAAATCCAAATGAATAAACTGACAAATTGGACAGTAAAAAATAAAAAATGGCATGAGCTGACCATGAAAAATAGCAATGCCTCTAAATACCAGGAAATGCTCGCGGTCAGAAAATCACCATTTATCCTCGGGGATGATGACTGCCATGCAGCTCTTTTAAGCGAGCGTTGGCAACGTGGGTATATATCTGTGTGGTTGATAAGTCACTATGCCCGAGCAGCATTTGCACAATGCGAATATCCGCACCATGATTCAGCAAATGCGTCGCAAAAGCGTGACGCAAGGTATGTGGTGACAAGGTTTTTTGAATGCAGGCTTTCAGCGCATATTTCTTAATTAGGTGCCAAAAGGCATGCCGAGTCATTCCCTTCCCGCGCTTAGTCACAAATAACGTATCGATACTATGCCCCTTCGCCAATTCAACACGCGCTTGCTCAATGTACTGTGTCACCCAATCGTTAGCGATTTCACCGATAGGCACTAGCCGCTCTTTATTACCTTTCCCCCAGATACGCAATACACCCTGGGATAAATTCACTTGCGACATCTCCAAATGGACTAATTCACTGACCCGCAAACCCGTCGCATATAGCAACTCTAACATCGCCCGATCCCGCAATCCGAGAACATGCTCAAGCGCCGGGGCCGCCAATAGATTATCCACCTCCTGTTCGGTCAGGGTATCGGGCAATTGCCGCCCCAGCTTAGGTAAATCAATTAAATGACTCGGATCATCTTGGCGTATTTCTTCCCGGAGTAAATACTGATAAAACCGCCGAAAACTGGATAACATACGTGCCGTTGTTCGTGTTTTTGCCCCGGAAGCCACTTTCGCCGCTAAATACAACAAAATCACCTGCCGATCGGCAGCAACCAGTAAAACACCTTGGTTTTCAAGCAACCATTGCTCAAGAGCTTTCAGGTCTGACCGGTAAGCCGCCAAGGTATTGTCGCTTAAACCAACCTCTAACCACAAAGCATCCAAAAATTGATCAACATCCATTTTACTTACTGCTCCCTATTTTCACTCAGAGCGACGCCTCCCTCTATGTGTGATATTTTTCGTGCTGCAACAGCCAATTTTTAATCGCCATCATTGCACCTTGAGTTTCCCCCGCAAATCCCCCCCTGCCGTGCTGCGCAACCACCCGGTGACACGGCACAATAATCGGCACAGGATTACGACGACAAGCATTACCAATTGCCCGCGGGCTGGTATGAAGCAGGCGAGCTAACTGCCCGTATGTCCTGGTCTCGCCCAGTGGTATTTTTTGCAGAGCCTGCCAAACTTGGCACTGGAAAGGCGTTCCCGCGAGCGACAATTTAACCGTGAAGTCAAAATTCGGGTTTTCAAAATAACGGTTCAGCTCAGACTGCACAAGCTGCACAGCCTCACACACACCGCGCGTTGAAGATTGGGCAAATTCCATGGATTCAGGCAAAAGCGCAATGCTAGACACATGACTACCGTGCAGAGCAACCCCTAAACTGAACGTAGGCGCCTGGATAACCACATGATAATTTCCCCATTGATTTATCAATGATCCATCTCATCCCATTTTGATTATTCGGCCTATTTAACCGCGATACTGTGCTCTTTGCAATATTATGGCAAATGTGAGTCACAAACTCGACACTCAATACCGCCCACTAACAGGGTATCGCATTTTGACCGACATTGGACAGCCTAACGTTTGAAAAGCGTTAGGCATGGACAAGATGAATAGAACGAATAAAGCTTTTCCCTCACTCTATTTTTGAAACGTCAAGCGGGGATAATGCGGGAAGAAGTGAAAGTGACCTGATTAAACATAAAACAAATTGGCGATATTATTTTATCGCCAATCTATCCAATGTTGGTGCCAATACTATTCTTACAGCTTTTCTTTGATACGGGCCGCCTTACCTTGTAAGTCACGCAGATAATACAATTTTGCACGACGCACATCACCTCGACGCTTCACCTTAATATTGTCAATGATCGGGCTATGTGTTTGAAAAACCCGCTCAACACCTTCGCCATGGGAAATTTTGCGCACCGTAAATGCAGAATTCAAACCTCGGTTACGCTTAGCAATCACCACTCCTTCGAATGCCTGCAAACGCTCTCGAGTCCCTTCTTTGACTTTAACTTGCACAACCACGGTATCGCCTGGGTTAAACACAGGGATATCTTTTTTCAATTGTTCGGCTTCAAGCTCTGCGATGATATTGCTCATAGCACATTCTCCAATATCCAAATTCTACAAACGAAAACAACGTATCACCATCATAAGGAAAATGTCCTTTAAATGGCTCAACGGCTAATTTTTATATTCATCACAGCTCGCATCGGCCTCGGCGAGCCATGAATCATTTTCAGATTCTTGCTTAAACTCATCCAGCAGCGTACGTTGCCGTGGAGTCAGCGTTAATTTTTCGATTAAATCACGCCTTCTCAACCATGTTTTACCCAGCGATTGCTTCTCACGCCAACGCATAATCGCTTGATGGTCACCGCTTAACAGCACGCTGGGAACCGCTTTTTCCTCGAACGCTTCAGGTCGCGTAAAATGTGGACAATCAAGCAAACCCTGACTAAAAGAATCTTGGGCCGCTGAATCCTCATGACCTAAGGTGCCTGAAATTAAACGGGTCACCCCATCAATCACCACCATCGCAGCCAATTCTCCGCCACTCAGGACATAATCACCAATGGACCACTCTTCATCGACATAGTCCGAGATGATACGCTCATCAATGCCTTCATAACGTCCAGCCAGCAAAATCGCCCCTGCCCATTGACTCATATCAAATAGCATCGATTGATTTATTGGTCGCCCCTGCGGAGACAAATAAATCACCGGTCTTAGGCGCTCATCGTCACTTTGTGCAGCAACAATCGCCTCCCTTAACGGGGGCGCCATCATCACCATGCCAGGCCCACCGCCATAGGGACGATCATCAACCCGGCGATGTCTATCTTTGGAAAAATCTCTCGGATTCCAAAGATAAATATTTAATATATTATTCTGAACAGCACGCCCCACTACGCCATATTCACTAACCGCATTGAACATCGCTGGAAACAGCGTAATGACATCAATACGCACAACTAAAACTCGGCGTCCCAATCAACAATCATTTCACCTTTTGCCAAGTCAATACTCTGGACCACCTGATCCAACACAAAGGGAACTAAACGCTCCCGATCGCCCTTTACAATAATGACATCATTCCCACCGGTGTCCATCATCGTATCGATTCGGCCAAAGATCACGCCTTCCACGTTGATCACCTGCAAACCAACTAAATCTGCCCAATAATACTGATTATCCGGCAGCGGAGGCAATTGGCTACGAGCAATATTGATCGTAGCGCCAACCATGCCAAGCGCGGCATCGCGATCCTCACAATCTGCCAGCTGAACAATTAACCCCTTGCCATGCACCTTACCCGTCACCACTTGACGTGCTTGCTGAGCCTTGCCAATTTGCAAATGCCACACAGGGTATTGCAACACCTGTTGCTTAGGGTTCGAATAGGAAAAGACTTTAAGCCAGCCTTTCACACCAAAAACCCCTGAAATGCGACCAATAATCAAGCGCTTCGAGGCTAATTCATCCCCATCCGAATCTCGCTTCAGTGGTACCATCATGCGCCAACAATTCGCCAATCATTCACCGCGTAAAATAAGCGCTGGCCACAATTTTCAATGCACTTTGCTCAATTATTGTGTGGCAGGATTTTGCTGCTTTAACAAATGGGCCACGCGGCTTGATGCTTGCGCACCACGATCCATCCAGAATCCCACCCGATCACTCTTCACATTTAAGCGAACTTCCCCGCCGACAGCAACGGGGTTAAAATAGCCCAGACGCTCAATATAACGACCGTCCCGGCGATTCCGACTATCGGTCACAACAATGTGATAAAAGGGGCGTTTTTTTTGCCCACCGCGAGCCAAACGAATAGTTACCATAATAAATTCCTCAGATTATCTTTAGAAGCGGCACCAAATAATGTAGATACTGCACCAACATGCTGCAGAATATCCGATCAAAAGAAAGCCGCGAATTGTACCTTAAGCCCCTAGCGATGAAAAGAAGTTTCTCTATATGCCCAATATTCAGCCATCGACTCAGCTCAATCCCACGCTATTGATTATTTTTCAATCATTCACGTCGTATCAAAACGCCAGCCAATAGCGAACGTCAAGAATTTATACTCAGAATCAGAAATACGACACCGTGATAACTCAAGCTAATGCGCCGCCAAGGCTTAATTGACAGCGCATTAGCTCGCGGCTATTCCGGCTTGCCGTGTGGCAAATGCATCTCTTCAACTATGCCTGCACTGGGATCATTAAAAGTTTCCATGGAAATACTCTTTTCACTGCGGGCAACAACGGTGGTCACGACCGCATCCCCAGTCACGTTAACTGCCGTACGCATCATATCTAACAATCGGTCCACGCCCATAATCAAGGCAATACCTTCGACCGGCAAACCGACTTGATTGAGCACCATTGCCAACATAATTAACCCCACACCGGGTACACCTGCGGTGCCAATCGAAGCTAATACCGCCATGCCAATGACGGTAAGATAACCCATGAGACCCAACTCGATACCATACACGTTAGCAATAAATACGGTCGCCACGCCTTGCATAATCGCGGTACCGTCCATATTAATCGTGGCACCAAAAGGCACCACAAACGATGCCGTCGAATTATCAACACCCAATCGCTTTTCAACCGTTCGTAAGGTCACGGGAATCGTCGCATTAGAGCTGGATGTGCTAAACGCAAAGACTTGAACGGCACGCATTTTCCGCAAAAATACCAATGGATTAACACGACCAAGTAATTTTAACAGCAACATCAATGTCCCAGCACCATGGAGTAGCAGCACCAAGGCAACCACCAGGAAGTAACTCATCATCGGTAAAATCAAACCAAATCCCTGCAACGCAAACGTTTTCGCCATCAGGGCAAACACACCGTAAGGTGCAATATGCATCACCACATTCACGACTTGCATCATCACCGCATTCAGTTTTTCCGCCCCTTCAGCAATCGCTCGGCCTGCGTCACCTACCATCAAAATGCAAACACCAAACAAAATGGTGAAAAAGATAATCTGCAACATATTGCCTTCGGCATAGGCGGCAATCGGGTTACTAGGCACCAAATCAATAATCACTTGGGTCAGTGGTGGCGCAACAGGGGCCGTGAATTCAGCAACCTCGACATCTGCCGTCAATTCAAATCCTTGCCCTGGCCCAACCAGCATCGCAATCGCAATGGCAAGTGAAATCGCTAGCGCTGTGGTTAACAGAAAAAGTAAAAATGACTTTAAGCCTACCCGACCTAGCTTATTAATATCTCCCAAACCACAAACACCGCAAATAAGCGAGAAGGTGACTAAGGGCACCACCAACATTTTAAGCATACTGATGAAAATAGCACCTGCCACATGGAATAAACCATTGACCAAATAATCTTGAATAAAGACCACATCGCTAGCCATCGTGTTGATCACACTACCGACAACCAATCCTGCCACCATCCAAATTAATATTTTGGTCGTCATTGTCATTTTTTTCTTCACGGCATTACCCCATTAATTTTCAGGATGTATAATTTTATAGTGATTGATACACATTGAAATCAAACCCGTCAACGCTAACTAATCAATTAGTTAGTCGCAAGAATAATTAAAAAATATCTCACTACCGAATCGGCATTCGGCAAAACGGATGTCCAATTCATTCACAGCAGCAACAGCGTCTATCAGTGCGTCACGATTTTTCCCGTGCATTATGGAATAGAAAGCAAAAAATTACCAACGATAGGACGAAGCCGCACAATATTTCCGCCCAAAAAAAACAACCAACATCATTGGCGTGAAAACCAAAAACATCCGTTGCTTTTCATTCAGTCGAGGGGCTCTTGAAGTGACAAAATATAATCGACGAGTCGCTCGATATGCTCTATAGCAACCCGCTTTTCCAACGGTGGCATACCCGCAATACTGTTGACTTAAGCTGCCCACCAATGTACTATTTATATCGGCTAATAATAGCAGCGAGCGATGAAAGAGAGGTATAGAAAATGACCCAACCTGGCCAATAATTTATCATCCTATTATACCAAATTACTTCAATTAATCCCACAAGTCACAGCCTCTGTTAATAAAACAAACCCAAAAAATTTTACACGACGTCGAAAACTTCCCCTTCCTACACTGATCACCTTTGTTTTGTCCATCACTGGCTCTGGAAAAACGGAGGGGGTCCAAACTAAAGCTTCCGAGTTCTTTAAACTAGCTCGACGTAGTGATCTTTTGCCCGAGGCAAGTGCGGTTGATAAAAGCGCGGTGACTAAAGCCAGAAAAAAGCTCCCTTAGGAAAGTTTCGAGACTCTCTTAAATGAAGCGGTTCACTTGGCTTATGAGAGTTTTCCTGAGCGCGAAGAATATCGTTGGAACGGACTCTCTGGTTTCGCCTTTGATGGCTCAAAGTATACACGGCCCGCCACGCCCGCCTTACGTGATGAATTTGACCCCAAGAGTGGTTTTGAATATGACGGAAAAGGGCACTACCCACAGTACTTGGTAACCACGGTCTATGATGTTTTCAGACGCTTACCCATTGCACGTGCCATCTCAGCGATTCCTGAGGGCAATGAACGTGAAGACGCCGCCCAATTTTTCCATAGGATCCCTGCCGATCGTGTTTCTCTTTTTGATCGAGGGTATCCCAGTTTTTCATTTTTTGAAACCCTCAATCTTAATGGCAAAGGATTTTATGTGGTACGCTGCCCAACCACCTCCACGTTTCCTGTCGTTGAAACCTTTGTTCAAAGCGGTGAAAAAGAATCGACTGTATGGATTGATCCAAGTAACAACTATTTAAAAGGTTTAACGGCCGAGCAAAAGAAGTCTGCCACAGCGATCAAATTACGCTGTCTTCGCTTAGTGAGCCCGGAAGGGGAAATCTCTGTGCTACTCACGAATCTATTTGATAAGCGAAAATATAAGTATGATGACATCGTCTCGCTTTATTTCAAGCGCTGGGCGGTTAAGGATCACTATCGCCATGAGAAATGTTTTTTATCGATTGAAACGTTTCATAGTCAAAGTGTTAATGGGATTATGCAAGAACTCTACGCGGTTCTGGTAACGTCGGTGATCGCCCGGACGATCACGGCGCTGAGTGTTGATTCTGAGTCGCGAGAGACCGAAAAATCAACGGTATCACCTCAACTAAAAAATGCGGTCATCTGTTTTGCCAAAGAAGCGGCCTTGCTGATCCTTGATGACCCAGAAAAAGCCTATAAAATTTTTGAAGAACTCATCGAGACGATCAAACGTGTCAAATATTACAAACCAAAAAAACCAAGACCATCCGCACCACGAGTCACAAAAAAATCAAAAAATAAATGGCAAAATAAACGGCAAGACAAATTAAGCAAGGATTCTTAAGTCAACAGCATTGTCCTCTAACGAGCTGGGGGATTTCGGACGGATGGATTCATTCTTAACGTACATTTCGCACCCAACAAATAGAGAATTTTCAATTTACTCATATACCCAATTAATACACTATCAATGACCAAAATTCAGTCGGAATTACGCAAGAAAATGAGGAAACACCAAGTCAGTCAAGTAGTCTTACACACGCTTTGTTTCCTATCCGTATCTCCCCAAGTTAAGAGGTCGATGTTTGAGCGAGCACTGGGTTTTTTTGCTGTTTAATCGCGCAAATTGATAATTCAAGAAACAAGCATAATTGGGTGCGAAATATACGATGTAGCAGATTCTGACAGCAATATTTACATAGAGCGATTGCCCTGCCTTTCTCTCCATTCGTAAAAATAAGGCTCAGCTGATAATTGCTGGTGATTGGTACTTTGCTATGGCGTGACCGGATTAAATAGATACCTTTTTTAGAGGTTTTTGCCTTGCTTCTTCATCATCGATAGCATCGAGTAAACTATCTTGTTCAAAATGGT
>VAPK010112643.1_pt1 | contig 12892 bp, 13 predicted proteins | sample 3395031 | NCBI WGS metagenome assembly VAPK01 (sample SAMN08290443, study PRJNA428436) | hydrothermal vent metagenome | isolation source: Deep-sea hydrothermal vent chimney 1 | place: Pacific Ocean: Juan De Fuca Ridge | reverse complement strand
TCAAATTTATTCGAACTATCCCGATAGTACTTCACAAATTTGAGTCGTCTATGAACTAATTATCTGAAACTGTGAGCAAAGCTTATACCGAACTCAGGTTAATAATAAAATCATGTAAACAAAGAGGTTGCTTCGTCGTCTTGCCCGCATCCAGCCCCATACTCCTCGCAATAGGGACGTTTTTTGTTGTCATATCACTATGTGCGCCCCTTTTTCCACGGGTGTTGGGTCTCGAAATGAACAACCTCGTTCCTGAAGAACAGATTGATAAATGGGTTTGGGTTAATCAATTAGACAATTTGCATAAAAAACGGGCGTCATGGTGATGAATCTTGGGAAGATTTGTGAGTGAGCATGAAGAAGCCATCTCATAAAAAGGCCATTCATTTCTTAGGATAATTGATAATATCGCGGATGTCGTTGTAAAGCGGTTTCAGCCGTTTGTACATTTTGCTGTAAACCTGATTGTACAGTTGATTGTAGACTTTTACATTTTTGGGAATTGGGTGATATGTTTCTCCGATACGGCACATTTTACCAATGGCGGTTTCAAAATCTTTATAAAATCCCAGACCTACAGCCGCGTTGATGGCTGCTCCCAGCGCAGATGTTTCGTAAGTATGGGGCTTTTCCACAGACAAATTGAAAATATCGGCTGTAAGTTGCAAGGCATTTTTACTTTGTGAGCCTCCACCGGAAACCCTGATTTTCTCCACTTTAATACCCGTTGTCTTTTCGGTTTTCAATGTTCCTTCTTTCAAAGCATAAGCAATTCCTTCCAGAATTGACCTATACAAATGTGCACGGGTATGCACATCACCAAAGCCGATTATAGATCCTTTGGCTTCGATGCCAGGCAATTTAACGCCCGGCGTCCAGTAAGGTTGCAGCGTTAGTCCCATGGAGCCCGGAGGAATGTCATCAATCATCTTATCAAACAACTCTTCCGGCTCTTTTTTCAGTTTCTTAGCTTCTTCCACTTCGCGATATCCAAATTCGTTTTTGAACCATTTTATCATCCAGTAACCCCTGTAAATCATTACTTCAGTATTGAAATAATGCGGAATGGCACTCGGATAAGAAGGAAACATTTTTATTACTTCCAGATACTTTGGGTTCACCGTTTGGATAGTTGCAGTAGTACCGTAACTCAGGCAGGCAATTTCAGGAGAAATAACCCCGGAGCCCAGCACTTCGCACGCTTTGTCGGAAGCCGCTGCAATGATTGGAAGTCCTTCAGGAATGCCTGTTTGCCGGGATGCGTCAGGCGTTATATTTCCTATTTTTTCCGAAGGATAAACCAGTCTGGCCTGTTTTTCCCTTTCAACAGGAAACATTTTATAATTGATGGAAGATGTTTTCGAATACTCATGTTTTTTATAGTTAAACGGAATATATCCCACCATGCTTCCGGTTGAGTCAACGAACTCTCCCGATAAACGGGAAATCAGAAACCCTGACAACATGAGATATTTGTCGGTATTTTCCCAAACGTCAGGCTGGTTTTGCCTGATCCAGTTTGATTCTCCTTCCTTGATGGCATAAGTTACCGATTCATATAAACCGGCAATTTGCATCCCGGTTTTAACAATTCCCGTCGGCCATTGATCGACTTTAGCTTTTCGCTGGTCAAGCCAGATGATGGCAGGCCGTAAAGGTTCTCCTGTCTTATCAAGATTGACAACCGTACCTCTTTGCGTCGTCAGGCTCATCCCGGCGATCTGTTTTAGGTCAAGGCTTGAACTTTTGAAAAGTGATTTTGTGGTTTCACACAATTTATTCCAAAAATAATCGGCATCCTGCTCTGCATAACCCGGTTGATTTGAGTAATATGCTTCGATGTGAGTTCTTTCAATTTCAACAATATTACCGTCAAGGTCTATGAAAGATGCCCGGATGGATTGAGTGCCTACGTCAATAACCAGGATGTATTTTCCGGAAGATGCGGTTTGTTTCATTGCTATGTTTGGTAATTCAGTTCAAATCTAATAAAATTCGCAGGTAGGTTGGATTATTCGTCAGGATTTTCCCCAAAGATACTTCCCGGATTCAATATCCCGTTGGGATCAAGAAATTTTTTCGATGCTTTCATCAGCTCCATGGCCGTTTTCCCCATTTCATCTTCCATCCAGGGTGCTAAAGTTCTGCCAATACCATGATGGTGTGAAAGCGAACCACCATTTTGATGAATGGTATCAATCAGTCCTTTGTGATAAGCTGTATAATCTTCCAGTTCAACTCCTTTTTTCATGGGGCTTAAAAAGGTGAAATAGAGATTGGCACCGTTTTCATAAACGTGTGAAATATGAGCCATTACATGAGCTTTATCTCTGGTTTCCAGATAAGTTCGTACTGCTTTCCACAACGGCAAAAGTTTGTCCCAGGGAACAGCAGTTTCAACCGTATCGGTCATAATCCCCACATCCATCAGTGGGTCGCGCATATAGGCACTGTTGTATCTTTGTTTCAGCCAGTCTTTGGCAGGTTTTCCCCCCGTATGAAATCCTCCATGCGCACGTGCTGTTTTTCTGATCTTATTTTTCACCAATTGGGTGTAATCACTGTCGCCTTCTGTAGTAACGAACATCAGGCATCTTTTTCCGGAATGATAACCAAAAGCTCGTAATATTTTATCTGAGAAAGTGTTATCAAAACCTTTTATTTTGAACGCAGTTGCAGTTTCTTCCGGATCTGAAATTCTGAAAAGGGCAGGGGTTCCAAAGCCTTCCTGCATCGTCTTTCTCATGCAGGTGGTGGCAGATTCAAAATTTTTAAACACAAAAGAAGAATAAGCCGTATTCTCGGGTCTGTATTTTCTGATTTTAAGTGTGATCTGTGTAATGATTCCCAGACTTCCTTCCGACCCGATGAAAGTTTTGTTCAGATCCCAACCCTGTGCATTGGCTGGATAATCTTTGGTTTCAATAATCCCGGCAGGAGAGATCACTTTCAGCGCCAAAACCATATCATCAATCTTTCCATAATGGGTAGATTCCTGTCCCGCGCCGCGGGCGGCAACCCATCCACCAACGGTAGAATACTCAAATGATTGTGGGAAATGACCGCAGGTAAAACTGTGGGCATTGAGATACTTCTCCAGCACTGGCCCGTAAACTCCGGGTTCTACTTTAACAGCTTGATTTATTTCGTTAATTTCCAGAATATTATCGAAATGCCGGGTTAAATCCAGGCTGATTCCACCTTTTGACGTTTCCAGCCCACGGGTTACGGATGACCTGCCACCCATTGGGGTGATAGCAATATTTTCCCGGTTGCAAAGTTGAAGTATTTTAGAAATCTCATCTTCATTTTTTGGGTAGATCACCAAATCTGGCGGGGTATTAATGGCCCCTTTTCGCAGAAGTAAAAGTTCAGCAAAAAAATAACCCATGGCATGGGAGGCCCTTGCGTAATCACTTTTTTCCACATTTTCTTTGCCGCTGATCTCCACAAACTGATCAATGATCTTCTCCGGAAATGAACATGGTTTTTCAAGGATTACTTCTTTATCTCCAAACATATACTGTTGCTGAAAATCTTCATTCGTATACCCGAATTTCTCTTTTACAAGTTCGATGACTCCTTTTCCCAGATTTTCTTCGTGTTTATCTCCCCAGACGAAGATGGAACGATAGGTGTTTTTCATTTCAGTGATTTATATAAAAGTTTTCTTAAGCGTCAACCTGTCATTTCGAACTATTGGGAAGGTTGTGGATTGGCGTGAGAAATCCCCTCAGCAAGAATCTGCTACCTGGGGGATTTCTCCTCACTCCGCTCCTCCGTTTGTCGAAATGACAACCTTTTTCTTTGTTTCATTCATTCTTGCCTATTTCCTGGCCAGTAATTGGATATTTAATCTCTTACATCAAAATTATCTGTTTCATAATTTATTCATCTCAAGGTAACTGAAAGCGCTCTTCTGCTTTTTGAATTTCTGTTTCTAAAGTTGTCTTGTCCCAGTTTAGTAATTTTCCCATAAGGGAGGCTACTTTTTTCAGCACATCCTTTCCGGGAAAACCCAAACCTCCGATTCCCGTTCTCCGGAACAAAACATCCGATAAATATAGTGCAGATTCCTTTTCGATGGCAAAAGCTACTTCAGCTAAAATCTCACCATCATCATTCAAAACTTCAGCAAGACCGGGATTTTCCTTTGCAAGTTTAAAAATTTCATGACATTCAGTCCCGTAATTTTTACCAAGATATTCAATTGTATTATATTGAAATTCAGGATATTCATCATGTAATTGGTTGATGAATCCGGGCAGGTTCTTAATTTCACATCCAAAGAGATAGTGTTCGCTGCTTTTGACTTTTGGCAGTTTGATCTGTAGCTTTTTCCCGACTTTTTCCATGACTTTAACAGCGAGATGCCTACTTGTAGTATATTTTCCGCCTTCCACCGTCAGAAGCCCTGCCAGATCTTCATCAGCGTTGTCGTAGATTTCATACTTTCTGGAAGATTCGTAAGAGTTTTCCGTTTCATTATCTGCTAGTGGACGGAGTCCGCCGTAATAAAACATCACGTCCTCGTAAGTAAGCTTTGGAAAGCTGTAATTGGCATTGACATCATCCAGTAGATCCTGGATGCTCTTCTTTGAAACTTTGTAATCATCTGGATTTCCAACGTATTCTTTATCGGTTGTTCCGATAAGCGAATGATTCCGCCAGGGCATCACCATAATGTGCCGTTGGCTTTTGGTCATCACAGAAACAGCATGGTTGTTGCACAATTTTTTTGTGATGATATGAATGCCTTCCGAACGCCGGATACTATGTTTAGTTTCCGCAGTAGTAGCTGATTTAATAAGAATATCTGCCCATGGCCCGGCACAATTTACAACCACCGGTGCCCTGAATTCAGCTTCAGTTTTACTGATCTCATCCCTGACGATGACGCCCTGAACTTTGTTGTTCTCTTTAAGAAAAGATACAACTTTGGCGTAGTTTGAAATTTTGGCACCGAGTTTCTCAGCGGATTTCAGAAATGCAAGGGTGAGCCTTTCGGGAAAAATATTTTGACAATCGTAATAAACATTAGATCCGGTCAATCCTTTGCTTTTTACGCAACTTTCAAGCTCTTTGGTTTTTTGAGAACTGTAAATTTTGAAGTGCGGCAGTTTTTTAGAGATATCCCAGGTGCGGGCTTTGTCGTAGGAAAGCCAGTCGTACCAAAGCATTCCTGACATCAGTATCAATTTATTGCTTTTCAGTGAAGTGAAAGTAGGGATCATAAATTGAATGGGATAGACAAAGTTGGGGGCTATGTTGCTTAGTATTTTCCTTTCTCGCAAGGATTCGTGCACCAGGCCAAATTCAAAATTCTTCAGATAACGCAACCCTCCGTGGATGAGTTTTGATGTAGCCGACGATGTGGCACCCCCAAAATCACCTTTTTCAAACAAGGCTACTGCCAGGCCTTTCAAGCTGGCTTCGTATGCCAAAGTGGCACCGGAGATACCTCCGCCGATAACGATCAAATCAAACTCGCCACTCTTTTTCTTTTGGATAAGTCTTTCCATTGCAGTTAAATATAACTATTTTATGCACACAAAGTTGGTCACATAAAATGAGATTATTTTTAACAAATGGTAAAAAAAGTAAGTTTATAGAGTTCGTAATGACCGTTTCCCCTAACTTTAGTGCACTTTATGAATTTTAACGCTTTAGGTACTTAATTCACTCTTTGCTAAACAGGATGTCTTTTCTAAGCCGGCTCAGCGATTGGGAGGTAATTCCAAGGTAAGATGCGATGAACTGCAAAGGCACGTGTAGAAAAATATCAGGAAATTTGTTCATCATCTCTTTATAGCGCATCTCGGCACTTTTGGTGATGAATGAATAGATCCGGTTCTGCGTTTCCACAAACATTTCTTCCATCACACGGCGCCCGACTTTTTGCCAGTTAATATAATGATTGTAAAGGTTTTCCAAATCGTCGCGGTAAATGACAAAGAGCTTGCAATCGGTAATGGTCTGAATGATCTCGAAAGAGGGCTCGTGTGAAATAAAGCTTGGAAGCGCCGTTACAAAAGAGTGCAAAGGAGATATGTCGCGTGTGATCTCGTTCCCGTCGTGATTATAGAAAACCCTCAGATAGCCTTCCTGGGTGAATGAAATGTACTTTGCCACTTCACCTTCCCGGACAAAATAATCGTTCTTTTTAAGATTTCTGACTTTGATTAAGGGCAATACAGCATTCCACTCTTCTTCGTTGAGTGTAACAAATTGCGAAACATACTTTCGAATCTCTGTGAACGTTTCCAAAATATAGTGTAAAAGATTAGTCTGGTGAAACAAATGTAGGAATTTTACCGCAAAATGTGAAGAAAAATTAATCTTTACTTTTCTGCCTGCCTTGAAAAATGATTTACTTTGCAAAAAATAGAATTTAGGATGCCCGGATAGTAGAATGGGCTAAAATATTGATAGCATGATAAAAACAATTGGATTAGTGGCTCACGATAATCGTAAACAGGATTTGATTGAGTGGGTCGAATATAATTATAAAAGGCTGAAAAATAAAAAACTGGTCTGCACCGGAACCACGGGGCGACTTGTTCAAGAAGCGCTTGAAAGATACCTAAAGCCCGAAGAATCTTTGGAAAAGATGACAATTTTAAAGTCCGGTCCGTTAGGAGGAGATCAACAATTGGGTGCCATGATTGCAGAAGGAAAGATTGATATGTTGATCTTTTTGTGGGACCCCATGCAGCCACAGCCACACGATGTGGATGTGAAGGCTTTATTAAGAATCGCCGTGATGTATAACGTGCCAACGGCTAACAATCGTTCTACCGCCGATTTTCTGATAACTTCAAACCTCTATATATCAGATTATAAGCCTTTGCTTAAAGATTATACTTCTTATATAAAAAGGGAGATAGAATGAAAGATTTTAAATATTACATCAGTATTGATACAGAGCCGGAAGATGTTTATGCCTGCCTGACAAACCCCTTTACCATTGAACTTTGGTCTGATATGCCTGCAAAAGTGGAAGCAGTTCCGGACACGGAATTTGAGATTTTCGATGGCGGTATTGTGGGTAAAATGCTGGAATTGGAGCCTAATAAAAAAGTGATTCAGGAATGGTATTTTGGTGACCAGGAATATCCATCTATCGCAACTATTCTAATACACCCCGACAAAGGAAAAGTTTCTGTTGAATTGCGTCATACCAATATCCCGGATGAAGATTTTAAAGACATTACGGATGGCTGGAAAAAATTTTACCTGGGTAGGATCAAAGAATTTCTGGAAATGAACTGATTTCGGATGTTACTGAAGCAAATTAATTTCAGGAAGAAGGTGCTTTTATTGTAAATTTGCATTTGTAAATAACATTTAGAAAAGATGATCCAACGTAAACAAAGCCTTTTCCTGCTGATCGCCATCGTGGCTTCGGCGCTGATGTTTTTCTTTCCGCTGGCTAATTTTATTGGCGAAAAAGATTCACTGATACTAAGCATCCAATCAGTTCAGAGCCTGGTTCCCGATAAGATTTATCCCAATAGTTTTACGTTTGTAATGCCATTGCTTGCAGACAATCTTTTTGTGATCATTTTTTCATTGATTACCCTATTCCTGTACAAAAACCGTAAACGCCAGATGCACATTATCAAGTTGAATATTCTGGTGGAAGTACTGTTTATTGGCTTGTTTTTCTTCTTTTATGTCGATACCCTGGAAAAGACATCAGGCGGGGTTGCCAGTTACAAAGTTGGTATTTTCATGCCTTTGATAGCGCTTATTTTCCTTGTGCTGGCATATTTCGCAGTGTTTCATGATGAAAAACTCGTGCGCAGCGCGGACAGATTACGCTAACACTGTTAAATCTCTTTTTTCCTGTCTATTTCAAGAATTTCCAAATCTTCAATACGGTCTTTGTTGATGCTAAATCGCATCAGTGTGATTTTTGTATGAAAGCCTGAACTGCCTGCAGCGCCAGGATTTATATGTAAAAGCCGGTTCTTTTTATCATAGATCACTTTCAGAATGTGTGAATGCCCCGAGATGAATAATCCTGGCTTGAATTGTTGTATCAAAACTCTTGCCTTAGGACTGTAATGACCCGGATATCCGCCAATATGCATCATCAAAACCAGCATGTCTTCAATTTTAAAAATGGCATATTCGGGAAAATCTTTCCGAAGCGGCATACTGTCAATGTTTCCGTATACGGCACGCAACGGTTTCATGGCTTCAAGTTTGTCTGCTACTTCATCAGTACCGATATCTCCGGCATGCCAAATCTCATCACAATCTGCAAAGAAATCTTTTGCCCTTGCGGGGATGGAACCATGCGTATCGGAAAGGAGTCCTAATTTCTTCATAAAAAATTACTAATCATTACATTAAAAAGTATAACCAATTCCAACCATCAACAGTTGCTTGAACTGTAAACGTGGACCGATATTGCCGGAAGAATCCCTGACTGCTGGTTTCAATCCAAATGACCCAGCATCTGCCAGCCTTTGGTTACCAACATAAACCAATCGTGACGTTACCGGAGAGAAGTTGATTTCCAGAAATTTATTGGGTTTGTATTCTAACCCCGGGCCCAAATAGATGGCTACCGGAGCCAGGAAACCGGAAATGGATATACTGGAATCGACGGCGTAATTATAGCCATTTGCAAACTGGGTTTCGATACTCCCGAGCAGAGAAAACAGCCATTGCTTGCTCCACTTTACTTTGTAAGTGGAATAAATCTGTATCTGGTCATCAGTTTTCATAGGTTTAGAATTACCGATCAGGGAATATCCCAGGGTAAGCTTAAAGGAGTTTGTCCAGAATTTGTTGTCCTTATGGAAATTGACGCCCATGACATATTTGCCAATCACGCCATAAGCATTTTCACCACCGGCCGCCCAGTTGGAGAAATAATTCTCATTAAAATTTAAACTGACCTTTCCCTTGATCTTCCAGAGCTTGGTGCTGTCTGTTTTGGTTTGGCACTGCAGCCCGATTGATGTCCAGAAGAGTATTAAAATTATAAGCGAAATCCTTTTCATAATAGTAGATTTAGGGTTTGATAATTTGAAATTCAAAAATACGCAAATTATTCTCGGGCAACCTGTCCCTGAAAGCAGGAAAAAAACGCTATTTTTACTCAAAAATAAATTATGGAATTACTCTATTTGATAGCCGGTCTTCTGGTAGGGAGCATCTTTGCGTTTTTGTACTTTAAGCAAAAGGGAAAGGCGCTTTCTGCCCGGTTAGAATCTGAGACGGAGCGTGATGCCGTGGAAAAGGATGCTGCTTTTGAAAGCCGGATTGCCGTGCTGAACGAAAGACTTCAGAATACTGTTACGGAAAAAGACAACCTGGAGAAAAAATGGACACTGTCGGAAGAAGAAAAACAAAAGCTCCAAAATCAAAATACAACTCTGCAGACTGAAGCAAGGCATTTGGAAGAGAAGCTGGCTAATGGCCGAAAAGATTTGGAGCAATTGCAGGAAAGGTTTAAAATAGAATTTCAAAATCTTGCCAATGCCATCTTAAAGCAAAATACGAAGGAATTCAGCGAGTCGTCGCAGAAACAGATGAGTGACATCCTTAATCCATTGAAGGAAAAAATCACTGATTTTGAAAAGAAAGTGGAAGACACTTATCAAAAAGGAAAAATTGATCAGACGGTTTTAAAAGAAGAACTGAAACGGCTTCAGGAGATGAATATGAAATTGGGCGAAGAAGCTGGAAACCTTACAAAAGCCTTGAAATCAGATAGTAAAAAACAAGGGAACTGGGGTGAAGTAGTGCTGGAACGTATCCTTGAAAGGTCGGGACTTATCAAAGATGAAGAGTATTTTTTGCAGTTTACTGCTTCAGGTGAAGATGGCAAAACCTACCGTCCCGATGTGATGATAAAATTGCCTGAAGACAAGCATTTGATCATTGATTCCAAGGTTTCCCTGACTGCTTTTCAGCAATATATTTCTGCTGAAGAAGAAAGTAAAAGAGATGTAGCGCTCAAACAACATTTGCTTTCCTTAAAAAATCACATCAAAGAATTAAGCGACAAAAATTACGATCAGCTGAAGGGATTAAATTCACCGGATTTTGTGTTGATGTTTTTGCCTGTTGAGCCGGCTTTTGCCCTTGCTGTTCAGTCCGAACCCGATCTGTTTACCGATGCCTGGGAAAAAAGAATTATCATCGTCAGCCCAACCACGCTGTTGGCAACCCTGCGGACCGTAGCTTCTATCTGGCGTCATGAACGTCAAACGCAAAATGCGCTGGAAATTGCCAGACAAGGAGGGAGGCTCTACGACAAATTTGAAGGATTTTTAAAAGACCTGGAAAGGATTGGGACTAATCTGGATAAGGCTCAGGAATCATACATGGAAGCACATAAAAAACTTTCTTCGGGGCGCGGAAATTTGTTGGGACAGGTGGAAAAATTAAAAGAAATGGGCGCCAAGGCTACCAAGAGCATTGACCCGAAATATCTGGAAAGTTAATATGGTTAATCAGGAAAAAGATACACAGGAATTCGTTTACGGGATTAGGCCGCTGATGGAGGCCATCCGCTCGGGAAAAGAAGTGGAGAAAGTTTTTCTTCAAAAAGGAGCAGGAAGCCCGGCGTTGAAAGAATTGATTGTTTTGCTGAAAGAAAGGATAATCCCGTTTCAGACGGTTCCGTTAGAAAAATTAAACCGTATCACCCGCAAAAACCATCAGGGTGTGGTGGCAGCCATTGCTCCGGTGCAATTTCATTATATTGAGCAATTACTGCCTACATTATATGAACAGGGGAAAGAGCCGTTCATACTGGTTTTGGATCGCGTTACCGATGTGAGAAATTTCGGGGCTTTGCTGCGTACGGCCGAAAGTGCAGGCGTGGATGCCGTTCTGATGCCTTCCAAAGGGTCCGCACAATTGAATTCAGGAACGATTAAATCTTCCGCCGGCGCTATTTTTAAAGTCCCCATTTGCCGCGAACACAACTTGAAAGATGCGTTGATATTTCTAAAAAACAGCGGGTTAAAACTGGTTGCCGTGACTGAAAAAGCTGAAAAACTTTATTTTGAAGAAAACCTTTCCGGACCGATGGCGCTGGTCATGGGCTCCGAAGGTGAAGGAATATCCGATGCTTACCTGAAACTGACGGATGTGAAGGTAAAAATACCGATGTTCGGCGAGATTGAATCGCTGAATGTTTCCGTTGCTGCCGGGGTTTTGATTTATGAGGTGGTGCGGCAAAGGATGAAATCGTAAAGATGCAAGCCTCTTTGCTCATTCGGATTTGCAATCCGAATGTTTGGAAGACAGGATTTTAAATCCTTTAGCTTATAGGGTCGGGATTGCAAATCCCGACCAGCGTGTAGGCCACGCGGACCCAAAGAAAGAAGTTGTCATTCCGATGATCCGCCTCAGGCGAGAGAGGAGGAATCTCATTGGAAACAGGTTCTTGCTGAGGGGATATCTCCCTGCGGTCGATATGACAGCGTGGTTCCGTGACTTTCTCAGTTTTTCTGGGCTCTAAACAGGGTATCAGGTAGTCAACAGAAATAACAAGCCACAAAAAAAACTCCGGCTCGACTGAACCGGAGTTTTTTGTTCTAATCTTTTAAGATTAACGTCTTTTTTCTTTGATTCTGGCTTTTTTACCACGAAGATTTCTGAAGTAAAAAATTCTTGCCCGGCGAACTACGCCCACTTTATTCACTTCAATTTCTTCAATGAAAGGTGATGCATCGGGGAAAATTCTTTCAACACCAATATTACCGGAAATTTTACGAACAGTAAAAGTAGCAGTAGGACTGCTACCGGCGCGCTGAATAACAACACCTCTGAATTTCTGAAGCCTTTCCTTGCTTCCTTCAATGATCTTATATGTAACGGTGATGGTGTCTCCGGCTTTGAATTTCGGGAATTCTTTGATCGCCACGCTGTCTTCTATCATCTGTATTAATGCCTGTTTGCTCATCTTATTATGCTTTGTAGTGATAATTTCAAAAATGAGTGCAAATATACTGCTATTTCTTTAAATGCAAATTATTTGAACTAAAATTCTGGCTTAATTTATTCACTTTGTGTTGTCAAAAAGTTTTTCCTGAAACCATGCATTTTATCCAATCTTTATACGTTTCTCATTCTTGTAGTAAATCAGGTCTTCTTTCTTTTGTCCGTATCAGCGACTGCTCATGTTTCCATTCTTCGATCAGTTTTTCATTTCCAGAAAGCAGTATTTCCGGAACTTCCCAACCCTTGAAATTTCTGGGACGTGTATAAACCGGGGGAGAGATAAGCTGGTTTTGAAAAGAATCGCTTAACGCGGAAACTTCGTTTCCCAACACACCCGGGATCAGGCGAATGATGCTGTCAGTAATCACGGCAGCAGGTAGTTCGCCGCCGGATAAAACATAATTTCCAACGGAAATTTCCTTTGTAATGTAATGTTCGCGGATGCGTTCGTCAATGCCTTTGTAATGCCCGCAAAGGATCATCAGGTTTTGATAAGTGGAATACGTGTTTGCCATGGGCTGATCGAACAATGCGCCGTCTGGGCTGGTGTAAATGATCTCATCGTAATCCCGTTCGCTTTTTAACTTTTCGATCATCGCTGCCACAGGCTTGATCATCATCACCATTCCGGCACCACCGGAAAAAGCATAATTGTCCACCTGTTTGTGTTTTCCCAGGCCGTAATCCCGCAACTGGTGAAGTACAATCTCCGCCAACCCTTTGTTCTTAGCGCGTTGTATGATGGAGTGATTGAACGGCCCTTCAAACATTTCGGGAAACAATGTGATAATATCAATTCTCATGGCACAAAATTAGGGTTTTTCGCTTTGTCTTTCTAACCGATTTTTTAGCCACAAATCTTTTCGAAGTCCCAAAACTACTTTAATTATGAGATCGCTTCATCTCCCGAAAGCTTTCG
>VAPK010175111.1_pt1 | contig 12895 bp, 13 predicted proteins | sample 3395031 | NCBI WGS metagenome assembly VAPK01 (sample SAMN08290443, study PRJNA428436) | hydrothermal vent metagenome | isolation source: Deep-sea hydrothermal vent chimney 1 | place: Pacific Ocean: Juan De Fuca Ridge | reverse complement strand
GCCTTCTTCCAGTCCTCCCGGGCAGCAGTATTTGGCTCCCTATGTCGCTTGTTCTCTTGGAGAATACTTTATGCAGAGAGGTCAAAATGTGTTTGTCGGTTTTGATGATTTTACTAAACACGCGTGGTGCTATCGAGAGATTTCACTTTTATTAGGACGGCCTCCGGGACGAGACTCTTATCCCGGAGATATTTTTTATCTTCACTCAAAAATGATTGAGAGGGCTTGTTTTTTGGATGAGGAAAAGGGTTCTGGAACAATGACATTTTTACCCATTGTAGAAGTTCTTGAGGGTGATTTAACGGCTTTTGTTCCTTCTAATCTTGTTTCTATGACGGATGGGCAAATTATGCTAGATTCTGCTATGTTTGGGGAAGGGCAGAAACCGGCACTAGATTTAGGGCTTTCTGTATCCCGAACAGGAACAAAGGTCCAATGGCCTATTGTAAAAGATATGAGCGGTCCTTTACGTTTAGAATTCCTTCAGTTCAGAGAAACACAAAAATCATCACGTCTGCGGTCAGGTCCGCAAACGGATGAGCAAATTGAGAAAGTTAAAAACGGTGAAATTCTCACACAATTACTCCAACAGGATAAAGATTCCCCTGTATCGATGGAAGTTCTTGTTTTTATTTTTTTTGCTTTTAATGGAAAATATCTTCATGAATTAGAAATGGCACAAATTTTACAATTTCAGGAAGAAATACTAGGATTTGTTGAAAAAAAAGATCCGGAGTTATTAAAAATTTTACGTGAGCGTCGAAAAATGGATGACGAAATTAATAAAGGTTTGACGGCTGTCATTGAGGCATATACGAATAAGATGAAAGGGGTAAGTGAAGAAGAAGTAGAAAAAATGGAAGAAGATATTACTTCGGATATAGGAGCGGATGTCCTGAAGGCCGCTGCGAAGGCTGTCCGAGAATGATCTTTTCATCCAGCTCTGCGTTGCAAGACGAAAGAAAATCTTCAACGTACATATTATGTACGCCTCGGAGTTTTCTTTTGTCTTGTGCCTTGTTCTGAACGAAAGCCTCCTTCTCGGACAGCCTTCGCGGCTGTTGAAGATAAGAAAGAATAATATGATTTCATATAAAGGAAATTTTAAATGTGTTATTTTAAGCCCTAATTCTCTTGTATATCAAAAAGAGATTCAAAGTATTTTTTTAACGGGAGATAAAGGAGAATACGAAATTTTGGCGTACCATTATCCTCTTTTAGGTGTTTTGAAAAAAGGATATGTCATTATTGATTGGGAAGAAAAATTGCCAATTGGCGGGGGTGTTATACGATTCTATGCCAATGAGTGTACAATTCTTGTTGAAGAGGCAATGGGAAAAAAGTTGCAAAGGCTTTAGTAGACTATGTTACCAGAAACTTTTATAATTTTAGGGGTTATGTTTGTAGCCGTTATGGGGCCATCTGTTGTTATCGCGGTTTTGGGTCATTCTGTTATTAAAGCGTTAGCCCGTAATCCTTCTGCGGCATCAAAAATATTTATGGGGATGATCGTTATGCTTATTTTTGTTGAGGCAATATCGATTGTGGCCATTTTGGTTATTTTTCAATTGTTTTCTAAATAGGCATGAATGGCATAATATCAGCTAAATTTTTAATTGTTCAGACAATATAAGGACTCAGCCATGGAGGAGAGTTTTTAGACAAGGCGTTAAGGTATTGTCTGAACAATTAAAAATTTAGCTGATATTATGCCGGATTTGTATAAATTATGGTTATATTTGACTTTTGGGGTGAAAGTTTTATTTTAGGAGCTGTTTATTTTGTGATCATCATAGTTCCCTGCATTTTTTTAGCTTTGATTGGGCGTAAAATTGTTTATCAATTAGGGCACTACCCAACAAAGACAGCGCTTATTTTAAAAAGTTTTGATTTTGTAAAATTTATTGGAGTAGGAAGTTTGGCTCTTGTTTTACTTATTATATTTTATTTTGCTTTAGGAAATTGATTTTTTTTAAAAAAGGAGTGATGATTTATGGAATTTACAGGTTTGATACTTAGTTTTTTAGGACTTATGTTCGTTGTTTGTGGGGCGATTATATTTGGGCTGCATAGGACTTTGGTATCGAGTACGGAAGGTGTTGTCAAGAGGCTCAATGATGAAATTGCCAGCGCTAATGCCAAACAGTCAGAATTGAGTAAAAAATTAAAACAGGCTGACGATGATTTAGCTAAGCGTCAGAAAGAAGCTAAAGAGTTGGCTCAAAAAATGCGGAGTGATGCGGAGGAAGCATCTAAAGAAGAACGTGATGCTATTGTTAAGAAGGCTCGAGACGAAGGAGAGGCGATTATTGCCAAAGCTCAAGGGTCAAAGGATAAAATTCGTCGGGACTTGGAAAAAGAATTTGATGTTAAAATGGTGCATTTTGGAATGAAAGTATTGAATTTTGTGTTAAATCAGAAAGCGAAAGGCGTTTTAGATGGAGTGTTAATTGATGATTTTTTGGAAAGGCTTAAAGATGTTAATATGAGTCGAATAGGCTCGGATGTCACCACGGTGGACCTTATCACATTGAGTCCCATTGATGATAACCGAAAAAAACAATTCTCAGAATTGATTAAGGGGAAATTAAACAGGGAAATTATTATTAATGCCTCAATTGATCCGGAATTAGGAGGGGGCACTATTTTAAAATTTGGAAGTATGGCTTTGGACGGAAGCATTAAGAATTTAATTAAGGAGGCGGGAATAGTTCTTCAGGAAGAAATAGAAAATGGGTAAGGCTAATAAAGTAAAGCTTGAGTATCGCGACGCTGTTGAGATGGTTGACCTCATCCAGACGTTAAAGGATATCGCGGATAATAAATATTATACATTAACAGGGAAAAGGGATACTTTTCGTCGATTTACTGAGACTTTTGTTGAATTTTTCAGGATGGTTAATAAAACAAAGGCAACGCATTCTTTGTTAGCGAATGATAATCCAACGGTTGGTGTTTTAGCCATCACAGGGGAAGGAAGTTTTTTGGGTGGGTTTAATAATAAAATTTTAAAGACAGCTATCGCGGAAAAAGAAAAATATAGTGACAGTCGATTCATTGGTGTTGGAGAACAGTCACTAGAACGTCTAAAGCCGTATACTCCGGATATGAAAATATTTACCCGTATGGAAGAAAAGGGAATGTATAAAACAGCTATTGATGTAAAGGATTATTTAGTTGATGAAGTAGTCAATGGGCGACTGGGTAAGGTTGTTGTTTGTTATTCATGGCCAAAGAGTTTTGACACGCAAAAGCCATTTGTCGTGCAAATTTTACCGTGTGAAGATCTTTTATCAAAGCAATCTCAAATTCCGGATATGTTTGGGGATATTATTGAGGAGTCTGATCCTATGGAAGTTATTGGGTATTTATGTAATTTATGGACAACGACACGTTTGTATGAAATTTTTTTGGATACCATTATTTCTTCGGCATCAGCACAGGCAAAGTTTTTGGAGGATAGTGTTGAGAAGATGAAGAAAGAACGGACTAAAATGCATAGGAAATATCGTAAAGCAAAGAATGCGGATATTGATAAAGGACTTCGTGAGATATTTTCGGCAAAGATGATGGTGAAAGACTAAGGAGGAAGAGCTTTTGGAAAATACAGAAAAAACGTCAAATACTACTGAACAAGAACGTCCTGGACGAGGGCGGGTTGTTTCTGTTCAGGGGCCGGTTGTTGATTGTCATTTTGATAATTTGGATTATATGCCTGCTTTATATCATGTTATTGAAGTGCTGACGATTGATGATAAGATGGTTTTTTTGCAGGTCATGGAGCATCTTTCCGCGAATGTTTGTCGAACAGTAGCTTTAATGGATACGCTGAATATGCAGTTAAACGCTGTTTGCTATAATACTTTTAAACCGATCGCCATTCCAATGGGTGATGGGTGTTATGGGCGGGTTATGGATTCTGTGGGGCGTCCGTTAGATAAAGGGGGGGAATTTGACTGTCCTGGAAAAGTGCCGACGCGTTATATTATGAAACCTGTGAGCTTTAATTTAAATAACAAAAAAGGTGAGGTCGCGGATGTTCTTGAGACGGGCATTAAATATTTTGATTTACTGTTCCCCTTAGTTAAGGGAAGCAAGACAGGGATTATGGGGGGGGCCGGTTGTGGAAAAACGGTTGTTATTCTGGAGTTGATTAATAATATTGTTAAGGCTCATGGAGGGGCTTGTGTATTTGCAGGAATTGGGGAACGTATTCGGGAAGGAAATGAGCTTTATTATGAATTGAAAGATGCTAACCTTTTGAAGAATGTTATGTTGGCCTTCGGACAAATGGATCAGCCTCCGGGAGCACGCGCGGAGGTGGTTAACGCGGGATTATGCCTTGCGGAATATTTGCAATCACAAAATAAAGACGTGCTTTTATTTATGGATAATGTTTATCGTTATCTTCAGGGGGGACAAGAGGTCTCTACACTATTAGGACGGGTTCCCGCTGAGACAGGTTATCAACCGACATTAGCTTCTGAGGTAAGTTCGGTTCAGGAGCGTATTCGATCTGTTGAAGGAGGGGGTTCGATTACAGCTTTTCAGGCGGTGTATGTGCCTGCTGATGATATGACGGATCCGGCGGTAGTCGCGATTTTCAGTTATCTGGATGGAAGTATTGTATTGTCACGGGATTTGGTTCAACGTGGGATGTATCCTGCCATTGACCCTTTGCAAAGCTCGTGTACGAATCTGGATTGGACGGTTGTCGGAAAGCGCCATTATGATGTTTCCCAAGAGGTTATCCAGCATTTTAATAAACATAATACTTTAAAGCGGATTGTCGCGGTTATTGGGGTAGAGGAACTGCCAAAAGATGATCGGTTTATTTATTTGCGTGCTGAAAAACTTTATAATTTTATGACGCAACCTTTTCATGTCAGCGAGGTTTTTACAGGAAAAAAGGGTGAGTATGTGAGCATAGAAGAAAGTGTGGAAGGGTGTGCTAAAATTATTAGTGGAGACTATGATGAGATGAAAGCGGAAGACTTCTATATGATAGGTAAAATCCCACCTTTATGATTTGTAACCGGTTACATCTATTAGGTGATCTCAGACCTATAATTTTATAAAGTTATGAAACGAATTGACAAAGTTTTTCACGATGGAATTATTGAAAATAATTTGCTATCCGCGAATGAGTTAGGAACCTATGCTTCCGCGGCGCAGGCATCAGGGACTCCTCTTAAAAATTATTTACTACAGAATGAAATTCTCACCGAGAAGCAAATTCTCATTGTCCTCTCACAAGTTTTAGGGTTACCCATCATTGATTTTAACAAAATTACAGTTAAACAGGAAGTTGTTGATAAGGTCCCTATTAAGTTTGCCGGATACTATCAAGTGATGCCGATCTGTTTGGAAGGAAATACTTTAACGGTGGCTTGTGCTACCCCTTTGAACGTCAGGACCCGGGATGAAATACGTAAGCATTTAGGGGTGATGGTTAAAGTGGCCTTAGCGGAACAAACCCAAATTGACGATGCGCTTAAAAAATATTATGGTTTGGCCTCAGATATGATTGATCGGTTAATGAGTAAGGGGATCTCCGCAGCACCTTCTTCTCAGGATAGGGGGCAGTGGGTTGAAGATCTTGAGAGGAGAGTTGAGGATCCAACCGTTTCTCATCTTGTTAATGAGATTATTTTAGAAGCTTACAAAAAACGTGCTACAGATGTTCATATCGAACCTTACCGTCATAAAGTTCGATTTCGTTATCGTATTGATGGTGTTTTAGTGGACGCGAATCTTCCGGGAAAGGTAAAGAATTTTTTACCGCAAATTTTATCACGCATTAAAATTCTCGCGAATTTAAGCATTACAGAAAAACGTCTTCCGCAGGATGGAAGTGCGGTGGTGAAAACAAGAGATCAAACTCTGGACCTGCGAATTTCAACAATGCCAACTCCCCGGGGAGAAAGCATGGTGATTCGTATTTTACCAACAAAGATTATGCTTTTTAGTCTGGAAAAATTGGGGTTTGATCAGGATGGGGTTAATAAGCTCTGTAAATTGATTAGAAATCCTCATGGAATTATTTTTATGACGGGACCCACTGGAAGTGGAAAGACCACAACTTTGTATGCCTGTTTAAATGAAATCAGCTCTTCGCAAAGGAAGATTATTACTATTGAAGATCCTGTTGAATATGAAATGGATGGGATCACACAGGTTCAGGTCAATAAAAAAGTTAATTTTGATTTTTCAACAGGTTTAAGAAGTATATTGCGCCATGATCCGGATATTTTGATGGTTGGGGAGGTTCGTGATTTGGAAACTGCGGAGATCGCGGTGAGGACAGCTCTGACAGGGCATTTGGTGTTTTCTACATTGCATACGAATGACGCGGCGAGTGGCGTTACACGGTTAATTGATATGGGCGTTGAGCCTTATTTGGTAGCTTCCAGTATTGAGGCTTTTGTGGCCCAGCGGTTGGTTCGTGTTATCTGTCCAAAGTGTAAGGAGGAAAATGTTAGTGTTTTATCAGCGGTTAAAGAGGAGATTAAGCAGTCGCTGAATTTACAGGATAGTGAGTCCATTAAAATATATCATGGGCGAGGATGTGATTTTTGTCATCAAACAGGTTTTTATGGGCGAAAAGCGATTTATGAAATTTTAAATTTTGATGATACAATTCGCGCTGCCGTTTTGGAAAAACCACGTTCAGATTATATTAAACGTATTGCCATGCGAGAAGGGTTGATAACATTAAGGCAGAATGGGTGGAAGGCCGTCCTTGAAGGGACAACGACGCCAAGTGAAGTTATTAACGCGACGGTTAAAGATAAGTCACCAAAAAATGAGGGAATAATTCATCCGAAACCTATATTCCAAAATAATCTTCCAGGAGAAGCCTCTCCCCTTCAAACGGCCAGTTTAATTAAGATTAAAAAACGTGATAATTGGGCTGTAAAAAACACTTATGACGCGCGTATTTATCCGCGTGTTTTTGCTCCCGTAGAGATTCGTTACCAGTTACTAAGACAAGATTCGGGTGATTCAGGTTTTTTGACTTCTGATGGTATTGAATATGCCACGACCACGGAAGATATTAGTGCCGGAGGGATACGATTTATTTCTAAAGGAGTTCTTCCTGTCGGATCAATTTTAAGTGTTAAAATACAGCTTGGGGAAGGGTTTAAATCGATTGAATGTTTGGCCAAGGTTTGTCGAGTGGAAGAAGACAGTTTGGAAAATATTTACGCGATGGTGAATTATTATCTTGACCTTTCCAGCGCAGATCGAGTGCTCATTAGTAGATTTGTGGAAAAAAAATTTAAAGAAGAGCATACAGTCCAAAATTTCTCATGACCACGTTTATTTATACCGCCAAAAAAAATACTGCTGAAACAGTTACAGGACAAATTACAGCAGAAGATCAAGAAGAAGCGATTGAATTAATTAATCAGCTTGGTTTTTTGCCTGTTTCTGTTGAGACGCGTTCCAGTGGCAAAAATTTCAGTAATGAAAATTTTTCAGAGGAAGAATTGAGAACCAAAAAAAAGGTTAAAGTTAAAGAGCTTCATACATTCAGCAGACAGTTAGCCAATCTTTTAAAGTCAGGAGTTTCTCTTCTGCGTTCTCTTGAAATTATTGCAGAACAGACGCAGGGTCATTTTTTTAAGAGGGTGACCGCTCAGATAATCAAAGACATTAAAGATGGTAAAGCTTTATCGGAAAGTCTAAAAGAGTTTCCAAATATTTTTTCCACGCTTTATGTCACTATGGTTCATGCCGGAGAGGAAAGCGGAAATCTACGCGAGATGTTGGTGAACATAGCTGATTATCAGCGTCGACAAGAAGAAATTTTATCAAAAGTACGCACAGCTTTGGTTTATCCCATCGTTATGGCAGTGGTCGGTTTGGGCACGGTTTGGTTTGTTCTCGCCTTTGTGCTTCCTAAAATGGCAGGTTTGTTTCAGAGCATGGGGGATGCTCTTCCAGTACCAACAGCGATGCTTTTGGGGATGAGTGAGATCCTGGATAAATGGTGGATGATGATTTTATTGGCTATTTTGTCAGGAATTTTTGGTTTAAGAAGATTTACACAATCTTCTCAGGGGCGCGTTATAATGAGTCGATTTTTGTTAAGTTTACCTCTGTTTGGAAAAATTATTTTGAAAGTGGAATTGGCACGGTTCTGTCGAACATTATTTTTGTTATTAAAAAGTGGCGTTTCCATTATTCGCGCGATTTCTATCGTGATTCCAATTTTGAGTAATGAGTTGATTAAAAAGCAGTTAGCTCAATGTAATGAAGAATTAACCTCTGGGGGGTCTTTTGGAGAAAATCTTAAACGCTTACCGGCTATGCCGGCCATGATGGGATATTTAATTGCGGTCGGTGAGGAGTCTGGAAATCTTAATGATGTTTTGGCTGAAATTGCTGAAACGTATGAGCAGGAAACAGATGAGCAAATTACAATTATGACCACTCTTCTGGAGCCCGCAATGATTTTAGGTATTGGATTGGCGGTGGGTTTTATTGTATTTGCTATTCTCCTGCCGATTTTTCAGATGGATGTGTTAGGATAGCGGGTTTATGAGACATCAGTTTTTACAGTTCTTTGTTATTTTTAGTTTTTTTATCATTTGTCCCCCGGCATTTTCCGATGATTGGAGAGAACAGAAGGGGGAGCATTTTATTATTTTATATCCATCTTCTGTGGGGACAACCTGGGCCAGAAGAGTTCTTAGTGAATCAGAGAAATATTATGATACGATTGCGGATAAAATTGGATACGCGCGTTATCAGAATTTTTGGACGTGGAGCAATCGGGCGAAAATTTTAATTTATCCGGATCAAGAGACTTTCACACAAGAAACAGGACAGCCCGCGTGGTCACGCGGTGGGGCAGGACGGGATTCCGGATTGCTACGTTCTCGACACATCGTAACGTATAAACAGGAGGAAAATTTTTTAGATGGAGTTTTGCCGCATGAAATCAGTCATTTGATTTTAAGAGACTTTATAGGAAAACAACATATTCCGTTATGGTTAAATGAAGGGGTCGCGCAGTTACAGGAACGCGGAAAAAAGGCGGTTGCGAATCAAATAATGCGTAATGCTGTACAGAAAGAAGAATATCTTCTATTTTCGACGTTATTAACGCTGGATATTCGGAAGGAACAGGATACAAATAAGGTTCGTATATTTTATGCACAAAGTGTTTCAATTATTGATTTTCTTATTCAGACTTATGGAAGCAGCAAGTTTGGTCAGTTTTGTCGGCATTTAAAAAATGGTAAAAACCTTGAACAAGCGCTTAGAGCCACGTATACTTCATCTATTGATTCCATTGCCGATCTTCAGAGGCAATGGGTCGGGTCTATGCGTTATTAGTCTGAAGTTATTTTTAATTGAACCCTAATAATAAAAATTGATTTAACAGTAAGAGATTGTAACGAAATAAGGGTCTGTAATGAAATAACTTCACCATTTCTGCCACTCATCTTCAGGGCAGATTTGACCGATTTTCAATCACGATTTCCTCAACGTACGTCAAGTACGCCTCGAAAATCGTTCAATCAGATCGGTCAAATTCGCCCTGAATCTGAGGGCATAAATAGTAAAATTATTTCGTTGCAATTCCTAAATAAAAGGGGTGTTATATGAGTTCTCCAAGAAAATATTCCGGATTCACATTAATTGAGATTATGTTGGTCGTCATTATTATTGCAGCGTTATCAGCCATGGTCGTTCCGCGTATGGTGGGCAGATCAGATAAAGCTAAAGTCGTTGTCGCGAAGTCTGATGTTGAAGCGCATTTAGCAACGGCATTAAAACTATATGAGTTAGATAATGGGAATTTCCCGACGACAAGTCAGGGGTTAGACGCGTTAAGAAAAAAACCAACCGCAAGTCCTATTCCTAAAAATTGGAATGGTCCCTATATAGAAAAGAGTCCTATTGATCCATGGGGGACCGCTTACTTCTATTTTTCTCCAGGAAAAAATCGTCCGGATTATGATCTTTATTCTAAAGGGAAAGATTCTAATTCCACAGACGATGACATTACGAACTGGGAATAAAGTTTATGCTTCGAAAGCAAGATGGTTTCACGTTTATTGAAATCATGGTAACGCTTATCATCCTTTCCGTCGGTCTTGTTGCCATTTTAAAATCCTTTATTATTTCTGTTGACCAAATGCGTCATTTAACCAACCGTCTCTATGCTACGACTATATTAGATAATCAAATTTCTTCTGTCGAGCGAACCCTTAAGGTTGATAATATTTTACCTCTTTCTTTGGAGCCAATCGAGCGAATCAGCACTGGAGCCAAAAAAGTTATTTTCCAACCAGATATAAAAATTAGTGAAATTCAGGATTATGTTGAGATATTTCAGCTTGATGTTCATTTAACGTGGATGGAAGGCCAGAAGCAACGTCGCCTTACGCGTTCGGCGTATTTAGAAAATTTTAAAAAAGAGGGAGGTTGATATCGTGCAGAGCAGAAGTGCTGCAACACAGATCATGGGTTGGATTCATCAAAAAAAAACGACTAAACGTCGCAAAGTTTTTGCACTGCGCCATAGAATGTTATTTTCCCGAAGAGGCATGACTTTAATGGAAATTCTTATTGTGGTCTCTTTGATTGCAATGACAAGTGTCGCCATTTATAGTGCTCTATCCAATGGCCTTAGGGTATGGGAGCGCTCTCAGCAGTTAGTTATCGAGGAGGATGTGGCTATTTTTTTTGATAAATTTAGTCAGGATTTACGCAACGCGTTTAGGTATTCCATGTTTAAATTTGAGGGGGGACAACAGAGGATAACTTTTCCGACAATTATTCATATGTTAGCCGATAAACGTAGCGGTTTACCCCAAAAGGAGTACGTTGATCAACCCGGGAAAGTCGAATATTATTATGATGGGCTTGAAGATATTCTTTACCGAAGGCAGGCAAATTATAGTCAGGCTTTGAATGGGCATTTTTTTAAAAAACGCGCTTTGATTCATGGCGTTGAAGCTGTAAAATTCAGTTATTTTTATTATGCTGAAGGTCGGGAGATTTACAGCCCGGATGTCCTAGAGACATACCCATCACGCGTTGAAGTGGAAGTGGAGTTTTCGGATAAGCAAGGGAAAAAAAAGATGAATCGGTTTATTGATATTCCGTTAGGGAGTTAGATTATGAAACAGGCAAGATTTTCGGTTACGATTAATCAAGTGGGGATTTTCAGATGAAAAAATTTTGTGGAAATAAACGACGAGGGTCCATATTGATTCTGGCTGTTTGGGCTGTTGTGTTTTTGAGTATTTTTGCCGCGAGGATCGGGTTAAGGGTTAGGCAAAGGGCAACGTTGTTATCACGTTTAGAGACACGAAGTCAATTGCATTATATTGCTGAGGCAGGAATTAAAAAAGCTATTGCGGGTATTAGGTCGGATTTAGTTCGAAATAAAGGACTCTATACAGCCTATGGAAAGTATTATCGTCATAATAATGAAGAGTTTAAAACGGTTGCTTTGGGGGATGGGACAAGTGAGGTGAGTTACGCTTTCAGTCAAGGCGTTGGCATATTACAAAAGCGTTATGGCTTTGTTGATGAAGAGCGAAAAATTAATATTAACGTTATAGATCGTTTAACATTAACACGTTTGATCCGACGGGTTTCGGATTTGGATGAAAACAGCGCGAAGGGAATTACGGAAGCCATTGTTGATTGGAGGGAGTCGGGGCAAACACGTTTAACAGGATTTTATAGCGATGAGTATTATTCAAATTTACAATACCCTTATGAACCCAAGAACGCGGAATTCGAATTGATGGATGAGTTGCTTTTGGTTAGAGGAATTGACGCAAATCTTTTGGATCAATTAAGGCCTTTTATTACAATTTATGGTGATGGAAAGGTGAACATGAATACAGCCTCGGCAGAGGTATTGCTGGCATTAGGTCTGGATCGGGATGTTGTGGATAAAATATTTTTAACACGCCGGGGATTGGATGGAATAGAGGACACGGCAGATGATTATGTGTTTCAACATACGTTTGATATCGCCAGTGAAATCAAAAATTTTGTGAAATTAAAACTTTTTGAGGTTAAACAAATTAATGATTTGAATGTTTATGGAATTATTAAAACAAACTCCTCTTTTTATTTTATCGAAAGCAAAGGGAAGTTGAGTCAAAAGAAAGATATTACGGATATTGCTTGTGTGTACAATGCTGAAGAAAATAAGATTGAATATTGGAGAGAAAAATAATTATTTTTTTTAGTGGAACTTTAATATATTAATATATAATGCAGTATATAATAAATTATTTTTTAATAATATGAATATTTAAAGGTCAGTTATGCTTAAAAAAAGTAATGATTCTGCAGGTATTTTTTTAGATGAAGAAACCCTTAGGCTTGCTTATTTAAAGGGAACAGGGGCTAGTGCAAAAATATCTAAATTGGTTTCTCAAGATGTTAAAGGTGTTGCTGAGGAGGATATACCAAAAACGATTCAACTGGCTTTAAAGGGAATAAATATCAAGGCATTGGATGTTTTTTATATTGTTCCTCCCGGAATGATAACGACAAAAAATATTGAAGTCCCCTCCACAGATAAAGAAGAAATCAAATCCATTGTCAGTCTACAGGCAGGGCGTCATACGCCGTTTTCAAGAGAAGAAATTCAAATCGGGTATATTAATATTGGAGTTTACAAAAGTAATTATACAAAAATTTTGCTTGTTATCGCTAATAAAAATGCGCTTAAGAAACAACTCGATATTTTTGAAAAGGCTGGATTAAAAGTAAGGAAGGTTCTTTTTTCTCCGGAAGGAATAGCCGCGGTGTATTCCGATTCTCTTGGGCTTAAAGAAGAGGCGACTCCAACAGGACTTATTGATATTGGCCAGAATTCAATAGAGCTTATTCTTGCTTTTCATGGATT
>VAPK011212548.1_pt1 | contig 12898 bp, 12 predicted proteins | sample 3395031 | NCBI WGS metagenome assembly VAPK01 (sample SAMN08290443, study PRJNA428436) | hydrothermal vent metagenome | isolation source: Deep-sea hydrothermal vent chimney 1 | place: Pacific Ocean: Juan De Fuca Ridge | reverse complement strand
TACCTCCTGAAACCTGTACGCTTTCAATAACAGGAATTTGAGGTGGACTGGCAATTGTCCATATTTGATTTTCAAGGGACAGACCACTATTAATCGTTTCATCAATTTGACTAACGGCCTGGGTTTTTCTCTCGGCAGTAAAATTTATATTGAAATGAGGTGATAATTTTCTGTAAATATTTAATCTGGGTTCTAGCTCTAATTTATTTAATGCAGTATAATAGCTAATTCGCATACCAGCAATTAAATTGAACAGTTTTTCGTTATTGTAATGGTAAGATGTATAAAATGAATGGGTGTTCAAAATATGGTTGTTAGAAAGAGAACTGTTACTGATATGATTGGTCAGATTATATTTAATATTGTTATTTGAAAATTGATAACCAATTGAAATGTTTTGATGGGAATTTATATTGTAATCTAAATTAAAATTAATACCTGTATCATCAACCTGATTGTTCTTTTTGATCGTGTTATTATCTTCAGATCTGGTTTTTTGAGATAGAGAAAGGTTATAATTTGAGTAATAGGCGTTAATTTGATGCTTTATTCTTGAATTCCATTTTTTCTCCCAGTTTATACTATATCCTTTATTTTCAGTTTCGAGATTATCCTCAATATAAGTATTTTCTTCTTCTTCTTCTTCTTCTTTGGAATAATTAGTATATAGCTCATTTTCAATAGTTAAATAACTAAAATTAATATAATTATTGTCAGATATCTTCCAGTTTCCTTTGAAACTGTAATCGTAGTAGAAAAAATCCTTTTCTCCTTTTAAAATGGAATTTGTTGATTCATTTTGAAATACTTTATCCGATAATTTTAAATAGGTATTAGTTAAAATAAAATCTGTAAATGATCTTCTTGCAGAAACCAAAACACTAAACTTGTTTTTTATAACTGGTATTTCTATAAAAGCATCTGCTTCAATCATGTTGAACCCAAATCCACCTGATGTTTTTTTTGCAACTTCATTATTGGTTTGAATATCAATAATGCTGGATATTCTGTCACCGTATCTTGCATTTGTTCCTTTGTTTATAAAATTTATATTGTTTGTTATATATGGATTAAATGCAGAAAAAGTGCCAAATAGATGTCCGCTATGGTAAATTTTTATGCCATCCCACAAAATTAAGTTTTGATCTGGGCTACCACCTCTTACATGAATATCGGTTGCAGTTTCTTCTAAACTGATTACTCCGGGAAGTAACTGAATGGTTTGAAACAGATCGGGCTCAGTAACTCCGGGTAAAATATTTAATTTTTTTGGCTGTATTTTAAATGAGGCATCATTTTGTTTGTGAATTCCATTGGTGATATAGTTTTTTAAAACAACTTCATTTAAAATTTGTATACTGTTCAATTGAAGTTCATTTGTTTTTTTTAGAATAATAATATTCCTTTGTGAGATAAATTCAAAATTTAAATTTGTTTGTTTATTCAGTTTTTTAATGATTTTATCTAAAGTTTCATTATTTATTTGAAGGGTAACTTTTTCTTTGGAAACCACCTCATCGCTATAAGAAAATCGAACATCAAAAGAAGTTTCTAACTGGTTTAAAACTGAAATTAAAAATGTGTTTTTTACATCTATTGAAATTGTCTTTTCCTGAGCAAAAGAAACGTAGAATTGGGTAAAGACGAAAAGAAGGAAAAAAAGATATCTCATTTATTTTTTAAGCAAAACTACCTTTTTATTTTTTACTTTATAGGTAATACCCATTGGTAAAAAAACCGATTTTAAAGCAATATCAATATCTTTGTGACTGAAACTACCTGTGAATATTTGATTTGTATTCACTTTATTACTGTTTATTCTTATCCCGAACTGGTTTTCTAAACTGGTAATTACAATTTTTATGGGTACACTTTTAAAGCTGGATTCACCGTTTAACCAAACAGGCGCATCCGATAAAAAATCCCAGGAATCTATTTCTTTTGCATTGCTTTGATATGCTTTGCCTTTGGTTAAATAGGTGGTATCTTTTTGTTGTATCACTCTTACTTTTCCCTCAAAACATTTTACCAAAAAAAAGTTTGCTTGTGAGTTTACAATAAATTGCGTGCCTAAAACAGTAACTTTTCCATTGTTTGTGTTTACAGTAAAAGATTTTCCTTTTTTCACTTTAAAAAATGCTTCTCCTCTTAAATCAAGTTCTCTTTTGTCTGTCCATTTTTTATTATATTGGATATATGATTTTGCATTTAATATTGCTTGTGAACCATCATTGAGAACAATTGTCTTTTGCTCTCCAAAATTGGTTTGATAATGAACAGGTAAAGAAGCATTGAAAAAATAAGCAGAAATAATCAATAGTGCAATAGTAGCTGCAACAGCATACCATTTTAAATGAAATACTTTTGATTGTTTTTTGTTTGTATGCTTTAAAATATTTTGCTGTAGTCTTTCGCTGTCAAATTCAGGAGGCACAAAAAAATCAAGACCTTTTTTAATTTTAGAATAAGATTGAAAATCTTTTTCAGAAATAAATTTCCTGATATCCTTATCGGAAATCTCCTTATTAAACCATTTGGTTAAATAATTTTTATTTATATTTTGATGATCTGAAATGTTCATTTTTTTTACTTATTCATTAGTATAACGGCTAACTTATCAAATACCCTAATTTTAAACATTTCCTATTTCTTTGTGAACAATAATCAATGCTTTTTGCATCCTTTTTTCAACTGCTTTTACAGAAATATCAAGCATTTCTGCAATTTCACGATATTTTTTTTTATCAATTCTATTTAATAAAAAGACTTCTCTTTGTTTTTCAGGTAAGCTTCCGATGGTGTTTTGTAATTTGATCATAAACTCCTTTTCCTGTATTAAAAATTCGGGAGTTTCTTTATCAATTGTACCATTCGTATTTCCCTGGTAATTAAGAACTACTTTTTCATGGCGTTTGATATCTATAAATAAATTATTTGCGATGGTAAATAAAAAGGATTTGGCTTTTGCAATGGCAACTTTGGTGCAGTTTATCCATAATTTGATAAAGGATTCCTGAACAACATCTTCAGCAGCTGTTAAATCACCATATTTATAGTATAGAAAATTTCGCAGATCGTTTGCATTTGTCTTGTAAATTGCATCAAAAATTTTAGGTTGGCAAACATTGTCTATATTCATAAATATTTTTTATTGGACTTCAAAAATAATTTTTTTTCAATAAAAAGTAGGGTGTATGGTATCTTTTTCGTTTTATTTTAAAAAAAGATATGAAAAAGACAATTCTAATTATTCTATTAGTTTTTATTTCGAAGGCAGGTTACTCGCAGGAATGGCTCACAAATTTTAGCGATGCAACTGCAATATCTCAAAAAGAAAATAAAAATATCGTCATGGTTTTTGCTGGGTCAGATTGGTGTGCACCTTGTATAAAACTGGAGAAATATATTTTAGAGAGTAATGACTTTATGAAATACGCCAAAGAAAACTGGGTATTGTTAAAACTTGATTTTCCTAAAAGGAAAGCAAACAGGTTAAGTAAAGAACAACAGGAGCATAATGATCGTTTGGCCGAAAAGTATAATCGCAGAGGATATTTCCCTTTGGTTGTACTTTTAGATAAAAATGGAAACGTTCTTGGAGAAACCGGTTATAAAAAAATCACTCCACAGGAATATGTAAATAAATTAATTGCTTTAGAAAAATGAGAATAAAAAGTTTATTGATCTTTCTGTTTCTTTTTGTTTTTACTGCAACTGCTCAGTTGAAAAAATATGACCGCACGCTCAAATTAATGGGTAGCAGGTTTGATATTTCTGTGATAGCAGATTCACCAAAAAAAGGAGAGGAATACATTGAAATAGCGATTTCTGAAATAAAACGAATTGAAAAAATTATTTCTTCCTGGGATAAAAATTCAGAAACCTCCAAAATCAATCAAAATGCAGGTATTCATCCTGTAAAAGTTAGTAAGGAACTTTATGATTTGATAAACAGAAGTTTGCAGATTTCTAAAATCACAAAAGGAGCTTTTGATATTTCCTATGCTTCTATGGACAGGTTATGGAAATTTGATGGAACTATGACAGAAATGCCTTCCGCGGAAGCGATTAAAAAATCAGTAGAAAAAGTTGGTTATCAGAATATTATACTAAATAAGAATGACTATACTGTATTTTTAAAAAACAAAGGAATGAAAATTGGATTTGGAGCTGTAGGAAAGGGGTATGCAGCTGATGAAGCAAAAAAATTACTACAAAAATTAGGTGTTAAAGGTGGTTTGGTCAATGCTTCAGGTGATTTGAATTGCTGGGGTAAACAGGCCGATGGACAGAACTGGAAAGTAGGCATAACAAATCCGTTAAATAAAAATAAAATATTTTCCTGGTTTGATATAGATGATCGTGCGGTGGTAACATCGGGCAACTATGAAAAGTATGTCAATTTTAATGGTAAACGATATACACATATTATCAACCCCAAAACAGGATATCCGGCGAGTGGTATTGTAAGTGTATCTGTTTTTGCTCAAAAGGCTGAACTGGCTGATGCTTTGGCAACTTCCATATTTGTAATGGGTACAGATGTAGGCACTGATATGATAAATCAGTTAAAAGGTATTGAATGTATTATTATTGATGATAAAAATAAAATTCATGCTTCCAAAGGAATTCAATTGAAAAATATATATAATCAAAAAAAATCGAATTTATGAAAATTATAATTGTACTGATATTTTTAATCATGTTTTCTTCCTGTGCAACGGTGAAGGAATACCAAAAAATGAATATCAATGATCTGGATATGGTGCTATCTACAAGAAAGATTGAAAGATATGAAACTACTTTTCAAACATACAGAGAGGCTGCAGCAGGGGCAAATGGCGGTAAAACAGGTGGAGGTTGTGGCTGTAATTAGAATAATATGATAAAACCGATGAAAATATTTTAAATACTCTATTACGAAGGAGGTCTGTGGTGGAGAGAATTGTATCTATTTGGGAGGTGCTGATCCCAGTGATAATGAATGAAGTACCAGAATTGCGTTTACCGTAAAGCAATAAAGGTAAAAAGAGCATGTAGGTAGATGCACAGCAAAGATTTTTTGAATCTTTTTTATCCAAAAAAAGATTAGGAATAAAATTTAGAGTGAATACTCTTTAAATAAATAGTTAAACTCAATTATAAATATATGAAATATAAATTAATATTAATATTTACGCTTTTTGGTATGTTTAATCTTTCAGCACAAAAAGATGGAAGTACTGACTACCAAAAGAGAGTTTTAGAGTCAAATGAAGTAGATATCTTGATGAGTTATTATGCCCAGGATGGTATTCATTCAGCTGTTGCCGGTGGAGAAGGTACGGAAGAATTAACAGATTTCACCTCGTCCATTATTATTAGTATGCCTATTAATAATAATGATGTTTTAACTGTAGATGTTGGTATATCAGCTTATACTTCAGCATCCTCCAGTAATATCAATCCTTTTGACAGATCTGGTGCTTCTAGAGGAGGAGGCGACGACGATGACGATGATAAAAGAGTTTTTAAGAAAATTATTGATGAGGGAGGTGCTAATCCCTGGTATGCCTCTTCAGGAGCATCTATGAGTGATGTGTTGGTTCATGGCCTGGCCAGTTATGCACACAGCTCAGATGACAGAAATTCTATTGTAAGCGGAAATATTAGTTTTTCAACCGAATATGATTATTTTTCTTTTGGAATCGGAGGTGGTTATACCAGATTATTCAATGAGCAAAATACAGAAATCGGTGTAAAAGCTCAGGTCTATTTAGATAAATGGAAATCAATTTATCCAACAGAACTGGATTCTTATCTGGATGGTGGTTTGGATAATGGTTTTTTTGAGGGAGTTGAAATTATTGGTAATCCGGATTATAATCCAAGTTTATTTGAGCTAAATACAGATGAACATAGAAATTCCTATGCGTTTTCAGCTTCTTTTTCACAAATTCTGTCGAAAAACATGCAGGGTTCCTTATTTTTTGATGTGATCATGCAAGAAGGACTTTTAGCAACACCATACCATCGTATTTATTTTGCAGATAAGGAAGACTCATTTATTGAACAGTTTCAACTGGCAGATAATAATGAAAAATTACCAAATAACCGGTTGAAAATACCCATAGGAGCAAGGTTGAATCTTTATGTAAATGAAAATTTTGTAATTCGAACTTATTACAGATATTATTTTGATGATTGGGGCATAACTGCCCACACAGCAAGTATTGAAGTTCCGATAAAAATCGGTATGAAATTTACTGTATCACCTATGTATCGGTTTTATACGCAAACGGCATCAGATTATTTTGCACCAAAAGGAATACATGTTTCCACAGAGAAATATTATACGTCTGATTATGATTTGTCTACTTTTGATGCACATCAATATGGGCTGGGCTTGCGGTATACAGATATATTTACCAAAGCAAAAATATGGAGGTTTGGCTTGAAAAATATTGATCTTAGATACAACCATTACCAAAGAAGCAATGACCTTACTTCAGATATAATTACTCTGGGCGTTAAGTTTGTAGACTAAACTTCAAACCTGTCTTCTAAGAAATAGTTGTAAAAAAAGGTCAAAAGTAAAATAAACAATGCCGACGAAACACCAATTACAGCATTGTAAAACGGTGGAGCTGTCAAAGATATCCGAATTAAAAGAGTTGCCAGTACAAAGGCAGAATACCTGAATATTTTAAAATAATTCAAGGTATATCTTAATGCAATCAATACGATAATGATATCACTAAAGATCAAAACCGTGTAAAAAATATGAAAAGAATGCAGGTATTCTGAATTTTCAATCAAATATTTTGTATCATAAACGCCAACTCCTATAAAGGCAATGAATAGAAATAAAGCAAGTAATTTTTTTGTTTGTATAAATTCTATCTGGTCATCTTCTGATTCTGTTAATTTGGTGTGTTTTTGTAATCTGGAAATAAATCCAATGATAACAAAAAGGATCAAAGAGCCAATAGCATAAGCAAATAAATTACTCAAAGAATCAGTCATTGTATCCCACTTGTAATCTTTGATATGGCTAATTTCTTTGAATCCGTATCGGATAAATATAAGAGATAATACTTCAAATTGTTTGTTAACAGATTGTGCAACAGATTTTGGTAATATAAAGATCAGACTCAATAATTCTAATATCAGCAAAAGTGTAAAAGCAATCTCAATTGCAAAAAACGGATTGGAAAAAAAATTATCAAGCTTACCTAACGAAATGACCTTATTCCTATCTAAATAGCTAATTATAATACTGATGACAAAAATGAGTACAAGTACCTTGCTAATGAACTTGTTGAACTTTGGGTTTTCCCATATTTGTTGAAATTTATCAAAAATAAATTCTGACAAATGTAAAATTTTAGAAACCATTGGGTTATTTATAATGGATAAATATAATAGGAAAATATTGAAAAGTTAAAATTGTATCCTGTTTTTTAATAGTTTTACTTAAAAATGAATAAAATGCGACAAATACTATTTCTAATGATGCTGGTATCTATCGGAATCCAGGCACAAAATGCAAGAACGGACAAATTAATTGATCAGGTGGAACCACAGGTGATTGAATGGCGCAGGTATTTTCATGAACATCCTGAGTTATCAAACCGTGAATTTGAAACCTCTAAAATTATTGCCAGTCATTTAAAAAAACTGGGAATGGAGGTTAAAACAGGTATTGCCCATACCGGAGTTGTGGGAATCTTAAAGGGAGGAAAGCCAGGGCCAGTAGTGGCATTAAGAGCTGATATAGATGGGCTTCCTGTGACAGAAAGGGTTGACCTTCCATTTGCTTCTAAAGTGAAAGGCACTTACAATGGTATAGAAACGGGTGTAATGCATGCCTGTGGTCATGATACACATATAGCTATGCTTATGGGTGTGGCTGATGTATTGAGTAAAATGAAAAAAGATATCAAAGGAACTGTAAAATTTATTTTTCAACCAGCAGAGGAGGGAGCTCCTCAGGGGGAAGAAGGAGGAGCGGCCTTAATGGTGAAAGAAGGTGTTCTTAAAAACCCTACTGTTGATGTGATTTTTGGTTTGCATATTGCTGCAGGTTCCAATGTGGGCAAAATAACATATAAACCTGGTGGGATTATGGCTGCATCACAACGATTTGTGATAAAAGTTCATGGTAAACAAACACATGGTTCAAGACCATGGGGAGGTATAGACCCTATTGTAATATCTGCTCAAATCATCAATGGTTTGCAATCTATCATAAGTCGTGATATGGATCTTACGAAAGAAGCAGTAGTCATTTCTGTTGGACTGATCAGAGGAGGTGTTAGAAGCAATATCATCCCTGAAGAAGTTGAAATGATAGGAACAATAAGAACCTTAGATCCAAAAATGCAAAAGAAATTAAATGAAATGATGATCTTTAGAGTGAAATCTATTGCAAAAAGTTATGGAGGAACAGCTGATATCAGTATTTCAAAAGGCTTGCCAATAACTTATAATGACCCTGTTTTAACAGCTAAAATGCTTCCTTCCTTGCAACGCTCAGCAGGAAAAAGCAATGTTGTTGAAATTAATGCAATCACTGGTGCCGAAGATTTTTCTTTTTATCAGCAAAAGATTCCAGGTTTATATTTTTTTATAGGAGGAAAACCTTTAGATGTTAAGCCTGAAGATGCTCCTTCTCATCATACTCCAGATTTTTATATAGATGAAAGTGGTCTTAAGTTAGGGGTGACCTCCATGGTCAATCTTACTTTAGATTATTTAAACGGTCAGAAATAGGAAAGAATGTAACTCTGGTCGCTTTTTATAAGTCGGATGTTAGTATCTTTGCAAGCTTAAAAAAATATAAATATGGGATTTTTTAATTTATTTGGAGGAAGTATTACAACTGAAACTATTGAAGAGTATTTGCAAAAAGGTGCAGTAGTGATTGACGTTAGAACGGAAATGGAATTTACGGAAGGTCATGTGCAGGGATCTAAAAACATACCTCTTAATTTAATAGGTTCTCAAATTAATAACATTAAAAAATTAAATAAACCAATTATCACTTGCTGTCGTAGTGGAGCAAGAAGTGGTTCTGCAGAGAATATTTTAAAACAAAATGGTATTGATGTGATCAATGGTGGTCCATGGGGTAATGTTGCCAGCTGTAAGAAATAAGAATTATTTTTTAGATAATAATAGCAAGGAAGTGTGAAAGCACTTCCTTTTTTATTTGAAATGAATATGATCGTATGCTTTCGAAATACGATTTATTTTATCGGAAAGTTTCTTTAGGAAATCCTGGTGTTTTTCAGATTCTTCTCTAAAAGGTTTATGAAGTAAAGATTTTTGTATGCCATCAATTTCACGCATTAAAGGATAGCTTGTTTCAGTGATCCAGGCATCTTTAAATTTTCCCCAGATATATTCCATAGCCATTTCATTTGGATGCAAAAGGTCATTTTTATAAAATCGATAATCTCTTAGATCATCCATCATGATTTCAAAAGAAGGGAAATAGTGAATTTTCTTATGGTCAGTTACTTTATGAATTGAAGCATGTAAATTTGCTTTACTTTGTGTATTTTCTATAAATCCATCCTTTAAATGTCTTACAGGGCTCACTGTAAATAGTATTACAGTATTCTTATTTATCTTGCGAATATCTTTCACTATTTGTTTTAGGATAGTTTCATTTTCATCAATGGAAATGATTTCTTTTGCAAAGTTTTTTTGTGGGATTTTATGGCAGTTTGCAACTAAATTTTTCGTTTTTTTATTTCGGTATACCCACGAAGTCCCCAAAGTGATCAATATATGAGAAGCATTTGTTAATGCTTTATGTGTATTTGTAATATTATTATTTATTTGTTCTAATATTTTTGCTAAATAAACGGATGAGAATTTGGTATGATGATTAAAACTATACCAGATATCTTCAAAATAATCCAGGTCATTTTGTGTATATAATTTTTGGTTAACACAATCATGAATAGCTCGCTCTATAGATTTTGGATTGAATAAAATACCGTGAGAGTTGGATGCATTTCTAAACTTAAAATAGCTCAAATATTTTTCTATATTCTCTGTAAAACATGATCCGAAAAGAACAATACCCGACTGATAATCAATTTGATCAGTTTGTTTTGGAATTGTTATTTTAGTACGGAATTTCATCTTTTTTAAAGTTGTAGTTAAAAAAATTAATCTTTTGGACTCTCATTTAGCGGTGGTTGTAACGAAACAAAATGTTGAAAAATAGTATCTTTTGATACATTCCAAACTCTAAACCCCAAATCGCTGATTGAATCAAGATTTTTACTTGTTGCCTCGCCACTAACCAATTGTGTATTTTTATGACCATTGATTAATGGTTTGTGTGCATGTCCCGATAAATACGCTACAACATTACTGTTGACAAACATATTTAAAAGCTTTTTCCTTTTTGTAATTGGTAAATTAAAGTATTCCTCTTCTTCATCAACTGTTTTTATAAATAATGGATAGTGTCCCACTACAAAAATGGGTTGATTTGTTTTTTTGATGGAATCTAATGTATGCATAAACCAGTCATCATGCTTTATTGACTCATTTTTTATATTTTTTTTCCATAGTTGTGAATTGGTAATTACAAAAGAAAATCCTTTATTTTCAAAACTATAATAATCTTTACCGATGGTGTTTCGATAAAAATTAAGTGTTGAATCATTGGGAACATTACCTATGTCATGATTTCCGGGAGCACAATAACATGGCATGTTAAATTGGTTTTTAATAGCTTTGAAATCTGTATACGAACTATCATTAGCATCATTTACAAGATCGCCGCAAATCACTACAAAATCAGGACTGAGCAAGTTTATCTGGTTTACAGCTTGTTTAAAAGTTTTGACATCATGATCATATCCTCCCATACCAAGTTGGGTATCACACAATTGCACGAAAGTAAAGAGTTTTTGTTCTTTTTTTGAGCATGAAATAACAAAAACAAGAAAAAATAGTACAAAATATTTATAAATATGTAAATTCATAATTCAAAATTACGCAATTATATTCAATGATAATATGAATTTTGAATAGTTGATGTATCACCGTTTTTTACCAATTTCAGTGAGGAATATTCTAATTTGCCTGTTTTGGAACAAAAACCTCATAAACATAACATTCAACTTCTTTTTGTTGGTCAAGCCGATTTAAATTGCATAAAAGCTCTTCACTTTGTTTGTCGTTTTTTGTACAGGACAGGTATAACTGGGGTTTTGGAATTAAATTTGGATTTAGTTCGTTCGCATCATCATCAAAATAGGGCATAGTTCTTATTGTTTAATAAAATCTTTTGCTTTTTCCAACGCTTCTTTAATTCCTCCAGGGTTTTTGCCACCTGCTGTTGCAAAGAAAGGTTGTCCGCCACCACCTCCTTGAATATATTTACCTAATTCTCTTACAATATTACCTGCGTTTAATTTTCTTTCTTCAACAAGCTCTTTGGATATATAAACAGTTAAAATAGCTTTATTGTTTACGTTAGATCCTGCTATAAAAAATAATTGGTCTACTTTTTTTGCTAGGTCAAAAGCAATGGTTTTGATAGTACCACCATCTAATTTCACTTCTGTTGAAATAAAATTCACACCATTGATATTTTCTATTTTTTTGATCAATGTGTTTTTTAATGACCCTGCTTTTTCTTTTAAGAGTTGTTCTACTTCTTTTTTTAATTTGGTATTTTCATTTTGTAGATTATCAATGGTTTGCAGAATGTTTGAAGGGTTTTTTAAACTGGTTTTAATCTTATTTAACTCTTTGTTTTGTGTGATAAAATAATCTTTTACTCCCACATTGGTTATCGCTTCAATTCTGCGTATTCCAGCTGCAATCGCACCTTCAGAGGTGATTTTAAAATACCATATATCCCCAGTGTTTTTAACATGGGTTCCTCCACAAAGTTCCATAGAGGTTCCAAATTTTATCGTTCTTACCGTATCTCCGTATTTTTCTCCAAACAGCATTAATGCACCTTCTTTTTTAGCTTTTTCAATTGGAATGTTACGATGTTCTTTTAGAGGTAGTTTTTCACTTATTCTTGCGTTTACAAAAGCTTCTACTTCCTGAATTTCGGATTCACTTAGTTTTGAGAAATGCGAAAAATCAAAACGTAAGCCTTTAGCATAAACTGCAGATCCTTTTTGTTCAACATGTTCTCCCAGTACTTTTCGCAATGCCTGGTGTAATAGGTGGGTTGCAGAATGGTTACACTCTGTGCTGAACCTGTTTTTCTTGTCAACTACCGCTTTAAATATTTGGGTTGGATTTTTAGGTAAATTCTTTGCATAATGCAATATCAAATTATTTTCCTTTTTGGTGTCTAAAATATAGATCACATCTCCATTAGGTTCCTCTAAATATCCTTTGTCACCAAATTGTCCACCCCCTTCGGCATAAAATGGGGTGAGATTAAAAACCAACTGATACATTTCACCATTTTTTTTTGTGGTGACCTTTCTGTATCGTACTATTTTAATATTTGTTTCTAAATAATCGTAGCCAATAAATTCTTCAATATCATCATTTAATAAGACAACCCAATCAGAAGTGTCTATATTTGCAGCTTCCCTTGAGCGTGATTTTTGTTTTTCCATTTCTACAGAAAATCCTTCTTCCTCGAACTCCAATCCTTTTTCTCTAAGAATTAATGCAGTAAGATCTTTCGGAAAACCAAAAGTATCATATAACTCAAAGCACTTAGCACCTGAAATAGTTTTGCCTTTTGTATTACTAATGATGTTGTCAAGTAATACCAGCCCCTGATCTAAAGTGCGTAAAAATGAATTTTCTTCTTCTCTGATTACATTCTGAATCAAATGCTTTTGTGATTTTATTTCAGGAAAAGATTCTCCCATCTGACTGCTTAAAACATTTGTAAGCTTGTAGATAAATG
>VAPK010979994.1_pt1 | contig 12898 bp, 14 predicted proteins | sample 3395031 | NCBI WGS metagenome assembly VAPK01 (sample SAMN08290443, study PRJNA428436) | hydrothermal vent metagenome | isolation source: Deep-sea hydrothermal vent chimney 1 | place: Pacific Ocean: Juan De Fuca Ridge | reverse complement strand
TCGCCAATTTTGTATTCAATGGTGTTTGGGCTGGGCGCACGCTGTTTAAAGGCTTTAAGGTAGGGGAATAACTCGCCATCCACATAGTCCATTAAATCATCGCCAGTTAAGGCATTATTATGGTCAAACTGTCCTGCTGAATCTTTAGGCGCAGCCCATGTTCCCCAGCGGTGTTGTGGGTCGATAATGTATTGGTAATCTTCTGCGAGTAATTCAGCTTCTAATGACTTTTCATGTTCTAAATCGTCAAGGTATTTTAGAAATAACATCCATGAGGTTTGTTCGGTGTAATCTAGCTCACTGGAACAGCCCGCGTCTTTGTGCAGAATATCGTCTATATTTTTGAAGGTTTGTTCAAACATGGGGAGAGGTGTGTTCCTTGTAATAATATTTGGTGGTAGGAGGGGCTTTTAGCCGCGATTTCTTTTGATCTTGTATCTTGATCTTTTCTGTTTCGGTCGCGGTCATAGACCCCTCCTACAGCCATATTGCATCCCATAGGGAGTACTCCGCTACTGTTTTTACAATGCCAGCTCTTAAAGGGTTTGCCACAATATATCTTGCCATTTTTTGTAGATCTTCTTCTTTTCTCATAGCATGATCGTGATAGCCATCTTGCCATAAAGGTTGGCTATTGGTTATTTTACCTTGTTCTTTGCGAATTCTTTGTATTTTACTCGCTGAATAGCCTTTTACGCTTTTCATCACATCTGCTAGTTTATTATTGTTTTGTAAGGAAAATAACCAGTGGAGATGGTCGGGCATGATGACAAAAGCTAGACTCTTTATGTTTTGCAGATGTTCTTGATTTTGCATTGCGTGAATAACTATTCGTCCTAAAAAATAATCTGTGAATATTTTTTGTCTTTTGTAAGTGACGGTGGTGACAAGATAAATTTGGTTGTTTTTAGAATCTCGACCCTTTCTTAAATCCTTAGCATGGGGTTTGGTTTTTTGGATTGTCATCCTTTGAGAATAGATGATTATTGATGCAATTCAATGTGGATTTTGGTAAGAGGGGCTTTTAGCCACGATTTCTCTTGGTTTCGTTTCGGTCGCGGCCATAGGCCCCTCCTACAGTTATATCAATTTCATTTTCCTTGCACCATTCGCTAAGAGCAATTAACTCTTTTTTATTTTCAAAGTCATACCACTTATCTAGCAAATCTTTGGATGCCAGATAATCTTTATATCTTGAATAAGCTCCTCTCTTGCTAAAAATTTGACCTATCTTTTTTTCATCTTCAGGACGAAATTTCTCTACAAACTCAAAAACAAGATTTTGACCTAAATCCAAGTCATTTTTATTTGGTATCTCAATATGAATCTCTGCATCATAGTCTTCATCAGCCAGTTGATCTTCCTCTTCATCTGTATCACAATAATCTGAATGCAGATAAATTTTGCCTGTTTTCTTATCAAATAGAGCCGTGTTTTCTCCGTAGCTTGTTACATTAACGAAGATGAATGCATCCTGTATCTCACCCAGTTTTTTATTTTTTATCAATTCCTCAATGTTGTCTTCAAATTCAGTTTCATCAAGGCTACATCCGTCTAAATCATATTCATCAAATACATATTCAACAATAGAATAAGGAGGTCCATTATAATTTTGGGGGTTATCCTGATTTAATTGAATTGCCGCTATAGTACGCGTTCCAATATCAGTACACCGCCATTTGCCGACCTCAATATAAAAGTCTTCTCCTATTTTAAATTCACTTTTTTTCATTTTTTTATTTCCTGAGTTTAATTGATTAAGTGCATAACCCATTAATTTTCTTGAGCAAGAATTATTCATGCAGGTTGGTTGCATTATAAACCAAGTTAAATAATTCTTGTAGATAGAGTAAAATACCTCTTTTGAATTTTGCGCCGGTTTTACGTTCCGGTTAGCTTACAGGTGATATATGTCTAATATTGTAGTATCCGCATTATATAAATTCGCAAGACTCGATGATTTTGAGTCATTACGAAGCCCACTAATAAAGTTAATGGATGAGCATCAAGTAAAAGGGACTTTACTATTGGCTTTAGAGGGCATTAATGGCACTATCGCAGGTGATAGAAAAGGGATAGATGCGATTCTAGTGTGGTTACGTTCTGATTCTCGTCTGGCTGATATTGAAACTAAAGAGTCTTACGAACAAACGATGCCTTTTTATCGCAGCAAGGTTAAATTAAAGAAAGAAATTGTCACTATGGGCGTTGATACGATTGATCCAAAGAAAATTGTGGGCACTTATGTTAAGCCTCAAGAGTGGAATGCGTTGATTTCTGATCCTGATGTCTTGTTGATTGATACCCGCAACGATTATGAAGTCAAAATCGGTGGCTTTAAAAATGCCATCAATCCAGAAACAGAAACATTTCGTAGCTTTCCACAATATGTTAAGGAAAACCTTGACCCCGCTAAACACAAAAAAGTGGCGATGTATTGCACGGGTGGAATCCGCTGTGAAAAATCAACGGCTTATCTAAAAGAACAAGGCTTTGAGGATGTTTACCACTTACAAGGCGGGGTTCTAAAATACTTAGAAGAAATTCCTGTTGAACAATCTTTGTGGGAAGGTGAGTGCTTCGTATTTGATAATCGGGTCGCTGTTGATCATAATCTTGAAAAAGGACAATATGACCAATGTTATGCCTGCCGTTATCCCATTACGGAGGAAGAAAAGAACAGTGAGCAATATGAGCAGGGGGTTAGTTGTCCTCACTGTTATGACAAAGTGAGTGAGCGACAGCGGCAACGATTTTCTGAGCGAGAAAAACAAGTGACACTGGCTAAACAGCGGGGAGAAGAACATATTGGGTCGTCTACTAATGACATCTCTTCCAAACGCCGAACCTTGAAATATCAAGAAAAAGAATTACAACGACAAGAATCATTAGCGCAGCTTCATCGTTAATTTTATTATTTTTAAAATTCTTGTAGGAGGGGCTTTTAGCCGCGATTGCTCTGGCTCTGGTTTGTCTCTGTCGCGGCTAAAAGCCCCTCCTACATGATGATGTAATTAATTTTATACCTGATTACTTATTTTATCTTATTGTGCCAATCTTTTAACCTTACCAAGTAATACATGACTGAATTTATCCCAGGACAACGCTGGATTAGCAATACTGAATCTGAACTCGGTTTAGGTTTAATTTTACAAGCGGAGTTTAACCGCGTGACGGTTATGTTTTTAGCAACCGGTGATAAGCGGGTTTATGCCAGCGACAATGCACCATTAACTCGCGTACTATTTACCGTCGGAGATGTGATTGAATCTATCGAAAACATCAAGCTAACCATTACAAAAGCAATAGAGCTTGATGGATTGCAGTCTTACGTCGGATTGGATGAATCTGGCAAAGAACATATTCTGGAAGAAATTGATTTAAATCATCATATTCAATTTAACAAACCACAAGAACGATTATTTACCGGACAATTAGACCCTTCTGACTGGTTTTTATTGCGCTATCAAACATGGCAACGACAAAAACTCCATCAACAATCGACTGTAAAGGGTTTACAAGGCGCAAGAGCTTCATTAATTGCGCATCAACTTTATATTGCACACGAAGCCGCTAACAGAATCGAACCTCGCATTATGCTGGCTGATGAAGTCGGTTTGGGAAAAACAATTGAAGCAGGTCTGATTCTTCAACAACGTTTAATCAATGGTCTAAGTAATAGACAGCTTATTATTGTGCCAGAGAGTTTGCTGCACCAATGGCTAGTAGAAATGATAAGGCGTTTTAATTTGTATTTCAGCATCTTTGATGAAGACCGCTGCCTAGCCATTAATGAAGACAATCCTTTTTTGACGGAACAATTGGCTCTCTGTTCTCAAGAGTTTTTTTCAGCCTCACTACAACGACAGCAGCAAGCGTTAGAAGCTGGCTGGGATATGATTGTGATTGATGAAGCGCATCACTTGGAATGGAGTGAACAAGCCCCTGGTCCAGATTATTTGTTTGTCGAGCAATTAGCACTTGTGACCCCCGGGGTTATTTTATTAACAGCGACTCCTGAGCAATTAGGCAAAAAAAGTCATTTTGCCCGATTAAGATTATTAGATCCTGATCGGTTTTATCAGTTCGATCAATTTTTAGCTGAACAAGCGCAGTTTGAACCAGTGGCAGATGCTGCTAGAATCTTACTTTCTGACGATTTAATTACAGAAAAAGAACAACAGACACTGGTAGCAATACTTAAACAAGATAATGTTAATGCATTACTTGCTGATGTAAATAATACCGATAAATCAGAACAAGTCAGAAAAGAGTTAATTGACCTGTTACTGGATCATCATGGTACAGGACGTATTCTATTCAGGAATTCTCGTCACACTGTTCAGGGCTTTCCAGAACGGAAAAGCTTTGGTTATCCACTAAAAGGCGAGCTTTCTTCATCAACAAAATTAGAGCAAAACCCTTACTATCTTTGGTTGGTAGACAAATTAAGTGATCTTCAAAATACGGGAGAAAAAGCATTATTAATCTGTCAACATGCTGATACAGTCATTCAATTAGAGCAAACATTAAAAAACCAAAAAGGCATTGCTGCTGCCGTTTTTCATGAAGGAATGAGTATTGTTGAAAGAGATAGAGCTGCTGCCTATTTTTCTGATGAAGAAAGCACTGTCTCTGTGATGATCTGTTCTGAAATTGGCAGTGAAGGTAGAAATTTTCAGTTTGTACATCACTTGATTTTGTTTGATTTACCGACCAATCCAGACTTACTTCAACAACGGATTGGGCGATTAGATCGTATCGGTCAAAATCATATCATCCAAATTCACATACCTTATCTATTGAACACAGCGCAGCATATACTTTTTCGCTGGTATGAAGAAGGGTTTAACGTATTTCATCAGACAAGTTCCGCAGCATCTCAAGTTAATGTGCTTTTAGGAAATCAACTCTTTAGCCTTCTTGAAAACGCCGCTGAGCAATCCCCGCTGGAAATTGATAACTTAATTACAAACACTCAACGGTTGAACAAAGAGGTTGAGTTTGAAATGCATCATGGGAGAGACCAGTTGCTGGAGTTGAATTCTTGTCGTCAAGATCAAGCGGAGGAACTCATCCACCAACTTTCCATTTTAGACCAAGATGCTTCATTTTGGCCTTATATGGAGTCCCTTTTTGATTGTTATGGCGTGAATGTTGAATTTCATTCCATAAATTGCAGTATTCTCAAACCCAGTGAAAGCCTGCGAGTTTCCTATTTTCCCCTTTTACCAGAAGATGGTGTCACCATTACAACTAATCGAGCCATTGCGTTAGCCCGTGAAGACATGCAATTTATGACGCAGGAACATCCAATGGTTTTATCTGCTATGGATTTAGTATTGTCCAGCGAAACAGGAAATGCTGCATTAAGTATTATTCAACACCCTGAGCTAAAAGCGGGGCAATTCTTGCTTGAGTTGTTATTTATTGTTGAGTGTAGCGCACCCTCTATCTTAAAAATTGGACAGTTTTTACCTCATACACCTATCCGAATTTTAATAGATCAAAAAAAGCAGGATTTAAGTAATTTAATTTCTCATCAAAGTATGCTGGAAACAGGTGATAAATTTGACAAAGATAAAATTATTGCTTTTATCAACAGTCAACGTGGAGCAATGACAGAGATGATTGAGATAGCTAAGTTATCAGCTAGTCAGCAGATGCAGACTCTAATTTCACAAAGTACAGAGCAAATGCAGGCAAGCTTAAATGCAGAAATAAAACGATTGCTGAGATTACAAAAAATCAACCCTGGAATCAAAGATTTTGAAATTGAACAATTGCAAGAAATTGTCAAACTTTCACAAAAAAATTTACAACAAACTCAGTTGAGACTTGATGCAATAAGGTTTGTTATTTCCAATTAATAATTTACACATTATTTTCTATGATTAAGCCCTAGTTGAATTGGGTATGATATGTTTTTCAATTGGTATAAAATATGTGGCTTACTTTTATAACGTGACATGAGACAATTTTTCAGCATGTCACGGAAAGATCAGGTAATAAAATGAAATGTCCTTTTTGTGCAACCAAAGATACTCGAGTGATCGATTCAAGGTTAGCGAGTGATGGAGATCAAGTACGGCGGCGGCGAGAATGTTCATCTTGTAATGAACGCTTTAATACTTATGAAGTTGCTGAATTATCATTGCCTAAAATTATAAAACGTGATGGTGCGCGTGAGAGTTTTGATGAAAAAAAACTTCGGGCAGGTATGCAACGGGCATTGGAAAAACGTCCTGTTAAAAGTGAAGATATTGAAGCCGCAGTGAGTCGAATAAAAAAAATGATGACTGCAAAAGGCGATCGGGAAATTCAGGCGGATGAGTTAGGCGAGATGGTGATGAAAGAGTTGAGTGCTCTGGATCATGTGGCATTTGTACGATTTGCCTCAGTTTATCGAAGTTTTCAGGATGTTAATGAATTTACTGAGATGATAGAGAAAATGCAAAATAGATGACCTTAAATCAAGATGCTATTTTTATGGCTAGTGCTTTGAAATTAACAGAAAAAGGGAGGTTTACAACAGATCCTAATCCTCAAGTGGGTTGTGTTTTAGTTAAGAATAATGAGGTTATTGCCGAGGGGTGGCATAAAAGAGCAGGGGGTGACCATGCTGAAATAGATGCCTTAAACAAAATCGAGAGCGCAGAAGATGCGACTGCTTATGTTACTTTAGAACCATGTAGTCATACGGGAAGAACCGGGCCATGTTGCGATGCTTTAATTGCTTCTGGCGTTAAGCGGGTGGTGATTGCGATGCAGGATCCTAATCCTTTGGTTGCTGGTCGTGGCATAAGAAAAATGCAGGAAGCTGATATTGTTGTTGAATGCGGTGTTTTGCAACAAGATGCGGAAGCTTTAAATAAAGGTTATATAAAGCGCATGATGACAGGGCAACCTTTTGTGCGTAGTAAATTAGCCATGAGTTTAGATGGTCGTACCGCGATGGCTTCTGGGGAGAGTCAATGGATAACAGGTTTGAAATCCAGAGAAGATGTACAAAGGTTAAGAGCAGAAAGTTCTGTGGTTTTAACGGGTATTAATACTGTGTTGGCTGATGATCCTGGTTTAAATGTAAGAATAGATGAAGATGTTGTTCAGCCGATTCGAGTGATACTGGATTCACAATTAAGAATGCCATTGACTGCAAAGATGCTTAATCTGGAAGGTGAAACTTGGATTTTGACTTGTTCAGATAATCAGCAGAAAAAGACAGACCTTAAGGATGCTGGGTATCAGGTTTTTCAGCTAAATGGTGAAGATGGAAAGCTTGATTTAGAGGGAGTGATGACTTTTTTGGGACAGCAACAAGTTAATACTGTTTTAGTTGAGGCGGGGGCAATCTTAAATGGTGCTCTATTGAGCGCTAACAGGGTGGATGAGTGGATAATTTATATGGCACCTTGTATTCTAGGTGACCAAGGACGAGGGTTGTTTCATTTACCTAATTTGCAAAAAATGGCGAATAAAAAACAATTAACTATGATGAACGTTCGCCATGTGGGGTCTGACTTGAAATTTATTTTAAAAACAATGGTTTAATAAATGTTTACCGGTATAATCCTGGCGGTTGGAAAAATAGCCGCAATTCAACCCCAAGGTGGTGATTTTCGACTTAAAATTGAAATTGGAAAACTCCCTATTAAGGATGCTGATTTAGGCGATAGCATTGCGGTAAATGGAGTCTGTCTTACTGCTATAGAATTGGGTGAGAACTTTTTTTGTGCTGATGTCTCTAATGAAACAATAGCAAGAACAACTTTAAAGTCGGCTGTTGTGGGAACGGCTGTTAATTTAGAGCTGGCATTAACGCCCTCTACACGACTAGGTGGTCATATTGTCAGTGGTCATGTTGATGGTTTGGGTACTGTTATTTCCAAAAATCAGGATGGACGATCTTATCGTTTTCAGTTTAAGGTGCCGGATAACTTGGCAAAGTATATTGCTGAAAAGGGCTCTATTTGTATAAATGGTGTTAGCTTGACCGTTAATGACGTGGATGGTGCTCTATTTAGTGTCAATATAGTGCCTCATACGTTAAAAGAAACAACACTTGGTGAGATGGTGACAGGGTCACAAGTGAATCTGGAAGTTGATTTGTTAGCAAGATATATGGAGCGATTAATGAAGGGAGATGCAGCGGCTAAACCTTGTCATGCTATAACTGAGGAATTATTACAAAATGTGGGTTTCATTTAAATGAATACAACGGAAGAAATTATAGAAGATTTACGCCAGGGAAAAATGGTCATTATTATGGATGATGAAGACCGTGAAAATGAAGGCGATTTAATAATGGCTGCTTCTTTCATTAGACCTGAAGATATTAATTTTATGGCGAAGTATGGGCGTGGTTTGATATGTCTGACTTTAACCCGTGAACGATGTCAGCAGTTAAGATTGCCGGTGATGGTCAATGAAAATAAAACGGCTCATTCTACGAATTTTACTGTCTCTATCGAAGCAGCAAAAGGAGTGACAACTGGAATTTCAGCAGCTGATCGCGCTTTAACTGTGCTCGCAGCAGTCGGAAAAAATGCTACGCCTGATGACCTGGTTCAACCGGGGCATATTTTCCCCATTATGGCTCAGGCTGGTGGTGTCCTTAATCGTGCCGGACATACAGAAGCAGGGTGTGATCTGGCTAGGTTTGCAGGCGTTGAGCCTGCCGCCGTTATTGTGGAAATTCTGAATGAAGATGGCACAATGGCAAGGTATTCTGACCTTAAGGTTTTTGCGAAAGAACATGACTTGAAAATAGGGACTATCGCTGATTTAATCCAGTATAGAATTCAGAATGAGAATACTTTAGAGCGGATTAGTGAATGTGATTATCCAACAGAGTTTGGTAATTTTAAGCTATATGCTTATCAGGACATGAATGATGATAATGTGCATTTAGCTTTGGTGATGGGCGATGTGGCAGGTGATGATCCCATCTTGGTAAGGGTTCATGCGCGAAACTTGTTGGATGATGTATTTTCTTCAAAACGTGCCGAAAGTTCTATCACCATTCGACAGGCAATGAAAAAGATTGCCGAGGAAGGACGTGGGATTTTAGTTGTCATCAGGCAGGATGAAAACAATAAGGCGTTAGTTGAGCATATTCATCAATATCAAATGCAGGATAATGGTGTGGTGTCTCCCGAGCAGAAAATTAGGCAAGCAGATTGGCGATCCACAGGTACAGGAGGACGAGTATTAGCTGATTTAGGTGTGCATCGCTTAAAAGTAATGGGTTCTGAGAAAAAGTATTTTGGACTTTCGGGATATAATCTGGAAGTTGTGGAGCATACTGAATAAATTAGGTTTTTTTGAATTAATATAATGGTTTAGAGTAGAGAAAAATGTCGACAATTACAACTTTAGAAGGGAACTTATCAGTTCAAGGTGGAAGTTTTTGTATTGTAGCTTCGCGTTTTAACAGTTTTATAGTTGAACAACTAGAAGGGGGGGCAATTGATGCCCTAGTCCGTCATGGTGCTAAAAGAGAGGATATTTGTTTGGTAAAAGCCCCAGGTGCATTTGAATTGCCCATGGTTGTTCAAAAAGTAGCTGAAACAAAAAAGTATGATGCAATTATCGCATTAGGTGCTGTTATCCGCGGAGGTACGCCTCATTTTGAATATGTAGCAGGAGAATGTGTTAAAGGTATTGCTTCGGTTTCTTTGCAATACAACGTTCCAGTGAGTTTTGGCGTGTTGACAGTAGATTCCATTGAGCAGGCGATTGAAAGAGCAGGGACTAAAGCAGGTAACAAAGGTGCAGAAGCTGCAATATCTGCCATTGAAATGGTTAGTTTGTTTAAAAATATGGATGATCAATGAGTTCTGCGAAAACTAATGCCCGAAGATGTGCGGTTCAAGCACTGTATCAATGGCAAATGACAGGTGAGAGCCTAAGTCGAATAGAGATTAATTTTGTAGAAGAAGATCGTTTAAAGGGTGCGCAGAAAAATTATTTTACGGAAATTTTTCATGGCATACCTGAGCATTTGAATAAGATAGATGAGGCGCTATCTGAATTTGTTGATAGACCCGTTGAAAAAATAGACCCAGTTGAAAGAGCCGTATTAAGGATTGGTGCTTATGAATTAATCAATCAATTGGAAACACCTTATAAAGTCATTATTAATGAAGCTGTCAATTTGGCAAAATATTTTGGTGCGGATGGCAGTCATAAATATATTAATGGCGTTTTAGATAAAGTCTCTCGTAAGTTCAGGGAGGTTGAAATTAAAGCAAAATTGGAAAATAAATAACCCATGTCACTTTCCGAATTTTCTTTAATTCAGAATTATTTTTCCAAGCAATCACTCATTAATCCTGTCAATCGATTGGGGGTAGGGGATGATTGTGGTTTGATAGCGGTGCCAGAAGGTTATGAGCTGGCTATAACGACTGATACTATGGTCGAAGGCGTCCATTTTTTTGCTGGAACTGATCCCAAGTTACTCGGACATAAGCTGTTAGCGGTTAATTTAAGTGATCTAGCTGCAATGGGAGCAATTCCTGTATCAATAACACTTGCGTTAACTCTACCTAAAGTTAATGAGTCTTGGCTGGCGAGCTTTTCAGAAGGGTTGTTTAAATTAGCAAAGCAGTATTCTGTTGATTTAATTGGTGGAGATACAACTTCTGGTCCATTGACATTAACAATTCAAGCATTGGGGTTAGTGGAAAAAGGTCGCGGATTGTTAAGATCGGCTGCTAAAACTGGAGATTTAATTTTTGTGACCGGGGCTCTGGGTGATGCTGGTTTAGGTCTAAAAATAGAAAAGGGTTATGATTGCAGTTCATCGCAGCGAGCTTTAAATCGATTTCACACACCTGAACCAAGAATAATAGAAGGGCTTGCTATTAGAAATTACGCCAACGCATGTATTGATTTGTCAGATGGAATTGCATCAGATTTACGACATATTTTAGACAAAAGTCAGGTGGGAGCTAGTTTAGATTGGGAAAAATTGCCTTTGTCAGATGAGGTTAAAGAGTACATTAATGTAACAGATGACTGGGAACTACCTTTGATAGCAGGTGACGATTATGAACTGTGTTTAACTGTTAGCCCAGATAAGGCAAAATTAATCGATATTAAGTGTACAGAAGTGGGTGTAATAGAAAGTGAGCCTGGGTTAAGAATCCAGCGGTTTGGTGTGATAGAAAATATGGAAATGAAAGGTTTTGAGCATTTTTCTTAATTCAGAGTATGGAAAAAACAAATTGTCGATCAGGCAGATCATGTCTGATCCTGTTTTGTTTTTGGCGTTTGGTTTCGGTTCCGGTTTAACTAAAAAAATGCCAGGAACTTCCGGAACAATTGCTGCTATTCCTGTGTATCTTCTTTTTATTCAAACGAACAATTGGTTCTATTCTCTATTAACAATCATTGTTACAGTAGCTGGTGTTTGGATATGTGGCAGGGCGGCTACCCAATTAGGTGAACATGATTTTGGTGGAATTGTTTGGGATGAAATAGCTGGTTTTCTTATCACCATGAGCCTGGTTTCTTTTTCCTGGATGGCAGTTCTGGAAGGTTTTATATTATTTAGAATTTTTGATATTTTTAAGCCATGGCCAATAAAATGGATTGACAAAAAAGTAGATGGTGGCTTAGGTATTATGCTGGATGATGTGCTTGCAGGCGTAATAGCAGGGGCAATTTTATATTTTATTGTGTAAGTTATATGGCATGGAAATTAAATATAATTAATTATACAATTATTAATTTTCCATTCTTAACATGGAAATTTCTTGCTAAAATTGAAAAACTAGCTATAATACTGGAAATCAATCGCGGGGTGGAGCAGCTTGGTAGCTCGTCGGGCTCATAACCCGAAGGTCGTAGGTTCAAATCCTGCCCCCGCTACCATTGACAACCCTTTTCACATAAGGGGTTCAACTAGATTGCCGTCGGTTGAAATGCTTTAAACAATAATGTAAGTGCACAACAAAGTGTACACTTAATGCACAATCATTTGTGCACTGTTTAAGGCGAAGGTCGTATCATGGCAACTATCAGAAATCTATCCAATGGCAAATATCGCACAGATATTCGAAGGAAAAATACCTTTATCCAAGCCAAAACATTTACATCAAAAAACCAAGCTGAACAATACAGGGATGAAATAGAATCCTGCATTGATTCAATTCTTAATTTAAAACCCAAAAAAATTAAAAAACTCAGTCCTGCCAAGGTTGAAGAACTTGGGGGCGCATGGCTATTTCAAAAGCTGGGTATAGAATTGGATTTTATGACCTTTGAGGATTTAGCTGATGAATATATGAGGCAATGGGCGGGCAAAGACCCTAACCAAGTCTATAGGGCATTGTATTGGCAAGAAGTCTTTAACGACACTCCTATTAAATCAATTACTTCTAAAGACGTAAAAAAATCGGTAAAAGTATTTAGTCAGTCAGGTACATTTTCGACCAATGGCGGTGGTGACAAATCAGGCAAGCCACGCTCAAGTAATACCGTTATCCGGTATAAAACGGTGTTATCAGCCATATTTAAATATGCTATTAGAGAAGATTATCTAAAAGAAAATCCCGTCGATACTGTTTTCGTTCAAGCGACCCCGAATAAAATTGAGCGTTACCTATCGGATGATGAGCGCACCAAATTATTGTATGAGTGTAAACAATCTTCATGGGGAAAAATGCATTTATTGGTATTGCTGGCTATTACAACAGGAATGAGAAAATCTGAATTAACGGGTTTACGTTGGACAGATATTGATTTTGAAAAAGGACTGGCTAAATTGACTGATACCAAAAATGGCGAGTCCTGAATTCAAGTCATAAGTGCATAACCCATCAATTTTTTTACATCGACACCGGTCAGTTCTTTAAAAACTTCATAAGGTGTTTTGAATTTCAGACATTTT
>VAPK010024526.1_pt1 | contig 12900 bp, 11 predicted proteins | sample 3395031 | NCBI WGS metagenome assembly VAPK01 (sample SAMN08290443, study PRJNA428436) | hydrothermal vent metagenome | isolation source: Deep-sea hydrothermal vent chimney 1 | place: Pacific Ocean: Juan De Fuca Ridge | reverse complement strand
GGCGTATTGTATTGTTGGAGAGTCGCCCATCCTCAGTGCATAATCTTTAAAAATTTGTAATAGAGATACACGAACAGAAAGCTAATGAGAAGCTCCATCCCCGGAAAAGGAAGTCCACGAATAAAAAGCTTGGGAACAATCAACAGGCTGATTTGTGCCAGTGCATAAAAATGAAAGCCAATCTTTTTCATATCCCACATAAAAATTGCTCCGGTAAGCGCCAGTCCTGATAACAGGCCTTGTATCAGATAAAAAGCCGAGCTAATTTCAAAGAACGGGGTCAAATTCATGGTGGTTCCCAGGAAGGAATAGCTGGAACCCTGTACGGCCAGCATGGCCTTAATTTGGTTGAAAAACCCAAAAAGAAAAAGATTTGAAAACATGGTGAGTCCGCTTCCAATAAAAGTCAGTATTAGCAACACCTTAAACAATTGGGGTTTTATATTTTCCTGCTCCATAGCCTTTCACATTTTTCTTTTAATCGGGCTGCGAAATTAGGAAAAATGAGGAAATGAACCGGAAAAATACATTTCCAAATAAAATATTACAAGATAAATGGGAAATAGTACTTTTGCACTCTTTTCTACAAAAAGAAATACTTATGAAAGACGAGTTGGAAACACCGGAACAAATAGAAGCACACGTTAAAGAAGAAATGGCGAGTATACTTTATTTTTATAACGACCACTGCCCGCCCTGCCTTAGTTTGCGACCCAAAGTGATAAAAATGGTTGAGGAGGAATTTCCGAACATCAAACTGGCTTTTGTAAATTCGGAAAAGCATCCGGAACTACCTGCACAGTACAACGTTTTTTCCAACCCCACGCTCATCCTGTTTTTTGACGGCAGGGAGTATCGCCGCGAAAGCAAATACATTTCCATCCCACAACTTATTGCGGAGATAGAACGGCCTTATCAAATGATTTTTGAGAATTAGCCGGAGAAAAGACAAGCGCTAAATTCCAGAGCCATAAAATTACGAGATAAAACCATAACATTGAACATCATTGCGAGGAAACCAGGGTAAGCCTTGCGGGGCAGATGACGAAGCAATCTCTCTGATATTTATTGTAGTATATTTTACAAAAAGATTGCTTTTCCCCCCGCTTGATACGGGGTCATCGCGATGACGATAGTACTTTTAACTTAATGACCGTGAGCTATATCCCCGGAATCAGCGCATCAGGCAGTTCGTAATCCACTTCCTGCAAAAAAGTAATGGTTTTTTCTATTTCATCGTGCATTATCGTATCATGCTCAACAAAAGGCACTACTTTCCGATATTTTTCAAGAAATTCTTCGAGGTAGGGTGAAGTTTTCAAAGGACGACGAAACGCCAGTGCCTGGGCAGCATTAAACAACTCTATGGCAAGAATTCTCCCCAGATTCAGCATCACGCGGTAAACTTTGGTTGCGGCATTGGCCCCCATACTCACGTGGTCTTCCTGTCCTTGCGAAGAGACGATAGAATCGACAGATGCAGGAGTACAAAGCTGTTTGTTCTGGCTCACGATGGATGCAGCAGTATATTGGGGAATCATAAAGCCTGAATTCAGCCCTGGATTAGCTACCAAAAACGAAGGTAGTCCGCGCTTACCGCCAATGAGCTGGTATGTTCTTCTCTCCGAAATACTACCGATTTCGGCAGCAGCAATGGCAAGATAATCCAAGGCCAGCGCCAGCGGTTGACCGTGGAAATTCCCACCGGAAACAATGACATCCTCATCGGGAAAAATAGTGGGGTTATCCGTAACAGCATTCATCTCTTCGGAAAGCACCGAAGCCACATGGTTAATAGCATCTTTGGAAGCACCATGCACCTGCGGAATACAGCGGAAAGAATAAGGATCCTGCACATGTTCTTTATGCCTGTTTATCAGCTCACTGCCTTGGAGCAGGCTACGAAAACGCCCGGCAGTTTGTATTTGACCCAAATGATGCCGCAGCGTATGCAGCCCTTCGTAAAAAGGCTCAATGCGGCCATCAAAAGCATCCAGCGAAAGCGCCCCGATAATATCGGCCATATCGGACAAACGGAACAGTTTCAGTACCGTATGAATTCCGAAAGCGCTCATAAACTGTGTACCGTTAAGTAGTGCCAGTCCCTCTTTGGATTGCAACAGGATAGGTTTCCAGTTTTTCTCTTTCAGTACGTCAGTGGCGGGTCGTTTTGTGCCCTTATACCAGACCTCCCCTTTGCCAAGCAACGGGAGCGACATATGTGCCAAAGGAGCCAGGTCGCCCGAAGCGCCGAGAGAGCCGAGTTGGTAAACCACCGGAAAGACTCCATCATTGAAAAAGTCGATAAGCCGTAGAACTGTTACGAGTTGCACCCCTGAGTGCCCGTAAGCCAATGATTTAATCTTCAGCAACAACATAAGTTTTACCACTTCTTGTGGCACCTCCTCCCCTATTCCACTGGCATGTGACATTACAAGGTTTTCCTGTAGTTGCCCGAGATCTTCAAACGAGATACTTTTGTTGTACAAAGCACCAAAGCCTGTATTGATACCGTAAATAGGCGAATCGTCCTTGGCCATACGTTTGTCGAGATAATTGCGGCATGTGATAATTTGCTGTTTGGCTTCATCTGACAACGCCAGTTTGTCACCGTTTTTCATAATGTTGAAAACGGTTTTAAAAGTTAGTTTTTCATTACTTATAAGATGAAAACTGTCCATATTTTCTTCTTTTGTTATTATTTGTTGTGAGATAAGTGTCTGTTTTTTTTTAGAACTCTTTTGCCGGATTACAAATCCCGCAGCCCGTTAAACATTTGGGTTCAAAACCCGGATGAGCTAATGTTAAGATTTCAATTCTTTCACTACCGCATCAATATCCAGCTTCTTTTGTTCCCCTGAAACCATATTTTTCAGCGTAAGTTTTCCCGTATTCATCTCTTCTTCACCAACCAGCAAGACAAATGGAATTTGTTTCTGGTTAGCATATTTCATCTGCTTCTTCATTTTGGCCGATTCCGGATAAAGTTCCGCAGCAATATCAGCCCGTTGTAACTTTTCGAGGACACCAAGAGAAAAAATCTCTTCCTTTTCACCAAAATTCACCAGTAACACCTTTGTCAGCGAAACTACATCTTTGGGAAACAGATTAAGTTCGGTCAACACATCGTAAATACGGTCGGCGCCAAAAGAGACCCCGACACCGGAAACGTCAGGCAAACCGAAAATCCCGGTAAGATTATCGTAGCGTCCCCCTCCACAGATACTTCCAATCTGTACATCGACAGCTTTCACTTCGATAATGGCACCGGTATAATAGTTCAAACCGCGTGCCAGCGATTGGTCTATTTCTATTTCTGCTTTCAGGTCAAACGCTTTCAGGTAGTCGAGTATCGTACTTAGTTCGAGCAGACCTTTTGAACCGTCAGCTGTATTACCGATGAGTTCTCTCAAACAATTTAGTTTGGAAGTGTTGCTGCCACTGAGGTTTAGGACAGGTTCCAAATGGTCGATGGCATCCTGCGAAAGGCCTTTGTTGAGTAACTCTTCGTAAACTTTTTCAACACCGATTTTGTCCAGCTTGTCCATGGCCGTAGTGATATCGGTAAGTTTTTCTGGAGCGTCGATGGTTTGTGCTATTCCACTAAGTAATTTCCGATTATTCAGTTTGATGACAACACTAATGTTCAGACGTTGAAAGACTTCATCAATCATACGGACCAGGTCAACTTCATTCAACAGGGCATTGGAGCCGATTACATCCACATCGCACTGATAAAACTCACGGTAGCGGCCTTTTTGAGGTTTATCGGCACGCCAAACCGGTTGCATCTGGTACCTTTTGAAAGGAAAAGTAATGTCGTTGCGGTGTTGTACCACAAAACGGGCAAAGGGCACTGTCAGGTCGTAGCGCAGTCCTTTTTCGCTAATGCCTGTACTCAGCCGTAATGAATCTCTTTTCTCAATCCACTCAGGATTAGCTTTGGCAAGATAATCACCGGAGTTAAGAATTTTAAACAACAATTTGTCGCCTTCTTCCCCGTATTTACCAAGCAGTGTACTCAGATTTTCCATGGCCGGCGTTTCGATAGGCTGGTAGCCATACTTTTCAAAAACGCTTCGGATGGTATTGAAAATGTAATTGCGGCGGCTCATTTCAAGGGGGCCGAAATCACGTGTTCCTTTCGGAATGGATGGTTTTTGTGCCATAAACAGTCAGGTATTTCCTTCTAAAATTTTCTGAAGCAAAAGTACAAAACTTGTGGCTCATTCAAGTTTGCAAACTGAATGTTTTCAGGCATAGCAATTTGCCCTATTTCGGCGCCTTCTTCAACAGATAAAGTGCAATAACCAGATAAACAATATTGGGAATCCAAACGCCAATGGAAGGCGAGAGATTGCCCTGTGTAGAGAAAACCACTGACACCTGCATAAGCAAAATATAAGAAAAAGCCAGCAACAATCCCAAGCCAAGATGCATACCCATGCCTCCCCTCACTTTACGGCTGGTAAGCGCCACGCCAAGCAGGGTCAAAACCAATATGGCTACCGGTCCGGCAAAACGCTTGTATTTCTCTATTTCATAACGTTTGTAAGATAATGAGCCCCGCTCTTTTTCTTTTTGGATATAGTGGTTGAGCTGAAAATAATTCATCTCTTCAAAACGTTGTTTAATTTTATATAAATCGGTGGGTTTTAGTGCGAGGGTCGTATCTTTCATGTAACCACTTTGTATCTGTTGATTTCCATTTCTGTCGAAATGCAAAATGTAATAATCGTAGATTACCCATTTGTGCAAAACGGTATCCCGCACAATTTTCTGCGAGTTAAGCTTAGACACCATCCTCTCACCATCAAATTTCTCCAGAGCAAAGCGGTAGCCCGTCCGGCGTTCCACATTATACGATTCAACATAGGCAAATGTACCTGGGCCAAGCTGTACATGAATGTTACGCTCTTTGTCTTTCGTAAGATTTTCCACATACTTATTCATAAAAATCCGTAAGTTATGGTTGGTATGAGGGATGAGAAAGCTGCGTAGAAAAAATGAAAAAACAGCCAGGAAAATGGCAACCACCATATAAGGTCGCAGCAACCTCCGAAAACTAACACCACTGCTTAGCATAGCAACAATTTCACTATTTCCGGCCAGCCTGGAGGTGAAAAATACAACGGCAATAAAAGAAAAAAGATAGATAAAAAGGTTGACAAAATAGGGGATAAAATTCACATAATAATCAAAAATGATGGCATGCAACGGTGCATGGTGGCGAATGAACGTGTCTATCTTCTCTGAAATATCAAAAACAATCACCACAAGAATCAGCAGGGTGATAGAGTAGAAAAAAGTCCCCAGATATTTTTTAATAATATACCAATCAATAATCTTCATATCCGTCTGTTAATCCGGGAGTTTGTCTTAGTTATTATTTTTTGTGAAAGATACATCATTTTTTTCATCCGGAAAACCGGTTTTTTTCGCTTTTTAGGCAGATACACTTTCCCTGCAACAACTTAAAGCCGTTGTTTTATCCGTGGAATCATCATGGCTTTCCAGCTGCTGAAATCACCTGCCAGGATATGCTGCCTGGCTTCACGCACCAGCCACAAATAAAAAGCGAGGTTATGCATACTGGCAATCATACCTCCCAGCAATTCCCGTGCCGAGAAAAGATGTCGCAAATACGCCCGGCTGTACAATGTATCAACAAAAGATGTGCCTTCAGCATCCACCGGGCTGAAATCATTTTCCCATTTTTTGTTTTTGATGTTGAGGATACCATTTTTGGTGAAAAGCATACCGTTACGGCCGTTTCGCGTTGGCATCACACAGTCGAACATATCCACACCCACGGCAATACTTTCCAAAATGTTTTCCGGTGTTCCCACGCCCATCAAATAGCGGGGTTTGTCTTTGGGCAAAATACCGCAAACCAATTCGGTCATTTCGTACATCACTTCGTGTGGTTCACCCACCGAAAGGCCTCCAATAGCGTTACCGTCAGCGCCATAAGAGGCAATCTCTTCTGCAGAAGCTATGCGCAAATCGCGAAAAGTGCTGCCTTGCACAATGGGAAACAGACTTTGGTTGTATCCGTATTTTGGTTCTGTTTCCTCTACTCTTTTCACACACCTTGCCAACCACTTATGCGTAATACCCAGTGAGTTTTTTGCATAATCGTAATCGCAGGGATAAGGTGTACATTCATCAAAAGCCATCATGATGTCGGAGCCGAGGCTGCGTTGCGTATCAATCACATTCTCAGGTGTAAACCTATGTTTTGAGCCATCGATATGAGAACGGAAAAGCACGCCTTCTTCGTCCAGTTTGCGGGTCCCCGAAAGCGAATAAACCTGGTATCCGCCGCTATCGGTAAGTATAGCACCATCCCAGCCGTTGAACCGGTGCAAACCACCGGCCTGCTCAATGATATTCGTGCCCGGGCGTAGATACAAATGGTACGTATTTCCCAAAATAATCTGTGCTTTCACATCTTCCTTAACATCCCTGATATGAATCCCTTTCACCGAGCCTACCGTCCCCACCGGCATAAAAATCGGGGTTTGAATTATACCGTGATCCGTAGTTATTTCACCTGCCCGTGCTGCCGTTTTATCGTCCGTCTTCTGTAGTGTAAACTGCATAAAATCTTCAAAAATTTCGGCAAAGATAGGTGATATTTTTATTAAAGGATAGAGGAAGCAACCCTGTTTACATGGCACTCCACCTTATCATCAGAGCAGAGACACAACATGGGAGAATCATTAAAAACGTTACCGGTTTTCCCATATCTCCGGATTATGCGAGGCATGAAATACAGTCAGGATTTCAATTGTTTTTCCAGTATACCAATTAATTAAAGCCTTTTCAAAAATGGCCTTCAGAACAGAAGAAATTAAATACATTTGCAAGGTTATAATCACTCCGGAAGATGACCCAGTTTGCCCCTCTTGAAATTACGTTGGCAGCCTTGCTACTCGTTAGCCTGCTTATCCAGTTGGTTTATTACTGGATCCTCTTTTCAAAGTTGGCTTTTTTGCGTAAGCAGCCACCGGCAACGACAGAACAGCCACCGATCTCGGTAGTTATTGCTGCCCGCAATGAGTACCATCATCTTAAAAAAAACCTGCCTGCCATTCTCGAACAAAAGCATCCTGATTTTGAAGTGGTGGTAGTAAACCATGCCTCCGATGACGAAACTGCCGATTATCTTAGAGAGTTGCAAAACAGCTATCCACAGCTGAAAGTGGTAACTATCGAACGGGATTTGAACTTTTTCCATGGCAAGAAATTCCCGCTTTCCATTGGCATCAAATCAGCCACACACGAAATCCTGCTCCTCACTGATGCCGACTGCAAACCCGCTTCGCCATACTGGATTAGCCGGATGGCTTCTAATTATAACGACCAGACGGAGGTGATACTAGGTTATGGTCCTTATGTCAAAGAAAAAGGGTTTTTGAACCGGATGATTCGCTACGATACTTTTCTGGTAGCATTGCAATACCTATCTTTTGCCCTTGCCGGCAAACCCTACATGGGCGTTGGGCGCAACCTCTCCTACCGGAAGTCATTATTTTTAAAAAACAAAGGTTTCATTGCACATTATTCGGTGGCCTCCGGCGATGACGACCTGTTTATCAACGAGGTAGCGCAGAAAGAAAATACACGTGTGGAACTTTCGCCTGAAGCTTTTGTTTATTCCGAGCCGAAACACACTTTCGGCGAGTGGCTCCTGCAAAAACGCCGGCATCTTACCACAGGCAAAAAATATAAACTCAAATTCAAATTTCTTCTGGGAACGTTCAGCCTGAGCCTTGGTATTTATTACCTGAGCGTGGTCATTCTCCTGTCCGTAACCACGAACCCCATATTACTTTACGTGGTGTTGGGTTCAGTTTTGTTTCGACTGGGATCCAGAATTATCATACATAAAAAAGTGCTGAAGAAGTTAAAGGAAAAGCAATTATTGTTATTTTCGCTTTTGTGGGAACCTGTTCACATGCTGCTTATGCTGGTTGTGGGGTTTTTAGGGCTTTTCACTAAAACAACCCAATGGAAATAAATGCAAACCTTACGGAAAAAGGGAGGAGAGATTATAAACTCATCCGCAAGGCATTGGACGATGGAGATCAGGATGCCTATGCCCAATTGTTGCATCACTACTACGATGGTTTGTATTTTATGATGCTGAAAATGACGCAAAACCCGCACGATGCCGAAGACCTCGCCATTGAAGCATTCGGAAAAGCTTTCAAAAGTCTGCACCAATACACACCCGATTACGCTTTTAGTACCTGGCTTTTTAAAATTGCCACCAACAACTGTATCGATTATATGCGTACCCGGAACAAAACCACACGAGCCATCAACGGGCTACCCGGACAAACTGAAGACGACCAGCCCACACGCATTCCAGCCGGTAGTCCGGACCCGGAAGAGCAATTTATACGCTCTCAAAAAATTGAATTGATGCATCAGGTGGTGGAGAAGCTGAAACCGCACTACAAAAAGCTCATTGAACTTCGCTATTTCAAAGAATACAGCTACGAAGAAATCACCAAAGAGCTGGATTTACCGCTGGGGACGGTGAAAGCTCAGCTTTTCAGGGCGAGGGAATTTCTGTACAATATTTTGAAGAACTCAAAAGAGAGGATTTGAAGGAATTGGTCGTTTGATAATAGCCTACGCAACCCCTCAGTCCCTTTAAGGGAGAAGAACCCACCAGCAGATTTTACGAAAAAACATTATAAAGTATTGATTTATAACCAAATATACACATTAACCTGCCTCTTTAGGGGTTGGGGATGCGCAGGCCACAAATAGTACAAACAACACAAGCTTCCACTTGTGCTAATACTAATAAATCTACCATCCAACATCCTCCATTCCCAAAAGCTTTTTCGTAAATTTGCCAAAAAAACAAAAAGTCATGCATCTGAAAGAATTTCAAGCCGCTATTTTGCAGGGGATTCCCAACAAATTGCCCGAACCAAAAGCTTACGATTCAAACATAAACCATGCTCCCGTCCGGAAAGATATTTTGACAACAGAAGAAAAACGACTGGCGCTGAAAAATGCGCTGCGTTACTTTCCCGAAAAACTTCATAAAACGCTGGCACCCGAATTTGCCGAAGAACTGAAAAATTTCGGCCGTATTTATATGTACCGGTTTCGTCCCGATTACAACATGTACGCGCGTCCCATCGATGAGTACCCACACAAATCCGTTCAGGCAGCAGCTATTATGCTCATGATTCAGAACAACCTGGACCCTGCAGTGGCACAGCATCCACACGAGTTAATCACTTACGGTGGCAATGGGTCGGTTTTCATGAACTGGGCGCAGTACCTACTGACCATGCAGTATCTCGCCACCATGACCAACGAACAGACGCTGGCCACGTACTCAGGCCATCCCATGGGACTTTTTCCATCGCACAAAGAGGCGCCGCGTGTGGTGGTAACCAATGGTATGGTCATCCCCAATTACTCAAAACAGGATGACTGGGAACGATTTAATGCGCTCGGTGTCAGCCAGTACGGGCAAATGACGGCCGGTTCTTTTATGTACATTGGGCCACAGGGTATTGTGCACGGTACAACTATCACCGTAATGAACGCCGCACGCAAGACAGCCAAAAAAGGCGAAGATCCGTTTGCCGGAAAACTGTTTGTCTCTTCAGGACTGGGTGGCATGTCGGGCGCTCAGCCCAAAGCCTGCGATATTGCCGGCGTAGTTTCGGTAGTAGCCGAAGTCAATTCCAAAGCGGCCCAAAAACGGCATGAGCAGGGTTGGGTGGACGAAATTTTTACCGATCTCGACAGCCTTATGACCCGGATTAAAAAAGCCAAAGCCGAAAAAGAGGTCGTTTCCATAGCTTATGAAGGCAATGTGGTGGCCCTGTGGGAAAAGTTAGACAAGGAAAATATCAGGGTGGACCTTGGCTCAGACCAAACCTCACTGCACAATCCCTGGGCAGGCGGATATTATCCTGCGGGGCTGAGTTTTGAAGAAGCCAACCGCATGATGGTTGAAGAACCGGAAGCTTTTAAAGGAAAAGTACACGAGTCGCTACGGCGTCAGGTGGCGGCCATCAACAACCTTACCCGTAAAGGGATGTATTTCTTTGATTATGGCAATGCCTTCCTGCTGGAGGCTTCACGCGCCGGCGCCGACATTATGGCAGCAGACAGCATAAATTTCCGCTATCCTTCGTATGTACAGGATATTATGGGCCCACTATTTTTCGATTATGGTTTCGGCCCTTTCCGCTGGGTTTGTACTTCGGGTAAATCCGAAGACCTGGCGCTTACCGACGAAATCGCCGCAAACATTCTGGAAGGCATTTTAAACAATGCTCCCGAAGAAATTCAAAGCCAGCTATCCGACAACATCCAATGGATAAAAGGAGCGCAGCAGAACAAGCTGGTGGTGGGTTCGCAGGCCCGTATTCTTTATGCCGATGCCGAAGGCCGGATAAAAATTGCTTCCGCTTTCAACCAGGCGGTAAAAAGCGGAAGAATCTCGGCTCCTGTTGTTCTCGGGCGCGATCATCACGATGTTTCCGGAACCGATTCGCCTTTCCGGGAAACTTCCAATATTTATGACGGTTCCAGATTTACTGCCGACATGGCTATCCAAAATGTTATTGGCGATGCTTTCCGCGGAGCCACCTGGGTTTCCATCCACAACGGTGGCGGCGTTGGCTGGGGCGAAGTCATCAACGGCGGTTTCGGCATGGTACTCGATGGCAGCGACGAAGCACACCGCCGCCTGCAGGCCATGCTTTACTGGGATGTGAACAACGGCATTACACGCCGCAGCTGGGCACGCAACAAAGGAGCTATGTTTGCCGCTCAACGTGCTATGAATCAAAATGCTAATTTGCGGATTACCATCCCTAATCTGGCGAATGATGAACTGGTGAATTCGTTGTTCTGATTTACAACCTTACAGGTTTTTGTCAACCTGAAAGGTCTTATAAAGCTAATATCGAACTCAGGTTATAAACAAATTCCCGCTCCAAAAAGCAGGGAAAACAACAGCGTGGAGAGAGCCAGCCTTTTCAGAAACGGATCAAGAAGTGCTTTGTCCTGCGTTTTATTGATTTGTATCAAATCATGAATAAACAACGGTGCAGTGAGAACAAAAAGGAAATTCCAAACGGAATGAAAATCTGACAGAACATAAACCGCAGCAGAAATTAGCGCAAAGCTAACAAGCAAAACATGATAAATTCTTGCCCTGCCGTAACCCAGCCGTGAGGCGATGGTGTGTTTACCGGAAACACGGTCGTTGTCCATATCGCGCATGTTATTTAGATTCAATACCCCCGCACTCAAAAAGCCCATGGTTGCTGCCGGAAGCAGCAAATACCAGTGAAATTGCAGGCTGTTGAGATAATAGGTTCCCAGTACCGCCACCAGTCCAAAAAAAATAAATACAAACAAATCGCCCAGGCCCAGATAACCATAAGCATGACTCCCATTGGTGTATTTTATGGAAGCTGCAATAGCCGCCAGTCCCAATGCCAAAAACAAAAGTGCAGTGAGAAAATGATTTCCAAGCGACACATACAAAAGGCCCAGACCTGAAACAAAGGAGAGCAACGCAAAGAGAACAATGGCCGATTTCATTTGCCGGAGAGAAATCAGGCCGCTTTGCACAGCCCTTTTAGGGCCCACCCTATCATCGTTATCCGTACCCTTAAGCACATCGCCGTAATCATTGGCGAGATTGGATAAAATTTGCAGAAATAAAGTGGTAAGTACAGCCAGGCCAATTACCCATGCATCGTAATAACCATCTGCGACAGCTAAAAAGCTGCCCACAAAAATGGCTGAAAGCGCCAAAGGCAACGTTCTTAACCGGAAGGCTTCAATCCATGCTGAAAATATTGATTGACTGGTTGTTGTCATAAATCATCGAATAGTTATATTTTTTATTCCGTTTCCCTGAGATTCTCAGTGGCGGTTATGGGGTAATGTTTCTTTCCTATGGAAATTTCGGGTATTTATGAAAATCGGGATCGCGTTTTTCCAGAAAGGCATTTTTTCCTTCCTGCGCTTCATCGGTCATGTAATAGAGCATAGTAGCATTGCCGGCAAATTCTTGTAACCCTATTTGTCCGTCCAGCTCGGCATTTAGTCCCAGCTTAATCATGCGCAGAGCCATGGGACTGCGTTCGTGCATGGTGAGGCACCATTCCACAGTTTCATCCTCCAGCTTTTCCAGCGGAACAACCTTGTTGACCATTCCCATTTCCAGGGCTTCCTGCGCTGTATATTGTTTGTTGAGGAACCATATCTCACGTGCTTTTTTCTGCCCTACGATGCTGGCAAGATATGAAGAACCCAAACCCGCATCAAAACTACCTACTTTGGGGCCGGTTTGTCCGAACCGGGCATTTTCGGAGGCAATGGTCAGGTCGCAAACCACATGCAGTACATGGCCGCCGCCAATGGCAAAACCATTCACCATAGCAATCACCGGTTTGGGGATGGAACGGATCTTCCGCTGCACATCCAGCACGTTCAGGCGTGGAATACCATCTTTGCCAATGTAACCTCCTTTGCCTTTCACATTTTGGTCGCCACCGGCACAAAATGCTTTGTCACCTTCGCCAGTCAGCACCACACTATAAACGGACATATCTTCACGACAAATGTCCATGGCTATTGCCATTTCTAAAGTTGTAGTTGGCGTAAAGGCATTGTAATATCCTGGTCTGTTGATTGTTATCTTTGCAATATGGTTCCAGCGCTCGAATTTTATCTCTTCGAAATCCCGAATTTTTTTCCATTCCCTTTTGCTCATAATGTGTCATTTTTTGGTTCAGGCAAATGTACGAGAAATTTTTTCAGGTTCTCGGAGGGTGAATGGTCATTCGATAATGTGATAATGCGGTAATGTGAGAATTAGTTAATGCGGTAATG
>VAPK010202432.1_pt1 | contig 12902 bp, 17 predicted proteins | sample 3395031 | NCBI WGS metagenome assembly VAPK01 (sample SAMN08290443, study PRJNA428436) | hydrothermal vent metagenome | isolation source: Deep-sea hydrothermal vent chimney 1 | place: Pacific Ocean: Juan De Fuca Ridge | reverse complement strand
GTCGATATCGCTGCCGTTAATGTCGTCTTACCATGATCAACGTGTCCAATCGTCCCTACGTTTACGTGCGGCTTGGTCCGCTCAAACTTGCCTTTTGCCATTTTATAATCCTTTGCTTAATCGTATTAATTTAGTTTTAACTAAAATTTTATTAACTTAATCAACCTATTTCATCAAAGCTTTATTTAACTTAATAAAACTTTACTCAACTCAAAACACTAATCCAACTTCATGGTGCTAATTTCACAACCTCAACTTCATGGTGCCCATGGCGGGAATCGGACCCGCGACCTCTCCCTTACCAAGGGAGTGCTCTACCACTGAGCCACATGGGCCGCTAAGTACCAAACACAAATGCTTGGAGCGGGAGACGAGGCTCGAACTCGCGACATTCAGTTTGGAAAACTGAAGCTCTACCAACTGAGCTACTCCCGCACTGTGACTCAAAAAACCTTACCTCTGCGCCCTAACCTTAAACTAACGCCAACCGACTCTATTACAAATACATTTTGGTGGAGGGGGAAGGATTCGAACCTTCGTACTCAGAGAGAACGGATTTACAGTCCGTCGCCTTTAACCACTCGGCCACCCCTCCTAACCGAACCCGCGATTATGCTCATTTTTTGACTTACTGTCAAACAAATATCAAATAAAATAGCCACTTTTTAAAGTGGCTATTTTATTTGATATCACAATACATCTTAACTTAGAAATCTGGTGCCGGATGTCGGAATCGAACTGACGACCTTCGCATTACAAGTGCGCTGCTCTACCATCTGAGCTAATCCGGCATTTTTATTTGAGGCGTGACTATATCATTTTTTACAAATTAACGGCTAGTACTTTTAAAAAAAAATTACTATCTCATCAAAACTTATTTAACTATCGTTAAAGTTGGCCCTTTTTTCTTAGTAGATGACGCCGGTTTTTCATCGTCGCTTACTTGAGTCTCTTCTTGATTAAAACCAGGCATTTCTTCTTGCTCTGACAATTCAAAAAACATACCTTGCCCATTCTCGCGAGAAAAAATACCCCGCACGGCACTCATCGGCACATAGATATTTTGCTGAACACCACCAAATCGCGCATTGAACATGATGGCATCATTATCAATATGTAAATCTTTAGTCGCAGAGTAACTCATGTTCAACACAATCTCACCCTCTTTTACATAGGCTCTGGGCACGCGCGTTTCATCATTCACCACTACCATCAAATGCGGCGTCAGCGCATTATCTTCACACCATTCATGTATGGCGCGAATCATGTAAGGCTTAGTGGATATTAATTCGCTCATTATTTTCGCATTGCTTTTTCTGATGGCGTCATTGCTTCCGAATAAAACGGGCGAGAGAATAAACGCTCTGCATATTTCAAAAGTGGTGCAGATTGATTCGGCATATCAATGCCATAATGGTGCAATCGCCACAGCAATGGTGCAATCGCCACATCTAGCATTGAATACTCGTCGCCCAATAAATAATCTTGCTTAGTAAGAATCGGAACAAGTTGCGTCAAATTATCACGAATCGTCTTGCGCGCTTTATCTGCCATTTCGGCGTTACCAGACTCCAAATCTTGGATATGATCAAATAAATCTTTTTCAAAACTATACAAGAACAATCTTGCACGTGCACGCATAACGGGATCAGCTGGCATCAATTGTGGATGCGGAAAGCGCTCATCAATATATTCATTAATAATATTGGCTTCAGATAATACCAAATCACGCTCTAATAACACAGGCACTGAATTGTATGGATTTAATATAGCCAAGTCCTCTGGCTTATTGGCTAAATCTACATCGATAACTTCAAAATCCATGCCTTTTTCATACAAGACAATACGACAACGGTGACTAAATGGATCAACTGATCCTGAATATAATTTCATCATAATTACTAATACCTTTTTTAAATTCTTTTATCTACTTTTTTGAAAATTTTACTGGATATCTTTCCAATAATTAGCTTTTAGTTTTTTAACCAAAATCAATAAAAATGCCAAAAACAATAATACCCAAAAACCTATTTTCTTAAGCTGTTGCTTTGCTGGCTCTGCCATATAAGCCATATAATTGGTTAAATCTGCTACGTAGGCATTATATTCTGTAGGGCTTAATTTCCCCGGCTTAACCAATTCCAACTGATGCGTTTCAGGGTTTAACACTTGCTCACCTTGCAATTTATATAACACATGCGGCATCGCCACTTTATCAAATACAACATTATTCCAGCCATTTGGGGTTGAATCATCTCGATAAAAACCACGCATATAGGCATAAACCCAATCAGCGCCTCGCGCACGCACTTCCACAGTCAAATCTGGTGGCGCAACACCAAACCACTTTTTTGCATCTTTAGGGCTCATCGCCACTTGCATGGTGTCACCTATCTTATTGCCCGCGAACAATAAGTTTTCTTCGATATCCACCTTTGTTAACCCAATATCAATTAGACGGTTATAACGCATGTAATTTGCACTATGGCAGTTAAGGCAGTTATTAATAAACGTACGTGCACCACGTTGTAAAGATGCTTTATCAGTAGGGTCAATAGGTGCAGTAACCTCTATTTTTATTTCTGCTGCCATTGTAATCAGCGGCAAAAATGCGAATAATGCGAATAGTTTTTTCATGGTTAGTACGTCACCCTTTCCGGCACGGGTTTTGTTTTATCACGCCTAGTGTACCAAGGCATCAGAATGAAAAATAGAAAGTAAATTGCAGTAAAAATGCGCGCGACGACAGTAGCACGATCTGCACCACCAGCCCATGCGCCGAATTGCCCCCATACATTCGATGGCACAGTGCCTAAATAACCTAACACTAAAAAGCTCACCACAAAGGCAGCCAGCCAACGTTTATATAATTGTCCGCGGTAGCGAATAGACTTCACAGGGCTTTTATCTAACCAAGGTAATAGTGCAAAGACCATCACAGACAAGCCCATTGCTGCGACACCTGGGAATTGCGAGTTCAGCACTGGTGGAATAGCCCGTAAAATTGAATAATAGGGCGTGAAATACCAGACGGGTGCAATGTGTGCGGGTGTTTTTAAGGAATCCGCGGGGATAAAGTTATTATGCTCTAAAAAGTAGCCCCCCATTTCTGGTGCAAAGAACACGATCGCTGCAAACACCATCAAAAAGACCACAACGCCGACTAAATCTTTAACGGTGTAATAGGGATGAAACGGAATACCATCCAATGGAATACCTGTTTTTTTATCTTTCTTATTTTTTATCTCTATACCATCAGGGTTATTAGAACCCACTTCATGCAAAGCGACTAAATGCACCATCACCAAGCCCAACAAAACCAATGGCAATGCAATAACGTGAAAAGCAAAAAAACGATTAAGGGTTGCATCTGATATCAAATAATCACCACGCAACCACTCAGAAATATCTGGCCCAATAAAGGGAATGGTAGCAAATAAATTAACAATAACTTGCGCGCCCCAATAAGACATTTGCCCCCAAGGAAGCAAGTATCCAAAAAAGGCTTCGCCCATCAATACCAAGAATATACCTACACCGAATAGCCAAATTAACTCGCGCGGCGCTCTGTAAGAACCATAGATAATGCCACGAAACATATGCAAATATATAACGACAAAGAATAAAGAGGCGCCTGTAGAATGCATATAACGAATAATATTGCCGCCAAAAACATCACGCATAATATATTCTACTGATGCAAATGCATCTGCCGCTGAGGGCTTGTAATGCATGGTTAAGAAAATGCCTGTTAGGATTTGCATGACCAACAACAACATTGCTAGAGAACCAAAAAAGTACCAAAAATTGAAGTTTTTAGGTGCGTAGTATTCAGTTAAATGATTTTTAATCGTACTTGTCAGCGGAAAACGTGCATCAATCCAGCCAAGAACATGATTAGATGATTGACTATCTACATTAGGTTTAGTCTCTGCCATGATTATGCCTCCGCCGTAGCATCAATAGTATCGACACCGATAAGCAACGTACCATCTTCTAAATAAGAATGTGGTGGCACAACCAAATTTGTTGGTGCAGGTGAGCCTTTAAAAACACGGCCAGCTAGATCAAATTTTGAGCCGTGGCAAGGGCAGAAAAAACCACCTGTCCAATTTTCACCCATATCACCGCCAGCTTCTAATTTTGCCGTTGGTGCACAACCCAAATGTGTGCAAAGTCCAACGACAACACCGATATTAGGTTTAATCGCACGACCTGCATTTTTACAATACACAGGTTGTTGAGATTCCACATCGCAATTAGGATCAGAAAGTTGGTCATTATGTTTGGGTAACTCAGCCGTCATTTCATCTGTACGGTTAATCACCCATACTGGCTTACCACGCCACTCCGTTATCGCTATCGTGCCTGGCGCTACTTGGCTAACATCAAATTCCACTGGCGCGCCTGCTGCTTTCGCACGCTCACTCGGCAGCATGCTACCTAGAAATGGCACACCCGTTGTCAATGCACCAGCAGCAGCAACAGCTGTTGTTGCATAGGTTAGAAATGTCCGTTTTTCTAAATCAACTTGTGATGGCTTCTTAAATGATAAGCCACTATCTTTAACGACTTTCTTTTTATGTTTGCTGCTGTCTGTCATCAATTCACCTTAAACATCCTATATATAAAGATACTCAGTAAAATCATTATGCGAAAAGCGAGCAGTATACAATTTTTCGTTAAAAAAACCAAATTTTATAATATAAGCTATTGAATAATATCAACTAAACTGGATTATCAATATCAATAAATGCGTGCGCTATTTCGAATTTTTCTGCCAAATGCTCACCTAATGCTTTTATACCATAACGTTCTGTTGCGTGATGACCTGCTGCAATATAAGCCGTATTAGATTCACGAACACTATGTACCGTTTGCTCTGAGACTTCACCGCTAACAAATACATCGATATCATTTGCAATCGCTTTATCAATGTAGCCTTGTGCGGCCCCCGTACACCACGCAATAGTACGTACTTGCTTATCTAAATCACCTATTAGCTGTGGCTCACGGTTCAACTTAACACCGATAGCTTGACCAAGTTCACCTAGCGATTGCGGCTGCTTTAATGTCGCCCATGCAATCATGTTCTTATTTTCATCCAACCACCCTGAAATTTCTAGGCCTAACACCTCAGCCAACATGACATTATTACCAAAGTCAGGCTGCGCATCTAATGGTAAATGATAAGCAAAAAGATTCATTTCATGCTGCAACAAAAATTTTAATCGACGCATTTTCATGCCTGTTACGACTTCAGGCTCACCCTTCCAAAAATAGCCATGATGCACCAATATCGCATCAGCATTGGCAGCATGTGCTGCATGCAAAAAATCCAGGCTAGCGGTTACCCCTGTTACAATTTTACGTACTTCTTGCTTACCCTCTACCTGCAAGCCATTTGGGCAGTAATCCTTAAACTTTTCAGCTTGTAATCGCTCCTTTAAATAACGGCTCAATGTATTTAATTTCATATGCGTCTTTCTAAGTATTCGTAATTAATGCATTTTCGCCTATACTTAACTATCTATTACTTTAAATAAAAATATTTATGCAGAAAATTTGGCTTATTTTCGCACAATCTGTCACAGCATGTTTAGGCGTCTTATTCGTATTACGGATTTTCTATCCCGACCTATTAGACTATACAGATGAAACACCGCCTATTGTCATTAAAGAAACATCATCGCAATTAGGCACCTCCACTGTTAACACATCGCTTAGCTCCTACAGTGCTGCCGCCAAGAAAGCCATGCCCGCTGTTGTTAATATTTTCACATCAAGCAAACCGTTACTTAGCCAACACCAACGATTCATGGATGATCCTCTGTTTAGGCATTTTTTTGGTGACAAGCTCAATAACAAAAAAAATCGCGAGGCTAGTAGCTTAGGCAGTGGCGTGATTGTCAGCAGCCAAGGTCTTATTTTGACTAACAACCATGTCATTGCAACTGCAGATGAAATAGAAGTGGCGCTAGCAGATGGCAGGAAACTAACCGCGACTATTGTCGGCACTGACCCTGATACTGATTTAGCACTACTACAAGTTGAGGCTAAAAACTTGCCCGCCATTACATTTGCCAACGCTGAACAATTAAATGTAGGAGATGTGGTGTTAGCGATTGGCAACCCCTTTGGTGTGGGGCAAACCATTACACAAGGCATTGTGAGTGCATTAGGTCGTACACAATTAGGTATTAATACTTACGAAAACTTTATACAAACCGATGCATCAATTAACCCCGGTAACTCTGGTGGCGCTTTAATAGACTCGGCAGGAAACTTAGTCGGCATTAACAGTGCTATTTATTCGCGAAACGGCGGCAATATGGGCATCGGCTTTGCTATTCCAGTAAGCATTGCTAAACAAGTCATGGTGCAAATTGCCGAAAAAGGCACCGTTACGCGCGGCTGGCTAGGCGTAGAGACGCAAGACATCACACCAGAATTAGCTGATTCATTTAAACTAACGAACACCGCTGGTGCACTCATCGCTGGCGTATTGCGTGGTAGTCCAGCAGATTATGCAGGACTAAAAGCGGGTGATGTATTGTTATCCATTAATGACAAAGCCGTCATCAATAGTGCTGCTATGCTTAATCTAATCGCGGCACTTAAACCTAATCAAGCTGCTGAGCTGATGATTGTACGTAACCGTACCCAAATGAGTATCGATGTATTAATAGGCAAACGGCCAAGACTCACCAAGCCTAAAAGATAACTGATTTAAAGTTCGGGATGCAGCCTATTTTCTTTGGCCTGTGTCACCTGTGCAATAAAAATACCAAGCTCATATAGCAGCCAAAGTGGTACGGCCAACATAAATTGTGAAATGATGTCAGGGGGCGTAAATATAGCAGCCAAAACAAATGCACCAACAATGACATAACTACGCGCTTCTTTTAATTGCGCAATCCTGACCCAGCCAAACCTAGCCGCCAACACCACTGCAATAGGCACTTCGAACGCTAAACCGAATGCAATGAATAAGGTCATGACAAAATCAAGATATTCAGCAATATCTGTCATTACAGCTACACCTGCAGGCGCGCTACCAATAATAAAACTAAACACCACGGGAAACACCAAGAAATAAGCGAATGCCATACCACATATAAATAGCAAACTACTCAGCACAATTACTGGGACCATCAATTTTTTTTCATGTGCATACAAACCAGGCGCAACAAACGCCCATAGATGATAAAAAGTATGTGGTAACGAAATAACGAAAGCCGCCATCATGGCTACTTTCATTGGCACAAAGAAAGGGGTCGTCACAGCCGTCGCAATCATTTGCGCACCTTCAGGCAATTTATCGAGCATAGGTGCTGCTAGTACGCTATAAATCTTGTTAGCAAAAGGAAAAAGACCAATAAATACCAAAACCAAGCCAAATACGATTTTTAACAACCTATTTCTTAGCTCAATTAAATGCGACAAAAATGATTCTGTAGGCGTCATCATTTAACCTTAGCTTCTGTTTTTTTAGAGATAGGTTTTCTTGGGCGTGACTTTTTGGCAGTAGGATTCTTAGCTAGAGATTTTTTAACCGCTGGCTTCTTAGCAACTTTAGCCTTTTTTGGTTTTGCTGCTTTAACAGCCGCAGCACCCGTGATTTCGTTAACCCCGGCCAAGATGCTAGACTCAACTTTCTGCGCGCCTGCCTTAATTTCTTCTTGCAGCTTTTTTAGGTCTTCAAAACGCGCCTCACGGCTTATTTCATCTTTTACTTCTGCTACGTAACGCTGCAATCTCCCCGTAAAAGCACCTAATGTACGTGCCACTTTTGGTAGCTTTTCGGGACCAATAACCAATAATGCCACCACAGCCATCACCATTAACTCAGCAAACGAAATATCAAACACTTTTATTTACTGCTTAGTTTTCTCAGTGACTTCACCTTCAATAGTTGTACCAGTGTTCTCACCTTCTTGATTAACCTGCTCATCTTTCATCGCTTTTTTAAACTCTTTCACTGCACCGCCAACATCACTGCCCATATTGCGTAATTTCTTTGTGCCAAACACAAGCACCACAATTAACAAAACAATCAACCAGTGCCATAAACTAAATGCGCCCATCTTAATCTCCTCAAAAAAACTAAACTTCGCCGCCGCCATAAACGTGCATGTGTAAATGAAACACTTCCTGACCACCTTCTCTGCCAGTATTAATCAATGTCTTATAGCCAATCAAGCCTTGATCATCAGCCAGCTTTGGCGCTAATAACAACATCTTTCCCAACAACTGCTGATGCGACGCTTCACATTGCTTTAAACTTTCAATATGCAGTTTAGGTACCATTAAAAAATGTATTTTTGCCATCGGGAAAATGTCGTTGAAAACAATCAACTCATCATCTTCAAATATCTTGGTTGCTGGTGTTTCACCACTCACTATTTTACAAAAAATACAATCTGAACTCATGTGCTTAACCTACCTTCGTCTCGTTGCAGCAAAAAAGTAAAATCAGTTAACCTTTTGACCGTGCATTTTTTTCATCAATACCTGACAAACCTTCTCGCCGGGCTAGTTCATCTAGTATATCTTGTGGTTTTAGATCAGCTTTTGCTAACATCACTAAGGTATGAAACCACAAGTCTGCCGTTTCATAAATAATTTCTTCTTTTTTACCGCCTTTAGCAGCCAATATGGTTTCTGTTGCTTCTTCACCCACTTTTTTCAGTATGCCATCCATGCCTTTTGCATACAATTTGGCCACATAAGAGGAAGCCGAGTCTGCTGTTTTACGCTCCTCCAAAAGGATTGATAATCTGTCTAATATATCGCTCATGCTATTGGCTTATATATATCTTCAGGATTCTTAATGACTGGTTGGTCAATACGCCATTGATTATGTTGTAATGTTTTAAAGAAGCAGTTATGACGTCCAGTATGACAAGCAATACCACCTGCTTGTTCAACACTAAGCAAAATAACATCTTCGTCACAATCTAATCTAATATCACGTACCGTTTGTACATGGCCAGACTCTTCGCCCTTGCGCCACAATTTGTTGCGTGACCGTGACCAATATACCGCTTGTTTAGTTTGACTCGTTTCCGCTAGCGCTTCACGATTCATCCAAGCAAACATTAATACTTTGTTGGTACCGTGCTCTTGCGCTATTACTGGCACAAGACCATTATCATCCCACTTTATTTCGTCAAGCCAGCTCAAAGTCTCACCTCAATATTATGTTGCTGCATATAATCTTTTGCTTGCTTTACTGTATATTCCCCGTAATGAAAAATACTAGCAGCCAAGACTGCATCTGCACGACCTAGTGTGACACCATCAACTAAATGTTGCAAACTACCGGCACCGCCTGAAGCAATAATAGGCACGTCAACTGCATCAGAAATTGCACGATTAAGCGGATTATTAAAACCCATTTTTGTACCATCTCTATCCATACTCGTCACAAGCAACTCGCCAGCACCTAAAGCAACCATGTGCTCTGCCCATTTTACGGCATCCAGCCCTGTAGCTTCACGGCCGCCATGTGTAAAGACTTCCCACTCAAAAGGTTTGTTTTCTACTTTTTTTGCATCAATAGCCACAACGATACATTGCGAACCAAACCGGCCGCTTGCATCAGCAACCACTTGCGGATTGAGCACCGCTGTTGTGTTAATACTCACTTTATCTGCCCCAACATTAAGCAGACGTCTCACATCCTCAACCTCGCGCACACCGCCACCAACAGTGAGTGGTATAAACACCTGGCTAGCAACTTGTTCAATAATATTTAAAATCAAACCACGATTATCTGAGCTTGCTGTGATATCTAAAAAAGTAAGTTCATCAGCGCCTTGATCATCGTAGCGCTTTGCTATTTCAACTGGATCGCCTGCATCACGAAGTTCTAAGAAATTAACCCCTTTTACTACGCGCCCTGCAGTAACATCCATACAGGGGATAATGCGTTTAGCGAGCATTACTTGTCAGTTCGTCTGCTAGCGCCTGCGCCTGAGTAAAATCTAATGAGCCTTCATAAATAGCACGGCCTGTAATAGCGCCAATAATGCCTTCATCAGCCACCTCACACAACTGCCGCACATCATCCAAATTTGTTACGCCGCCAGAGGCAATAACCGGGATGGTTAACGCTTGTGCTAATGCAACAGTCGCCTCAATATTGACGCCTGTTAGCATGCCATCACGCCCAATATCGGTGTACACAATAGCGTTCACACCATAATCTTCAAATTTTTTGGCCAAATCAATCACATCATGCCCCGTCAGCTTTGACCAACCCTCAACAGCCACTTTACCTTCTTTAGCATCTAAGCCAACAATGACTTGGCCTGGAAAAGCGTAGCATGCCTCATGTAAAAATCCAGGGTTTTTTACCGCAGCCGTGCCAAGAATAATGTAATCAATGCCATCATCCAAATAACGTTCAATCGTATTTAAATCTCTTATACCGCCGCCCAATTGTATTGGAATATCGCCATCAACTGCACGCACGATAGATTTTACCGCTTCCTCATTAATCGGCTTACCCGCAAATGCGCCATTCAAATCTACTAAATGTAGGCGCTTACCCCCCTGATCCACCCAATGGCGCGCCATCGCACCTGGATCTTCAGAAAAGACAGTAGACTCTTCCATTAAACCTTGTTTAAGACGGACACAGTGCCCATCTTTAAGATCAATTGCGGGAATAATTAACATAGTGTTCGTCAGTATTAATTGTTAATGAAATGGTCAACTTTAAGGTTTCCAGTTTACAAAGTTTTTCAACAATTGCAAACCTGCTTGCGCACTTTTCTCTGGGTGAAACTGCACAGCAAATAAGTTGTCTTTTGCTATCGCGCAAGCAAACGGCTTTGGATACTCCCCAAAACCTACAATACTGCCATTATCCTCTGGTACAACATAATAGCTATGTACAAAATAAAAGCGTGCGCCATTTTCTATGCCTTCCCACATAACATGTGGTGGTGGTTGCTGATAAACTTGGTTCCAACCCATATGCGGCACCTTAAGTTTCATTCCTGAGTCATCATGCATATCCGCATGAACAAACTTCTTCACCCCGCCCTTCAATAAACCCAAACCTGCTGTATCACCTTCTTCTGAACGCTCAAACAGCATTTGCAAGCCTATACAGATACCTAAGAACGGTTTCGTTTTAGCAGCATTAACCACCTCTTCACGCAAATTGCGAGCATCTAGTTCACGAATACAATCTGGCATTGCACCTTGACCAGGAAAAACAACACGCTCAGCAACATTAATAGCTGGTGCATCGCTTGTCACCACAACCGTTTTACCAGGTGCAACATGCTCGATTGCTTTTGACACAGATTTCAAATTACCCATGCCATAATCAACAACAGCGATATCTATTTTTTTCATTTAATGACTACAGATATTTTAGATTAAAGCGTGCCTTTTGTTGAAGGCATAATGCCAGCCATGCGCGCATCAACAGCCACTGCCATTCGCAGCGCACGTCCAAATGCTTTAAATATAGTTTCTGCTTGGTGATGTGAATTATGGCCTTTAAGATTATCGATATGCAAAGTCACAAGCGCATGATTAGTAAAGCCTTGGAAGAACTCATGGAACAAATCCACATCGAACTCGCCAATAGCCGCACGTGTAAACTCACAATCAAACGCCAAACCCGGACGGCCAGATAAATCCAACACAACACGTGATAAAGCCTCATCCAAAGGCACATAAGCATGCCCATAACGAGTAATCCCTTTTTTATCACCGATCGCTTTTAAAAAAGCCTGGCCTAATGTAATACCAATATCTTCGACCGTATGGTGTGCATCGATATGCAAATCACCTTTTGCCTTAACATTAATATCCATCATACCGTGACGCGCAACTTGATCTAGCATGTGGTCCAAAAAACCTAAACCAGTGTCAAACTGTGATAGACCAGTACCATCAATATTGATGGAAACGGTAATTTGTGTTTCTAACGTATTACGGGTAATTTCAGCTTGGCGCATAGAATCAATCTAAAAATGGTCAATAGTGCTATCTCAATAGCTTGCGAGCATTTTAACTCAAACTAACACTTGCGCGCAAAAAAGCATTTACAAAATGAATGTAATTTACATAATTAAAAAGCCGACCAAAGGCCGGCTTTTTAATTTAACACCTAATGATTACTCAGCAGCAGCGTCAATCGCGTCAGATACTGCATCACCAGCATCGTCCATTGCTTCGCCTGTCGCTTCAGCAGCGTCATCCATCATTTCACCACTAGCGTCAACAGCATCAGATACTGCATCGCCAGCATCGTCCATTGCTTCGCCTGTCGCTTCAGCAGCGTCATCCATCATTTCACCAGTTGCATCGACTGCCTCTTCCATTGTAGCAGCAGCATCAGATGCTATTTCATCTGTAGAACCACCGTTAAGCAAGAATAAACCTAACAATACAGCACCAGCAATTAATGCCCATGGTAACCAACCCATACCACCACTTGCACTTGCACTACCCGCACGTGCTAAACCACTGATTTCAGCAGCAGAAGCAGCTGGATCATCAGCACCATAGATAGCAGCGCCTGCAACAACAATATCTGCACCAGCTTCAACCACTTGATTAACTGTTGCCGCTTTCACACCACCAGCAACTGAAATTTTAGCACCTGTATTCAAACCAGCTACTAATGCCAAATCACCAAATGGTGTTTGACCAGCAGCCTGTTGATCCAAACCTGTGTGCACACCAATGATATGTGCGCCTGCAGCAACAACTTCTTTTACTTTAGCCGCTTTATCTTCAACATTAATCAAATCAACTTGTGCTTTTTTGCCATATTTATTGGCAACTTCAATAATACCTTTAATCGTACCAATATCAGCACAACCTAGCACTGTACAGATATCTGCACCCGCTTTATAAAAAGGCTCAGCTTC
>VAPK011280530.1_pt1 | contig 12910 bp, 8 predicted proteins | sample 3395031 | NCBI WGS metagenome assembly VAPK01 (sample SAMN08290443, study PRJNA428436) | hydrothermal vent metagenome | isolation source: Deep-sea hydrothermal vent chimney 1 | place: Pacific Ocean: Juan De Fuca Ridge | reverse complement strand
GATGTAAACAGCGGAAAAACAACCGGTAAGTCGCTTGAGGATACAATTTTCAAAACCAATATGGAAGCGTGTGACTTGATAGCAAAGCAGGTGAAACTGCGTAATCTCGGAGGAATCATTGTTATAGACTTTATAGATATGGTTGATGAATTACACAAAAAGATTGTCGTAAATAATCTGAGAGAATTAATGTCGGATGATCGTCTGAAGTGTCATGTGAGTACAATATCTTCGATCGGTCTTGTTGAAATGACCAGAAAGTCTGCGACCGGATCATTATCAATGACAACAACGACGGAGTGTCCTATTTGTAAGGGTTCGGGACGGCTTAAATCACCGGATATTACCGCAATGGATATTTATGAGAAAATTATGGAGGTTAGGTTGAGATATCCGAACAAAGAGATTATAGTTGAAGCTCCAAAAGCTTCGGCAAAACTAATCTCGGATCAAAATATCAGGAATGTTACTACAAAGGTAAATGATCGATTGAAGGAAAAGTTTTATGTGGAAACATGAGAAAAAAGAATTCAAGAGAGTTTAATGCTTGGAAGGCATTTTCTTATAAAATCTTTTTAATAACAATTTTAATGGAGATAAAATGATAGAACGCTATAGTTCGGAAAAGATGAAATTTGTTTGGAGCAGAGAAAATCGTTATAATGCATGGCTTGATGTTGAGCTTGCTGCGCTTGAAGCGGAATCGGAACTTGGAATTATCACCAGGGATGATTACGAAAAGATAAAAAAAGGTGCAAAATTTTCAATTAATCGTATAGATGAAATTGAGAAAGAAACGCGCCATGATGTGATAGCGTTTTTAACATCAATAAGAGAAAATCTTGGTGATGAGGGGAGGCTGATTCATTATGGAATGACCAGTTCCGACACAATAGATACCGCCAATGCTATAGTCATCTCTCAAAGCGTTGACATTATTGACTCGGATATTGACAAACTCCTTATATCACTTAAAAAGCAGGCGTACAGATACAAAATGACTCCTATGGTAGGAAGAACTCATGGCATGCATGCCGAACCGATAAGTCTTGGGCTTGTTTTTGCACTGTGGTATTCGGATATGCTGCGCAACCGTTCCCGTATAAAAAGATTAAGAAAAATCTGTGCGGTAGGTAAAATTTCAGGAGCCGCCGGAACTTATGCACATCTATCGCCTGCTGTTGAAGAAAAGGCATGTAAAATCTTACATATTTTGCCTGCGGCAATATCCAATCAGATAATTCAGCGTGACCGATTTGCGGATTATCTATGTACACTTGCTATAATAGCAGCCTCGATTGAAAAGATAGCCACTCAGATAAGACATTTTTCAAGAACTGAAGTTGCCGAAGCAGCTGAATTTTTTCACAAAGGCCAAAAAGGCTCTTCTGCAATGCCGCATAAGAAAAATCCGGTTTTATCAGAAAATCTATGCGGTTTATCAAGGGTTGTTAAGGCTAACGCAATGGTTGGGCTTGACAATGTTGCGCTCTGGCATGAAAGAGACATAAGTCATTCATCCGCAGAGCGAATAGTAATGCCGGACAGCTCAATTTTAATTGATTTTATGCTTAATAGACTCAACGATATAGTATCTAATATTGTTATATATGAGGAAAATATGAAAAAAAACCTCAACATTACAAACGGTCTTATCTATTCTCAATCAATCTTACTGAAACTTATTGACAAAGGAGCGGATAGAGAAAATGCTTACAGATGGGTTCAGAAAGATGCTATGAACGGGAATAATTTTAAGCAGAATATTATGCGCGATGAACAGATAAAACAGTTCATAAGCAATGATGAGATTGAAGCCGCTTTTGATCCGCTGAGTCATTTAAAACATGTTGATTACATATTCCAAAATGTTTTTAAGGAGATGTAAAATGCGTAAGATCGGGCTGTTAGCTATATTGTTATTTATGATACTGCCATTATTAAGCGGATGCATTGCCGTTGTCGGCGCAGCTGCGGGATATGAAGCTCATGAAGCAGGCTATAGAATCAATATAACAAAAAAGGCTCCCGGTGAAAAACCGAAGCCTGTAATAAATAAAAAATAGGGAGCACATGGTGAAATTATCAGAAAATTCATTAACTGTCTTGAAAAGTCGTTATCTAAAAAGGGACGCCGATGGAAATGCTACCGAGAAACCGGAGGATATGCTAAAGCGTGTGGCAAAAAATATTGCCCATGCCGACATTGCATATAAACAAGACGCCAAAAATTCCGAAGCTATGTTTTACAAGATGATGGACAACTTGGATTTTCTTCCAAATTCTCCTACGCTGATGAATGCAGGAAGGGAACTTCAGCAGCTTTCCGCATGTTTCGTTTTGCCTGTTGAAGATTCTATGGCAAGCATCTTTAATGCGGTAAAATACGCCGCCCTCATACATCAATCCGGCGGCGGAACCGGTTTTTCCTTTTCACGACTTCGCCCTAACGGGGATCTTGTTAAATCTACAATGGGTGTTTCATCAGGTCCTATTTCGTTTATGAAGGTGTTTAATGCTGCTACCGAAGCAGTGAAACAGGGCGGAACAAGGCGGGGAGCAAATATGGGAATTCTTCGTGTTGATCATCCTGACATTGAAGATTTCATAGATTGCAAAACCAAAGAGGGCGAAATAGCAAACTTCAATATTTCAGTAGGTATAACAGACGAGTTTATGAATAGACTTGAAGAGGACCAAGAGTATGATCTTATAAATCCGAGAACGGGTAAATCGGTAAAAAAGATTTCAGCTCGCAAGATATTAGATAAAATAGCTGACAATGCATGGAAAAATGGAGAGCCCGGAATTATTTTTATTGACAGAATAAATGCTTACAACCCAATTGATGAGAAGATTGAAGCCACTAACCCATGCGGAGAACAGCCGCTGCTTCCATATGAATCGTGCAATCTCGGCTCTATAAACCTCGCTAATTTTGTCAAAAAAGGGAAAATTGATTACGCGAGACTGAGATCAACCGTGCATACTGCAGTCCATTTTCTTGATAATGTAATTGACATGAATAAATACCCCTTAAAAGAAATTGACGAAGTAACAAAATCAAATAGGAAAATAGGTCTTGGAGTCATGGGTTTTGCCGATATGCTTATTCAAATGAATATCTCTTATAACTCTGATGCTGCTACTCTGCAGGCTGAATCCGTTATGAAGTTTATAAATGATGAAGCTGGAAGTAAGTCGGCGGAACTGTCTGATATAAGGGGAGTATTTCCAAACTGGGAAAATTCCAAATGGGCAAAAGAGGGAGTGAAAAGGAGAAATATTACAGTTACAACAATTGCTCCTACCGGAACAATCTCCATGATTGCCGACACATCAAGCGGCATAGAACCGAACTTTTCGTTAGCTTATGTTAAAAATGTGCTGGATGGTAAAAAACTTTACTACATTAACAAACAGCTTGAAAAAGAACTAAGCAGCAGTTACGCGGAGCTGCTTGAACAAATTAAACATAACGGCGATACATCCATTTTGCCCGATAGCCTTAGAGAATTGTTTGTTACGGCAAACGATTGCAGCGTTTCAGATCATATAAATATACAGGCGGCATTCCAAAAACATATAGAAAATGCCGTGTCTAAAACTATCAATATGCCTAACAGCGCAACCGTTGACGATGTAAAAAATGCATATCAGCTGGCGTATAGCTCGGGATGTAAAGGATTAACTGTTTATCGGGACGGCTCAAGAAGCGTACAGGTATTGACTAATACATCAAATAAAGAAAGGCCGAAGATACTTCATGGTTTCACAGAGAAACTGAGAACCGGAAGGGGCTTCCTTTATGTAACGGTTAATACCGATAGCAATAATAACCCGATTGAGTTATTTACAAATATAGGTAAAGCGGGAAGCGATACATCGGCATTGTCGGAAGCTATGGGAAGACTAATATCAATCGGGCTGCAGACAGGTGTTCCACTGAAAAAAATTGTTATGACACTACTGAATATTAAAGGAGGCCAACCCGTTTGGGATAATGGCAGACTTATACAATCTGTACCGGATGCTATTGCCAAAATCATGAAAGATCATTTTATGGATGGCAAGGCCAATAAACCGAAAACGGACAACGCTGTTATTTATGATGAAGAGTGCCCTGAATGCGGCGGAATACTTGAATTTATTGAAGGATGTGCAGTCTGCAAATCGTGCGGTTTTTCAAGATGCAGTTAAGTGAAGAAATAATTAAAGAAATGGAGAAAATGAAAATAAATGATGTAATTGATACTCAAACAAACGAGCTTCTTCGCGGAACCGTTGATACCGTTGAACCGGATGAATTAAGAAACAAACTCATTGTGTCACAAAAGACAGGTGTGCCATTGATAATCAAAGCAGGTTTTGACCCCACGGCTCCCGATCTTCATCTCGGACATACCGTTTTATTAAATAAGCTTCGCCAATTCCAGAAATTAGGTCATACGGTTGTTTTTGTAGTTGGCGATTTTACGGCAAAAATTGGCGATCCTACGGGAAAAGGCAGTCTAAGACCTGCGCTGTCCGATTCTCAAATTATCCAAAATTCAAAAACATACACGGATCAAGCATTCAAAATTCTTGATCCCGAGAAGACAAAAATTAGTTATAACAGCAGTTGGCTTGGTTTGCTCTCCTCAAGCGACATTATAAAGCTGATGGCAAATATGACCGTTTCAAGAATGCTTGAGCGAGATGATTTTAAAAAACGATTTCGGGGTAATACGCCTATATATTTGCATGAGATGCTTTACCCTCTTCTTCAGGGATATGATTCGGTTGCCATTCATGCCGATGTTGAACTCGGTGGAACCGATCAGCTTTTCAATCTTTTTGTAGGCAGGCTGTTGCAGAAACAGCATCATCAGCCGCCTCAAGTAGTTATGACAATGCCGCTTTTAGAAGGTTTGGACGGAAAAAATAAAATGAGCAAATCGCTCGGCAACTATATAGGTATAGCAGAAGATGCTAACTTACAGTTTGCTAAAGCTATGTCAATTCCGGATTCGATAATGTGGCGATATTTTGATCTTGTTACCGATTTTTCAAATGCTCAAATTGATAAATTCAAAGAAGAGACGAAAAGTGGCGTAATGGGCATGAAAGAGGCAAAAGAGATGCTTTCATTTGCGATAGTTGAACGATTTTGGGATAGTGCTAAGGCGGAAAACGCAAAGGAGCATTTTGACAAACTGTTTTCTAAAAAAGAGATACCCGAGGATATAAAAGAGATGACACTTGTTTTTGATAATAATATAGAACTTGCAACGCTTCTAAAATTGGCGGGTTTATCAAAAAGCAGGAGCGAAGCAAAAAGAAAAATAAAAGAAGGTGCTGTTTATATTGATAGTGTTAAAATAGATAAGATGCCTAAAGTATCCGGTTCGTTTGTAATCAAGCTCGGCAGAAAAATAATACGAATAAAACAGGAAGGCTGAATGAGCGTTATTTTAACGGTTGATATCGGCAACAGCAATACTATTCTGGGGATATTTGATAGAGATGATCTGAAAATTACTATGCGCTGGCGGACAGAGCTATCCGAAACAACCGATGAGCTCCAGATGAAACTGAGCTATATGGTTAATAAATATCAAGTTGGTAAAATAGACGGAGCAATAATAGGAAGCGTTGTACCTGAACTGGATGCCACAATAAGTAGGGCAATATCCGATTTTTTTTCTATTAAAGAGCCGATTTGCGTTGTTCCAGGCATAAAAACAGGTATCAAGATCTTATATGATAACCCGAAAGAAGTTGGAGCTGATAGAATTCTGAATGCGGTGGCTATTTTTAATGAATTTCATATGCCTTCCATTGTTATAGACTTTGGTACGGCAATAACTTTTGATGTTATATCGAAAGACGGTGATTATCTCGGCGGAATTATTACTCCCAGTATGCATATCGCAAGTTCTGCACTTTTCGCAAAAACCGCAAAATTGCCCCATGTTGCATTTGGCAGACCTGAATCAATAGTCGGCAAAAATACAGTAGACAGTATTAAATCCGGACTTTACTATGGATATGGAGCCATGATAGACGGCACAATAAAACTTATTATGAAAGATTGTAATTTTAGCGAATGCATTGTTGCTTCAACAGGCGGAGAATCGAAAATGTTTTCTGCCTGCTCGACATTGATAAAATATTACAGACCCAATCTAACATTAGACGGTCTTAGGATTTTGTATTATTACAACAGTTAGACTTCACTCATACGGGGTATGGGGAAATTAGAAAGGAAAAAATGAAAAATTTTGAATTTTGAGTAAAAGTAGTGAGGTAAATACAGATGATTTGCTGCATTGATAGACGAACTTTTTATAGACAGCTATGCAAATAGTCGTGGTCGGATCAGGCGCATGGGGCAGCGCAATTTCGCTTTTGCTCCATAATAAATTTAAGAAGACCGGCAATGCGGTATTCTTACTTTTTAGATCGCCGTCCCGTTTGAGAGCACTTACATCGGATCACCATATAAGCTATCCCGCTGATATTGTAACGGCAGATACCGATGTTCTTAAAAATGCCGATTTTGTAGTTCTTGCAGTTCCTACAATCTATCTTAGAGAAACGGCGCTGAGACTAAAACAGTATATCTATAACAAACCCATCGTAAATGCGTCCAAAGGTATTGAAAAAGGATTTCATTTTGCCCATGATATTTTACAAGATACAATGGGTATTACACCTGATCGTTTCTGCCAGCTTTCCGGTCCTAATTTTGCAACGGAAGTTATGAAATTTCTTCCAACGGCTTCTGTGGCTGCATCGTCAAATGAAAAGTTTGCAACACTCGTCCAAAATGTTTTATCATGTCCATCATTCCGTGTTTATCGTTCATCAGACCCAAATGGTGTGGAGCTTGCAGGCGCATTAAAAAATATTTATGCTATTGCAAGCGGCGTATCTGACGGACTCAAATTAGGAAACAACAGTAGGGCGGCACTTCTATCCAGATCGCTTGTAGAAATGAAACGACTGGGTATACTGTTTAGCATGAAGCAAAAGACACTGCTTGGACTTGCAGGTGTAGGTGACCTTTTTTTAACCTCTACAAGCAGCCTAAGCAGGAACTACAGAATAGGAATATCAATCGCCGAAGGCAAAAAATTAGAACTTGAAAGATCTGTGCCGGAAGGTGTATGGAGCTCCAAGGCTGTCGCCAACTTTTCTAAATCTCACCATATTGATCTACCCATAGCGAATGCAGTCTATAAGCTTATATATGAAAATAAAAAACCGTATGATATGGTTGTGAATTTAATGAACAGATCATTAAAAATGGAGGATCAATGAATAAAATGAAAGTGATAGGAGCTTCAAAAGATACATTAAGCAAGTTAAAAGATAGACTCTACGAGAGGCTAAAAAACCCTGAAACATTTAGTGATGAGCGTTACAAGGATAGTCTGTTTATCAAATTTGTTAAATTGCTCTGCGATATATCTTATAACTTAGCTTTTTTCTCCCTGCCTGCTTCTAATCAATTCGAGCGGTTTTATAGAATGTACGAACTTGTAAAATTGCACAGAGAAGAGGAAATAGATGTTGAAATAGTATCTCAAGACGGGATGGTGCAGCTCTACACCGTAAGCAACGATATGCCGTTTTTACTACATACTCTTCTTGAATTTATGAGAGATAACAACCTTTCCGTCAGATTTGTTATTCACCCTATCTTTGGAATTAAATATGATGAGGATGGCAACGCAATTGATATAGAAGCATCTTCACAGTCCGGCAAACTTGTTTCTTCAGTGCATATAGATCTATTCGGATCATTTGATCCTGATAAGATAAAAAATGACATTGCCTTAAGACTCAAAACATTAAAAGCGGCTACATCTGATTTTCATAAGATGAAAGATCGGCTTGGCGATGCTATAAACAGGATAAAAACCTATCCTGAGATAAAGAAAGATGAGGTTAGCTTTTTGAACTGGCTGCTGAAAGACAACTTTATCTTTACCGGCTATAGATCCTATAAAATTGATACCGGTAAAAATGGATATATCAAAGCAGGTGAGAATTCACTCGGTATATTAAGAATTAGGCGTTCAAAATATCAAAAAAAGACTTTCCTAAAAGATATCCCCGAATATCTATCCGATGTAATACGAGGATGCGCTCCGTTAAATATTGCCAAAACCAACCACTTCAGCCCTATTGAAAGAAAAGAACGGATGAATTTCATAGGAGTCGCAAAATATAATAAAGATCAAAAAATTATAGGACGTGATGTTTTCCTTGGTATATTTTCTGACAAAGCATTTTCGGAACGGCCTTCATCGGTTCCTGCATTAAAAGCAAAATTATCCGATATTGTGCAAAGCGAACATCTCGTGATAGGTTCGCATGATTATAGAGAAACGCTGGAAATTTTTAACAGCATGCCCAAACATGAACTGTTTTTAACAGATAATGCCGACCTTCTTGAACTGATTAACCATGTAGTAGATGACCCTCTTATGCCGGTGAGAGTATTTATTAATCAGAAACTTTCAACAAACAACATATTGCTAATAGTCATTTTCGATAATCATCTATACAACGAAGATGCAGTAGCTCGAATGTCAAAATACCTAAAAATAAATCTCAATACAAACATCATCGACGATCGTGTTTATTTTCAAGTTAATAATATTGTAAGAATACATTATTATTTTAATATTGGAAAACAGGTTGTGAATGTTGTTGATCTGCCTAAGTTAGAAAAAAGGCTCTCAGAGCTTTTAGAAAGTTGGCAGCAGAGGAAAATTAGACTTATAAAGAAAAAATTTGGAACCGATTACGGCAGAATTATCAGCAAATATTTAAATGCATTTGATGATGAATATATTATCTATAATAAACCATCGGATGCCGTTGCCGATATTGAAATTCTTGAGGAGTTTATTTCTTCTCCTACAGTAATATTTAACAGCTCAAACTCAACGGTTACCGTATATTCAACCGAAGAAATCAGCCTTGCCACGGTTGTTCCGTTACTCTCAAACATGAATATTATAACTCTTGACGAAAAATTATATCATGTGCATATTGATCAAAAGCTTATCTATGTTGAAAAACTTGAGATATCTCTGCCTGATAAATCACCGGCAACAGATGATAATATTGTGTCCTGCACAATTGAGAATATACTCAACAAGATTGTTGATAACGATAAGCTTAATCAACTCACTTTATCAGGACTCTCTTATAACGAGATAGATCTAATCAGAGCGGTTAGAAACTACCTTGTCCAGCTCTCGGGATATGGTTTAAGAACAATTAGCGCCGTTATTACAAGTCATCCTGAATTCGCTTCCGATCTAATTAGCTATTTTAATGATAAATTTAATCCGGTAGTAGAGAACAGAGATTCAAAAAAATTTGAAAATATACTAACAGGCTATCTATCCGAGTTAAAAGAGCTCAGGGAAGATACGATATTAAGATCAATTATGAAAATCTTTTTTGCCATTATAAGAACAAACTATTACCAAGACAGAAAAGGTTATTATGTTTCGTTTAAAATCAAATCGGATATGATTAATTTTATGAAATCTCCTGTACCGCTTTACGAAATTTATGTTCATTCCCATAGTACGGACGGAATTCATTTGCGGGCTGATATGGTAAGTAGGGGCGGAATCAGATATAGTAATAGACTTGACGATTTCAGAGAAGAAATACTTGATCTGATGAATACACAAGTAGCAAAAAATAGTATAATTATTCCATCAGGTTCAAAAGGCGGATTTGTCATAAGGCATCAACTTGTAGATAATAAATTGGAGCAGATAAAAGATTCATATTCGCTGCTGATGAGAGGACTGCTTGATATTACAGATAACATAATAGACGACAAAGTTGTTCATCCTGAAAACTGCATAATTTATGACGGCGATGATCCGTATCTTGTTGTTGCAGCCGACAAAGGAACCGCATGGCTATCAGATAGAGCAAATGAACTTTCCGAGGAATATAATTTTTGGCTGTTTGATGCATTTGCAAGCGGAGGAAAGGATGGTTACGATCATAAAAAAGAAGGTATCACCGCAAGAGGCGCATTTGAATCAGTAAAATGGCATTTTGCAGAATTAGGCATAGACTTTTATAGTCCTTTTACTGTTGTAGGTACAGGAGATATGTCGGGTGATGTGTTTGGAAACGGATTGTTATGCAGCGATAGTATAAAACTTATAGCGGCTTTTAATCATCTCCATATCTTTCTTGATCCAAATCCTGATCCGAAAATTAGTTTCATTGAAAGGAAACGAATGTTTGAACTGCCGCACTCATCATCATGGGATAGTTATAATGAATCGTTAATTTCCAAAGGCGGAGGTGTCTTTGCGAGAAAATCAAAAGCAATAAACCTATCGGAACAGATAAAAAAGAGTCTTGGCACCGATGAAAACAGCGTTACCGGTGAACATCTTATTCAGTTGATTCTTTCAGCCCCGGTTGATCTTCTTTATAACGGAGGCATAGGAACATATATAAAGGATGTTGGTGAACAAGATAGCGATGTGGCAGACCGTGCTAACGATGGCTGCAGAATTACGGCTGATAAAGTTAGCGCAAAAGTAGTCGCAGAAGGCGGAAATCTTGGTATTACGATGAAAGCAAGAATCAAAATTGCGCAGCGTTCAATTAGGATAAATACAGATGCCGTTGATAACTCAGGCGGTGTAAATCTTTCCGATCACGAGGTTAATCTCAAAATCCTGTTTAAACAGCTTATGGAAAAGGATAAAATTAATCTTAATGAAAGAAACGATATGCTCCAAGATGTTAAGGATTCTATTATAAAGGATGTTCTCACCGATAACAAGCTTGTAAATCTTATGCTTTCTCTTGAAGAGAAAAGACTCACAGATAACAAATATCTTTATTCATTCAAGATTATAATGCCGAAAATTATGGGCTATAAGCTCTTCCTTCCAATTACCAGACCCCAGCTTTCCCTTGTTTCTGCTTACGAACGCATCTACTTAAAGAAATTAATAGCATCAAACAGTATATGTTCAAATGAATTTTCTACGATTTATTTGCAGAGCTATTTTCCTGACGAGATTATTGAAAAAATTCCTAATGCAATCAAGACACATCCACTCAAAAATACTATTATCGCAACACAAATTTCAAATCGACTGGTAAACTTCCTGGGGATTGCAGGTGTGCACTATTTGAGCAACACATTATCTAAAAATTATACATTTATCATAAAAACTATTCTTGTTATGGATGCCATTTTTGACACTCATGCTGCTTATAATAGGTTAATCAATGATGATGACTGCATTAGTAAAGCGGAATTTTACGGAATAAGGATAAATAAAATGGTGCAGGAAGCCGTTCTAAATGAGATTACAATTGAATTAACTGATAAAAATGTTAAATATCTTAAAGGTAAACTGAAGCAATTTTTTAAACCGATTGTTGAAACCGATGACAACCTGTCTTATATTAAATATTTGGGAAATAGCTTTTCCGACAGTTTTTTCCTTGCTCTTCATATATCGGAAAAGTTTGATGAACCTATCAACAATATAGCGATATTGCTGCAAAAAATAGATAAAGCCATGAATCTTCAACTGATAGAATCTATTAATAATGTAAATCTTAAAAATGAATGGGATTACAAACTTGCATGGCAAATCAAGAAGAAGTTGAACAGGTTTAGAATATTGATTTTCAAAATAGCAAAAGAACAGTTTGAAATGGATATGGACAGATGCCTAACATGTGAGATTGGAAACAGGATTAAAAAAGAGATCGGGCTTTTGCCGCAATCTATGGATAATCTTCACCCTATCCTTGTTGTCGTGGGAAATATTTTAGATATTGTAGAGAATGAAACGATGAATAGTAAATAATATAAAAAATTATGTTATTTTAGTTGGTTATTTTAGTTGACAGTAAGATTGTGCTGTGTAATTCGTATTAGATAAAAACAATGTTTGTAAATAAATTAACAATATCATTTTCATCAAGCATACCAAGGCAGCATGGCGGATGGGTTGCACTTATCGCATGTTTGATATTCGGAATAATAGTTGCAGGAAATTATGATTTCAAATCGTTTATTTTTGTCATTGCTACAATATCCGGATTTTTGCTGCGTTTTAACATTTTTGAATTATTAAACAGAAGCAAAAAGGCAGGTCAGCTCATCATACCCGCTCTGTTTTATTTCATAATATTTTCTATATCAGGTTTATTTCTGTTATCTTATTTTAATCTTTTTTTCCTTATGCCGCTGAGTATATTGCCTGCTATTTCCGTTTTGTCATATATCTACTTTCAAAAAGCGGGCATTTCAAATAGTGCAGCTTCCGAGATAGTGGGAATGATCGGACTTTCGACCGTTGCTCCAGCAGCTTACTATGTATCCTCAGCATTACTCACATATCAAGTATTTGGAATATGGGTAATTTCTGCTCTATTTTTGTCAAATTCGGTCGTAATAGTCAGGTATCTTGTAAGAAAAAAAGCAGGATATAATTCATTCGCGGAATTCATTATTTCAGCAAAAATTCCGGTAGCCGCCTGCTTTGCTTCAATAGCAGCAGCATACCTTTTTAGTGCAGTACATATTCTGCCTCAATACGCATTTATTTCTCTCCTTTTGCCGCTGATAATCACTTTCGTTTCAGCATTCATAAAACATAGAATAAAGATTTCTATAATAGGTTTAATAGCCACTTTAAACATTACAGTTTTTGTAATATCGGCATCTGTTGCTTTCATGATAGCGTAGTTAGTAGGTTACGCAACGGCCTCATAATATACTTATCCTCTGATTGTTAATCTTATTGCAATCTTGTGATAATAAAGTCTTGAAACAAGAGAGGTGAGTGGGTTTTGCTTGTTATCCTCATATCTTTAAGTTCGGAATCATATCTATCTATAT
>VAPK011188727.1_pt1 | contig 12910 bp, 6 predicted proteins | sample 3395031 | NCBI WGS metagenome assembly VAPK01 (sample SAMN08290443, study PRJNA428436) | hydrothermal vent metagenome | isolation source: Deep-sea hydrothermal vent chimney 1 | place: Pacific Ocean: Juan De Fuca Ridge | reverse complement strand
TAATGCATAGCATTAGAAAAGGTTAAGTTAACAATTTCTTTAACTTATTATATAGTAGAGATTTACACGTAATTTATAGTTTCTATTGCATAATCCGGGTTTAACAAATTTTCAACATTCAGAATTACTGAAAAGCTTTTGAACATTTTCTGAAACATTGCACCGAGCAACCAATAACTGCGAGAATATGTTTCATCTTCAAGATATTGTTTCCCGGTGTAAAATGCTTCCAAACCGGTACGCCATTCGCCTTCTTCTTCGTAAGTAAGTGTCAAATTCAGTTTGTTTTTTGGTGTAAGTGTAAGCGGAACAGTTTGTAAGTGAACATTTTCTTTTACATCCGAATAAGAATAATCGGCAAAAAATTCCAACTCGTCCAATGCAATGTAAAGGTTTGTATCAAAACCTTTAGTTTCCAATTTACCGTCTCCGGTAAAATAAATTCCACCGCAAGTAGGACATTCACGGGAATCAAATCTTTTAACTGGCACATTGTTGATATGAGTGTAAAAAAATGCTTGATTAAATTTTAACACGAACTCGTCCAAAATAAATTTGTAACCGAAGTCAAAATTAAAGCTAACTGCTTTTTCATTTTTTAACTCATTCAAAATTTCGAGATCATGTCCTGCAATACTGCGAGAATCAGTAATGCTAAAATAATCAGGCAACTTATATCCTGAACCTACTGAAAATCTTGTACGAAACTCATTTGTTATTTTATAAAGCAATGAAAGGTGAGGTAGTAAAATTGATTTATCGATGTTATTTTTATCCCATCGCAAACCGGACTGTAGAATAAACTTAGGTGATATCCGCCAATCGTCTTGTAAAAAAATTCCAAAAGTAGAGCGATTGTAGTCATAGTTTCGTTCAATAAACAGAATAGTTTTAGGCGCTTCTTGGAAATTATCCGCTATATAATTTATGCCCGCAACAAGTTTGTGATTTCCTAAATTTAATGAATATGATAACTCGGAAAAGCTGTAAATTTGTCTGCCTGAAAAATAAAGTCCGCTGAGCGTAATATCTCGATTGTAATAGTAAATATTGTTTTTGAAATTTAATTCTGAACCGTTGCTAAAAGATTTTTTAAACTTAAAAAGTGTATTGTAGCGGTTTGATTTATTTCTTTCAAAATAAGAATGAAGTGAATCATGTCCGTTTTCGATTGCGGAAATATCGCCGCCGATTCGATATTCGTAAAAAACATTTGCTCCGAATTCAAGATTTGTAGTTTTGTTAATATCCCAAAATAATTTTGGATTAATCGTAACTTGATTAAATTTAGGAATATCTGTAAATCCGTTTCCTGCAACATCAACCGGGCTTTGCCGGCTAAACGAAGTTAGCAAAGTATAACCGAGTTTGCCTGATTTGTTAGAATAGAATGAACTTATGTCAGTCCCTTTTCTACTTGTTTGATTTAACACCAAATCAAATTCCGGTTTATCAGCCGGTTTACGTGTAACAATATTTACAAAACCGGCGACAGCACCATTGCCGTAGAAAATTGATGAAGCGCCTTTTACAACTTCTATTTGTTGCAAATCCAAAGGAGGAATTTGAAGCAGAGTAAGTCCGGATGAAAATTGACTGAGCATTGGCAAACCGTCTTTGAGTAATTGCGTGTATTCGCCGGGCAATCCTTCTAACCTAAAACTTACTGTTCCCGACACAGATGAAGTCTGTTGAACAATTACACCGCTTGTTTCACCCAACAATTTTGAAATATTTCCCGGACGAATTGCTACTTCCTCATTTACTTCTGCCTGCCCCAGCACCTCAACTTTTACAGGCGAATTTTCGAGAACCCCGTTTGTTCGAGTTGAGGTAACTATGATTTGTTTACTTTTTATTTCTTCCGGTTTGAGTAAAATAGTTATTGTTTTATTTGAAATATTAAAAGGAAATTGCAATTTAAGTTTTTCCGTTTTGTAACCGATGTAGGAAACGGTTAAAATAAATTTTCCGTTAGGAATATTTATAATTTTTACAAACCCTTTTTTATCGGTAGCGCCGCCTATATGCAGTGAAATAAAATAAACATTTACTCCGATTAGTGGAGAATTTGTTTTTGCATCTTTAACAACAGTTGAAAAATTGTTTTGAGCAAAAATGCTTCCGTAAAATAAAAATGTGAAAATGAATAATTTTAATGCAATAGTTTTCATAATTAAAAAACTGATAATATAAGCTTATATTATATAATTTTCAAAATTATTAGGATTAACAATATGAGCTTCGCTTTCAGGATAATTGGTAAAAAATGAACGTGGAATTTTTGCTTTCTTTTTAGAACTCCATTTAAATTCAAATGCATAATAGTTATTATTACGGTATTCAACATAATCAATTTCACTTTGACTTTTGTTTCGCCAAAAATATGTTTCCGAATAAATATCATGATATTTAATAAATTTAAGTCTTTCACTTATCATAAAATTTTCCCAAACCGCGCCAATATCAGTCCGAAGATTCATTTCGGAAAAATTTGAAATTAGTGCATTTCTTATTCCAATATCCCAAAAATAGATTTTACGTCCCCTTTTAATTTCGTTTCTTTTATTTCTACTTAATGCCGGAAGACGAAAAATCACAAACACTTGTTCAAGTAAATAAATATATTTTTCTACCGTATTTTTGTCGGCATCTACTAATTGAGCTATTTCGCTATACGAAACTTCATTACCGACTTGTAAGGCTAATGCTTGTGTAATTTTTACTAACAAATTTGGACGTTTGAGCCGTTCATAAACAAATAAATCCTTGTAAAGATAACTGTCGGCTATTAAAGGCAGCAGCTTTTTGGCTTGTGAAAAATCTGATACAATTTCAGGATAAAGTCCAAATTTGAAAATTGAATCAAGATATCTTTTTGCTTCTATTGGCCCGAAATGATTATGTAATTCTTCATAAGAAATCGGGTAAAGGTTAAACTCAAATTTACGACCCGTAAGCGGTTCCTTGATCTCGTCGTAAATATCAAATGATGATGAACCGGTAGCTACAACCTGAATATTTGAAATATTATCGTGAATTAATTTTAATGTTAAACCGATATTTTTTATGCGTTGAGCTTCATCAATAAAAACAAACGTGTGTCTGCCGATTATCGATTTCAATTTGGTTGATGTTGCATCAGCAAACATTTCTCTTACGTCCGGTTCATCTCCGTTTAACCACAATATTTCCTCTTCGATTGATTCGGAAATCTGTTTTAGCAATGTTGTTTTCCCAACTTGCCTAGCACCATAAATAAGAATGACTTTTCCGACGGAAAAATGCCTTTCAATTTTTTCTTTAAGATATCTAATTATCATAATAATGCATTATTTGGTGAATCAATTCACTAAAAATAGTGCTTTTCAGTGAATTGAACAAATGTTTTGTAATTTGATGGATATTCTCCGATATAATACAACACTTTTAATAAGTTTTGATGTGTTTTATGTCGTGAGATGTGATACTTCAGCAAAAAAATGAACGAGACAAATTGCTCACCACTGATTATATACACGACACAAAATGATTTTACACAGAGGAATAATCCAAGCTACGCTGATTTTAATTCTACTTGTAACATTTCATACATTCATTTCGTCTTTACACAGTTGGTTATTAAATTAAGTTTGTTGTAAAATATTTAATTGCTGAATTCCAGGATAAATGTGGCAACGAAATAATTTATGTAGAGTATTTAAAACAAAAAATTACGCTGAGCTATAAAATGAAACTATTTACAATATTATATTTTGTTTTAACTACATTAACCTTTTCTCAAACGTCAAGTCTTGTTGGAGAAATTCATAATAAACAAACCGGCGAAGGAATTCCTTTTGTAAACATTGGTGTTGAAGGCACTTACTTTGGAACAAGTTCTAACGAGCACGGCAAGTTTAAACTTACACTTAAAAACGGTTCGCACAATTTAATTATTAGCTGCGTCGGCTATGGAACACACAAAATTTCGGTTACCGTACCAAATGAAAATGGAATTTTAATCAATTTAGAACCAATCCCGATAGAACTGCCTGAAGTAATTGTTACTGCAGATGAAAATCCCGCTTATTCAATAATTAGAAAAGCTATTGCTGATAAAGAAAGAAACAAAAAAGGATTATTAAACTATTATTATGATTTTTACTCTAAAAGCGTTTTAAAATCAGGCAAGGAAATAATGCTGATTGAGGAAGATGTCGGAGAAGGATTGAAAACATTACCGGATGATGTTAAAGAACATAAAACGCTTTTATTTAAAACAAAAAATATTGCAAAAGCGGATTTTCAAAAATTCGATCTTAATATTTTGGTAAAAAAAGTGATAGATTTTACAAACGATTCTTTGTCGCTTGGATTATTTGTTCTGCATTTACCAATTGCAAAGTTAGCTTTTGATTATTACGACTACCGACTTATTGGTGTACAGCAAAGCGGGAAACATAATTATTATAAAATTAAGGTTATTCCTTTATCTAAAATACGTCCATCTCTAAAGGGTGAAATTTTAATTGATGATTCATCGTATGCCCTCACAGGCTTAAATCTTACACTTGAGAATAGAAATTTAATTCCGTTTACTAAATTTAAAATGTCAATAATTCAAAATCTTATAAACTATAAAAATTACTGGCTGCCGAAATATTACAACGTTGATGTTGAGTTTAGTTCGAACTATTATAATTTAATCAGCCTTGATAGTTTAAATACTACGTACATAAAAGTTTTTAATAATTTTGCCACAAATGTAAATAAGAACGACTCTTTATTGAAAAACATTAATGGTTTGGTAAGTCTTGATAGTTTAATTACTGCATACAAAAAAGTCCATAATGATTATTCCGATTCTCTTATGCAGAACTTAATTCGTCTTGCCGATACAACATTTAGTATCAAGCCAAAAATAATAACACAATCGGAAATGGATTCAATTAGATTATACCCGTTATCATTGGCTGAAAAAAAAGCGTATCAAAATATTGACAGCACAAAAGATATTGTTTCATCACTTAAACTCGGTGGAATTGGCGGGGAATATATTAAGCATACGGATTTTAAAAAAATGGACGAAGAACAAAATAAAGGAAATCAAAAGTTCGGTGTGGGAAAACTTTTTAAATATGCCAATATTCAAAATAATAGAGTTGATGGAATACTACTTGGCTTAAGATATTCGAATTGGATTTCAGATGTATTGAATATTTCATTAAGAACCGGATATACTTTAGCAAGGAAAGATGTTAAGACAAATCTTTCCTTTTATGTACCTATCAAACATTCGTTTATTGATGGAATAGAGTTAACCGGAAACTATGGAACAAAACCACTGAATGTTTTTAGCCCTTATTCTGACTTGTGGAACAGCATAGCGGTAACACTTGGTTTTGAAGATCAGTTTAATTATTTATTTTCAAAAGGCGGAACTCTTTCCGTAAAAAAATATCTTGGTAAAAATATTTCTGCCGAACTTGGTTTTACAATCGAATCACAAAAATCTGTTAATGCAATAAAATACTACAGCATTTTTAGCTCAAAAAGAAATGTGAGACTTAATCCTGAAATAATGGACGGAGCGGATAACAGAATAGTTCTAAATTTTGAAAGCGGCAGTTCTCCCTTTAAGACAAGTTTTACAACAACTTCGGGATTTATTTCGCAGATTGAATTTTCGTCAAAATTATTCGGCAGCAAATTTAATTATACAAGAATAAATGCAGCCTATCAATTTCATATAAAACCATTTTACGATGAGCTGTTCTTTTCACCATACCTTGGTGTTTATATCGAAGCTTCGGCTGTTTTAGGTTCGTTCGGTCCGCAGCATCTCTACACTCCGCAAACAGCGCTGGGCGTATATTCACCTTTCGGTACATTCAAAGCTTTGCATCCCTATCAACTTATCGGAGATAAAAGCATAGCCGTTCATTTGGAATATGATTGGCGGAAAACTTTTTTTGATATGCTCGGTATCTACTTTCCGGTTGCTTGGAATATAGAATTAACAACCGGTGTAAACGGTTTAAGAATATGGAACAACAGCGGCTATTTGTCAAATATAAATTCCAACAAATATTATTGGGAAATTTATGGCGGCATTTCCGGTATCTTGGGAATTATAAATATTAATGCTGCTTATAATAGTTTTAAGAATGTAGTTGTCCGGTTTGAGTTTTCAAAATTCTTTTAATTGATACTGTAATTGTGCGGTACTTGTTAAACATCAGCAATCCAACTCTTCTTGAAAATATAATTAAAAATCGTTTAATGGATAGTGTAGAAAGATTAAAGCAAAGTAAGTTTGTTGAGTCAAATCTTGATGCCGAAGTATCACTAAGGGAAGCAGCACGGTTTTTTAATTATTCACAGGACTATTTGCGAAATCTGATAAATAAAAACAAATTGAATGCCCGGAAAAAAGGCAAACTCTGGTTTATTAAAATTTCCGATATTGATAAATATGTTAGAGAAAAAAAAGGCAGTGGTTTTACAAAATAATTTGCTAAATTCTTTCCCAATTAAAATTAACTCCGAGACCGATTACCGAACTATATGGAAATCTGAAGTTGATAAGTTATATTGATATAATAAGTTAACTGTATTAAAAGATTCGGAAAGTTCGGAAAATGATTAAAAAGTTCTTGCATAATTATTCATTAAAGTTACTATTGGTGGCAACCTTGAAGGTCAAAAATAAAGCGACCTTCAAGGTTTTTCACAAGAATAACGGATTATTGTGCATAGCATCTAGTCTATGCACAAGTGCTGTGCATAGATTTTAAGGTTTGCACAAAAACAGATAATAATTGTGCATTGTTATTCTTTGAGCAAATTATAAAGAGCTACATTTTTAAAAATAAATTTATTACCTAATTTTTCTTTTTCCAAAATTCCGGTTTCAACCAGCTTGGCAAAGTATTTACTGGCGGTATTACGTGAAGCGATTTTACGTTCTTCTAAAAAGGTATATTTTGAATAGACTTGAGTAAAAAGAACTTCTACCAATTCATAGCTGTAAATACCGGGTAAGACACTTTTTATTTTGTTTTTCGTATTATCTAATAGTTCAATGATGCTAAGTACTTTATTAAGAGTATATTTCGCAGTTTCTTCAACAGCTTTAAGCATATAAATTATCCAGTTCTGCCATTCATTAGTTTCAGTAACTTCCCTTAAAAGCCTATAATATTCTTCCTTAAATTCATTAATATATTTTGACAAATAGAGAACCGGTTCATCAAGTAAATTTTGAGAAGAAAGAAACAAAACATTTAATATTCTGCCGGTTCTACCATTTCCATCTTTGAATGGATGTATTGTTTCAAACTGGTAATGAAGAACGGCAAGCTTAATCAAAGGGTCAATATCGTGTTGATTGTTTGCATATTCAAGCCAATTATTGAGCTTTTCCAGCAAAATATCTTTACAACATGGTGGTGTATAAACAGTTGTGAAGGTGTTGCCAATAAATACTTTTGAATCTCTGATACCGTCGGTTTCATCTTTAATGTTTCTGTAAATATCTTCAATTATGTCAATTGAAAAAACGGTACCCGATTTAATAGAATTAAAAGCACTAATTAGAGCTTTTCCATATCTAAGAACTTCCTTTGTATCTTTGTCAGTTAAGTCGGAAGAGGTAAAGGCTTTGAAAAGTTTATCGTGTGTCGTAAAAATATTTTCTATAGATGAACTGTCTTTTGCTTCTTGAAGGCTTAAAGTGTTTATAAAAATTTGTGGATTAGGAATTGCAGAAAGTCTGCCTTTTAATTCTGCTAACGCTCTATTTGCATTATTTGTCTGTTCATATATCTTAATAGTCTTCCAGTATTTTTCATCAGGGAAAAGTAAAGGTAAATCATTATATGGTTCTTGAGGATTGAAAGTCATTTTATACCTCTTTTATTTTAGCTAAATTTCTTATTATTACATAGCAGCGACCTTGAGGTTTTGCACAAAACCCATACCTACGAGGCTGTAAAAGCTAAAAACCTTTGCGTTACTGTTTTTTAACCTCGAAGGTTGCTCGCGTAGCGACATGAAAACACTCAGCTAAATTTAGCAACCTTGAAGGTCAAAAGCAAAGCGATCCGTCAACTACAGCAATTCAGAGTCAAAGAATACAATTTTCAATATTAAATTGTTGTTGTAGAACAAACTTTCCTCGCAGAGTCCGGTGGACAGTTTGTTCCTGGTTAAATATAGAGAAAACGTAGAAAAACAGTAAGAAAATTAAATATTTTGAAACGTTAAAAGATAAACCGACTATTCACAGAACTCTGCGAGGAAAGTCGATTCTACAATTTTCATTCTGAAAAAAAAATTAACTGGAAAATCAGTCGAAAGCCGGATTCGGTCTTTGCCGAAATATTTCTATTTAATCTTGTAAGTAATTGTTACTATTGGTTTTAATCTTGACCCCGAATCGCTGATCAACTGTCGGATTAACAAACCTTCAAGGTTTAGCACTTAAATAAAAAACCGGTAAAATAAAAAGCAGCAAAAATGCCGAGAGTGAAAACCCGCCGATTACCGCAATTGCTAACGGCTGCTGCATTTGTGCACCGGTGCCAATTCCCAAAGCCAAAGGCATTAACGCTAAAACCGCTGCAAATGTGGTCATAAAAATGGGACGCAATCTCACTTTCCCGGCTTCAACCAAAGCGATTTTCAAATTCATCCCTTCTTCACGGAAAAGTTGAATATAGTGTATTAAAAATATTGCATTTTCACCTACGATGCCGATTATCATAATCATTCCCATCATAGATGAAATATTTAACGCAACATTTGCAGCCCACAACAAGAAAAACACACCGGATAAAGAAAGCAGCGACAAAATCAAAATTATAACCGGTATTTTGAATGATTCAAATTCTATCATCTGCACACTAAAAACGAGTAGGATTGCCATTATTAAAACAACCAATAAGCCTTTAAAAGATTTTTGCTGTTCGGAGTATAATCCGCCGTATTGTATAAATACATCACTCGGCAGAGAAATTTGCGAGGAAACTTTCTGCTTAATTTCAACCATAGCACTTCCCATATCCCGACCGCTTAGTCGTGCTTTTACTGCAATCATCTGTTTTAAGTTTTCACGTGTTAATTCAGGCTGACCATTCAGAATATTTAACTTTGCAACCGTACCAAGTTTTACATATTCACCTTTGGGAGTAAGAATCCGCATTTGTTTCAGCTTATCAATATTCTCCCTATCCCTTAAAGGATATTGCACTCTGATGCCCGTCATATAAAGCGGACCTTGTATTTCGGAAGCCGCATCCCCTTCCACTGCTGCTCTTACTTCGTTAAGAATATCGTCGGCTGTTAATCCGTAAACTCCGGCAATGAGAGGTTTTACGTCAACCATTATTGAAGAACCTGCAATAGTTATTCCGTTGTAAATATCCACAACACCGGGCACGTGTTCCAAAATTCTTACAATGTGTTTTGATATGCTATCAATTTGCACGTAATTATCCCCGAATACTTTCACTTCAATCGGCTGCGGAATGGCGGTTAAATCACCGATTAAATCTCCCATCAACTGAGCGAATTCAATTTTAATTCCCGGCACCGTCTTATGAACCCGGTTTCTAACTTCCGAAATAATTTCCTGAATTCCTTTCGAGCGGTTGTTTTTCAGCCGTACTAAAAAATCGCCCATATTTGCTTCCGTTAATCCGCCGCCCAATTGAATTCCTGTTCTTCGCGAATAACTGGCAACTTCGGGAACGCTTGATATTATTGCTCCGACTTGTCTTAAAACTCTATCGGTTTCCTGCAGCGAAGTACCTGGCGGAGTGTGATAATCCAATATAAAAGCACCTTCATCCATTTCCGGCATAAATCCGCTTTGAAGATGATTGTAAAAAAAATATGCGGAGACGATTAGCATCAAACTAATTACATAAGCCCAAATTTTTCTATTAAACAAAAAGTGAATCGTTTTTTCGTAATACATATAAACAGCTGTTAAAAACCATCCTTCATTTTCCTGCTTTTCCGCATCTTTTTCCGTTATGAATCTTTGAGATAAAATCGGGATAAAAAAGATTGAAAGCAGCAAAGAAACAAATAGTGAAATTGCCATTGTCAACGAAAGCGACTTGAAAAACGCCCCGGTTACTCCGGTTAAAAACGCCAACGGCGCAAAAACTACAATAGTGCTGAATGAAGAACCGAGAATAGCACTAAATATTTCTTTGATTGAATTACCGACAACATTTTGCGGGCTATCTTTAATTACCGCCAAATGCCGAATAATATTTTCTACAACAACTATCGCATCGTCAATAATCAATCCGATTGCCGCTGCTAACCCACCGAGAGTCATTATGTTAAAACTCATATTGAAAAGATTCATCACAAGAATTGTAACGGCAATAGTTATCGGAACATCTAACGAGGCAATTAATGTGATTTTCCAATTGCGCAAAAATATGTAAAGAATTCCCATCGCAAGCAAAATACCGATAAAAATAGAATCTCTAACACTCTTCATACTTTCTATAATCAATTCCGATTGATCATAAAATTTACTAACCTTAATTCCTGCCGGAATTTTATTTTTCAATGCAAGCAGCTTATCCTTGATGGCGTTATCAATTTTAACCGTATTTCCGCCGGGCTGTTGATAAATATTTAACAAAACCGCATCGTGCCCGTTGCTTGTTACTCTTGTCCATTCAGGTCGAACCGATTTTTTTATTATTGCAACGTCGCTTAAAAAAATAGGATTTTGACCTTTTACTTTAATGATTGTTTTACCAATATCGGATTCATTCTCATATTGTCCGTTTACAAGAGTAAGATAAAGTTTGTAGTTTTGCTCTATTTTACCGGCTGCTTCAATAATATTTGATTTTTGTATTTGGTTTACCAAACCGGTTAGTGATAAATTATAAGAGCGTAAACGTTCCGGATTAACCACTACTTCGTACTCTTGAGTTCTCCCGCCAAGAACCTTAACTTTTGCAACACCGTCAATTCCCGTTAATACCGGACGCAAAGTATATTCAGCGTAATTTTTTAAGTTCACCAAGCTTTTTGTGTCGGACGTTAAACTATAGCCGATAATCGGGAAAACCGTCGGATTCATTCTTCGAACGGTGAATTTAAAATTAGGAGGCAGCTCGCCTCTAATTTGATTTATTGCGTTGTTTACAAGAAGTTCCGCTTTTACAACATCAATATTCCAATGAAAATTTATTGATAATTCCGAAGCCCCGCGACTTGTTGCTGAACGAACGTTCACGACATTTTGTATTGAATTAACCGCTTCTTCAAGTTTACGCGTAACGGTTATCATCATTCTATCGGCAGGCATATCTCCGGCTTCTGCGGAAACTGCTATTCTAGGAAATTGAATATTCGGGAAAAGCGATACGGGAAGTTGAAAAGAACTAAATATTCCCCCGATTGACAAGACGATTACAATAAAAATAATCGACTTAACATGTTTCTTCATAAATTTCCCAAGCTCCATACTATTCCTATTAAATTGTGAAAGGCGATGTAAAGCAAAAAATATTGCAATGCCGAATTTATTTCTGCATTTTATTTAAAACCCGCGGAATTGTAGATTCTGAAATAAATTCATGACGACAGAACCGGATTTTTCAAAGCTTTCCTATAATTCATCCTTAAATTCAACTGCTTTGCAGTTGTAACCTTTCTTTTTCTTGCAACCTCGAACTTCGTTCGAGGCTATTATAAATTCAACTGCTTCCCAACTTTGGTCGGGACAGGTTCGCAGTTGCTGTTTTCTTATAATAAATAGTTGATGTATTTCCAGTTAGTGCGAAGCACTTAAATTTACAATAACTATGGACGAAGTCCATAGGCAGTTTTATAACTTGAAACGCTTAAGTTGACAGCTATGCTTATTGGAATACAAAATCATTTCCAAGCAAATTCCATTCGTAGTCATACCTATGGACTTTCGTTTATTTTTGAATACTAACCTGCATTCCATCTTCTAATTCATAATTCCCGAGGTAAACTATCAGTTCACCTTTTCCTATTCCTGTAATAATTTCAATTTTACCGGAATTCTTAATCCCCGTTTTTACATAAATTTTATGGGCAATATTATTTTTAATAATAAAAACATATTCGCCTTTGTTATCAGCAAGAACAGCGGAACTCGGCAGCACAATTACATTAGAATCAGTTTTAACAAAAATATTCGCTTCGGCAAACATTCCGGGCTGTAGTTTATTAGCTGCATTCTCAATTTCAATCCAAATATGAACCAATTGTGTTGACGGGTCTATTTCTTTGTTTTGTTTAATTACCTTTCCTTTAAAACTATTTCCGTCTCTTACATTCGGGATTGTTACTTCCGCCATTTGCCAGACTTTTACTTTCTCCATATCCTCGGTTTCGATACCGATACTTGCAATTGTTTTGCTCATATTTACAATGTGTATCAAATCACGGGATGGGTCTGCAATTTGCCCGATTACTCCGTTTATGCTGCTTACAACTCCGTCGATTGGGGAACGTATTTCGCTATTGGAAACAGCATATTGCTGTGTTTTAAGCTGCAGGTTATATTCGGATTGAGCAAGTTTAAACGCTGTATTTACATTCTCCAAATTTACTTTTGCTATAACACCGGATTTGAAAAGTTTTTCGGCTCTTTTATAACTTAATTTAGCATGTTCCAATTTTATTTTCGCTTTTTGAACATCTAAATCCAGTGCATGATCCCGCTGCAATTCAATAACAGGGTCTCCTTTTTTTACATGGTCTCCCGGCTTAACAAATATTTTTTCAATTCGGCTCGCAAAAGCCGACGATATTTTAATATCGTTAGAAGGTAAAGGTTTTATTATACCGTGTCCCTCAACAATTTTGGAAATTGAATATAATTGGGCTTTCAATACTTTAACGGGAGCAATTG